>Ga0074198_1000848_pt1 | contig 25800 bp, 22 predicted proteins | sample EPASupsiteSAE323_FD_64527 | JGI IMG/M metagenome (GOLD analysis project Ga0074198, IMG submission 64527) | Bioremediated contaminated groundwater from EPA Superfund site, New Mexico - Sample SAE3-23 | ecosystem: Environmental > Aquatic > Deep subsurface > Groundwater > Contaminated ...
ATCGCTTTATATCTTCTTTAATATGCGCGCCCAGCACGGATAAATATTTATACGCCCGTTTTCGGCCATATCGATTTCACCGCCGTTTAAAATATCAAAATATTTACCGCCAGGAATATTTAAGTTATTCACTTCAACTTCGTCATTCGAAGAATTAAGCAACACGGCTATTTTTTCACCTTCGCATTCTCTCATAAAGCCGAATTGCTCAGATCTGACGAATAATTCTTCGTAATTTCCATATTTTAAGGCTTTATTCTGACGCCTTATCCGCGACAAATTCGAAATATGCCTTACCATATCTTCTTTCACGGCAGCTTTAACCTCTCCAATTTCGACTGACGGCCTTAATTGCCTGTCGTTTCCATTTATTTTACGGCCCTCGAACTCCCATTCACTGCCGTAATAAATAGAAGGAATTCCAGGCATCGTAAATAAAATCGTATATAGCGGATACAGATGGCGCCTGTTTTTTATGGTAGAAGCCACTCTTTCTACATCGTGGTTATCCGCGAAATTATATAGCGCGATATCTTTATATATGCCTGCGCCTGAAAATTGACGTTTTAGCGAATAGGCTATTTCGAAATAATTTTTATCGTTATGCGACGAATATAAGCCCTTATAACACTCGTAATTAGTCGTGGAATCTATTTTAGCTTCGTTGACCCATCGCGCGTAATTCCCGTGAACTACTTCTCCCATAAGCCAGAATCCAGGCTTTTTTTCCTTAACCGCCCATGATAATTTTTCCATAAAATGAAAATCGAGGGAATCGGCTGCATCGAGCCTAATTCCGTCAATATCGAATTCATCGATCCAATATTTCGCGGCGCCAAGCAAATGATTTACGACTTCGCTATTATTATGGTTTAATTTGACGAGATTATAATGGCCGGCCCATGTATTATAGCTAAATTCATCGTTATACGGGCTGCGCCGGCTGAAATCGACGCCGTCGAACCAGCCGGCGTATTTTGAATTCCTGCCGAAATATTTAAGGTCGCGAAACGCGAAAAATTCACGGCCTACATGATGGAATACGCCATCGACGATAACCGCTATCTGGTTTTCATGCAGCTTTTTAATAAGATATTTAAGCGTATCGTTTCGCCCGAGCCTTTTATCAACTTCGAAGTAATTTGTCGTATCGTAGCCATGCTCAAGCGATTCGAAGAGCGGGCCAAGATAAAGCGCATTAACCCCAAGATACTTCATATGATCGATCCAGCCGTATATTTTATTTAAACGCTCCGCCGGTTCGATATTTTCATGATTTTTTTCCGGCGCCCCGCAAAGCCCGAGCGGATAGATATGATAAAACACATTTTCATTAGCTTTTTTCATAAAAATTACCTCCATATTTTTCATACTTACCATTAGGTATATTAATTAAAATGTTAAAATAAAAAGATACCACGCATAGTATCTTAAAATTTGGCTTATATTTTGAAAATGTAAATTAAACGATATTCATAACAATTTTTTAAAAAATTAGCAAAATATCCCATACATAAACTGTTTACATAATTTTCTCGCGTTATCGGCATTCATATCTTCATCGTTTTTACTATAAAAGTAAAAAGATATATTCGAATTTATTATTCCTATGAACGTAAAAGCGAGCATCTGGCTCTTGCCTTTTAAATTGCCATGATGATTCGCCGCCGCGACGAAAATGTTTTCTATTAAAACATGCTGCTTGATTGCATGTTTTAATATAGATTTATAACTCAGGCTCTTCTCGGGAGAAAAAGAAAGATTTAAAATCATTTTATAAAGCTGCAAATTTTTTCTGGCGAAATCGAAATAATGAAATATTATTTTTTCAAGAGTAAGCACCAGATCGCCGTTATATTCGCCGATGCCTTTGAGTTCGTCGAGAAAAGGGGCGTAATATGATTCGAGCATGGCGTCCAGAAGGCCTTCTTTGCTTCCGAAATAATGATAAAGAGTAGGTTTTTTTACGGCCGCCTCATCGACTATCTTTTGAACGCCGGTATTATCGTATCCTTCTTCAGCGAAAAGGTTCAGCGCGAGATCGAGTATTTCATCTTTTTTAGACATTTTGTAAATCTCCCTTTTTTATCATTATACCAATTGGTATATTAAAAAGCAAGCTTTTATTAAATAAAAATAATTTAATGCATTAATATGTTTTTTAAAGCAAGCGGTAAATATTTAAATTAAGCCGCCGATAATTATTTCGCAATCATTAATTATTGTTATTCGATAAAAAAACAACGCATTTTAATAAAATATACTTGACTAACAATTATTAATGTGATAACATTTTTTAAAATTTAAACCGAATTATAAGATTTTTACAGAGGTGAATTATGAAAACTCACGCAATTATAGGACTAATTATATGTTTTTTAACGGTAATTTTATCTTTTTCAGAAGCGGACGCGAAAACGGACGAAAAAAAAAATACCATTAAAATAAAAACTGCCGTGGCTAAAAAATCGCAAAATCAGACTAAAATATCGCAAATTTTAATATCAGGCCTTCAAAAAATATCTCCTTCGGTCGTATTGCTTTCGCTTTCCATTAAACCTGGGACCGCCATAAATGAAAAGATTATAGACGAAAATTTAAAAAGAATTTATTCCATAGGATATTTCAACGAAAATATAACCGCCGACACGCTTGATACTCCGGCAGGCATAAAAGTTACTTTTAAAGTTAATGAAAACCCGATAGTTCAAAAAATAGTGATAAAAGGCAACAGCCTTTTCGACGAGAAAAAAATATTAAATTCGATGCAAACCAGGGTAGGAAACGTTTTCAATCATTGCATAATTCCATCCGACGTGCGCTCAATTCAAAATCTCTTCGACAACGCCGGATATCTTATGAACAGGGTCGAAAATGTCCAATTCGATGCAAAAACTTTATATATTTACATAGAAGAAAATAAAATAGGAAAAGTGAAGGTGGTAGGCAATATAAGAACGCGCGACAGAATAATAATGCGGGAGCTAAGATTCAGCGAAGGCGAAATGTACGACGCAAAAAAAGTCGAAAGAAGCCTTCAAAAAATATTTGCGCTGGGATATTTTTCTGAAATAAGGCCTCGGTGCGAGGCTGGTTCGAAACCGGGAATAATAGATTTCATAATAGAAGTGGTTGAAAGCAAGACCGGAATGTACACGATAGGCGGAAGTCACAGTTCGGCTAACGGGCTAAGCGGAATATTTCAGGTTAGCGAAAAAAATCACAGAGGAAAGGGCCAGACTGTTAATATAATGACTGAATTCGGCGGAAGGCGGGCCTACGAATTAGGCTTTATCGAACCGAAGGTAAACGGAAAAAACTACTCGCTGGGAATGAATATATATAACTCGAAGCAAACTCAAAAGCTCTACAGGACCAATCTCGAAGCCCTGGAATACGGCGAAGATCGCAGAGGATTTTCACTGAGCTGCTCTAAAAATTTCTCGGATTCGTTAATCGGTTCGCTCACTTTCAAGGACGAATTCATAAAATTAAACGACACCGAAAAAATAAAAACTTCAATCGACCGATTATATATACGAGAAGGCGGATACCAGACTTTAAGCGCCTTATTATCGAAAGATACCAGAAATAATTATGCGGAACCTACTAAAGGCTCATTTAATTCGATAAACCTCGATTCTACGGGAGGATTTTTAAAAGGGCCCGACTCGTTTATAAAATACGGCCTGACATTAAGAAAATACCATGCCGTAAATAAGCGCGACGTTCTCGCCGGAAGATTTTCGGCCGGCGCGATATCGCTTTCGAGCGGAACTCTCCCGATATACGAAGAATACGGGCTTGGCGGAGTTTATACGCTAAGAGGCTATGAATTCCGCGAATTTGCCGGAGATAAAATGGCTTACGCAAATATCGAATACCGCCATAAATTCAATAAAAGTTTCAACGGCCATCTTTTTTATGACATGGGCGACGCATGGGGCGGAAGCGGAACCCAGAGCGCTACCATGAGAGACGGAAAGTTCGATCTTAAAAAAGGTTACGGAGCAGGAATTTTAATGATAACTCCGATCGCTCCCATCAGATTCGATTATGCCATAGGCCGTTCTAATTCAGGAAAATTTTTCTTCAGCATGGACAGAATGTTTTAAAAAAACGCCCCGTGAGCGCTAGCGGCGTTAGTATAACGCGAATTGTTTCTAAATATCATTATAATTCATTGACTCAAAAAGACATATGTGATAAATTTTAACCGCCTGAATTTTTAAAGGCAAAAGGAGTTTTTATGCAAAACGCTAATCTGCAAAATATATCGGTGATAAAGAAAATAAGCTCGCGGCTGAGATTAATATGCAATATAATCTTTTTTCTGACGCCGATTATGACTATTTTTTACTGGAGTTTTTATAATCATTTGCCAAACGAATACCAGTACGCCATTGTAAGGCAGTATTTGCAAACTAATTATCTTCCTTTAATCACGAGAGTTTTGTGCGCCGCGATAATGATGATACCAGGCGTTATTATAATGCTCGCCTCAAAATATTTAATCGAATTATTCAGGCTTTATGAAAATAACGTGTTTTTTTCTCCAAATAACGTAACCTACATGGAAAAATTAGGCAAAATAGTTATAATATGGGCTTTTATGGATATCATAGTCGGCACGCTTTTAGTTCTGGCGATAAGCTTCAATAACCCGCCGGGCCAGAGATATTTATCTATAGGAGTAGGATCTTTTCAATTGTCTTCGCTGCTGATAGGATACATTATAGTTTTATTTTCAAAAATAATGGATGAAGCGCGAATTATAAACGAAGAGCAGCAATATACGGTTTAGCCGGTAGGAGGATAAAAATTGAGCGTACAGATAAATCTCGACGTAATGCTTGCTAAAAGAAAGATGAAATCGAACGAGCTGGCTAAACTGATAGGCATCACCGAACAAAATTTGTCTATTTTAAAAACCGGCAAAGCCAGGGCTATAAGAATTTCGACTTTAAGCCTCATATGCCGTCATCTAAATTGCCAGCCAGGCGATATTCTCGAATATCTCGACGACGGAAAAGACATCAGGGATGAAATTTAAACCGGACAAATAACCGTTTTCATCAAAAAAACGCTAAAACCGGAAACAACAAAAGGCGGACATGAAAGCCCGCCTCTTGTATAAAAAGTTTCGATCTTATTTTTAATATCAATAAATTATAATATAATTATTTTCTTATATAAAAAGATTGATGTTACCCTTCGAAGCGTCGGCCAGATATGTCGCCACGCCGCCGTCTTCGACGCCGTCGATCAATTCTTCTTTCTTTATGCCCATAAGTTCCATAGACATACGGCAGGCGATGAGCTTTCCGCCGTTTTCTTTTATAGAGCCAAGAAGTTTTTCGAGCGGCTCTACGTTATGTTGTTTCATTATGCCCTTCATCATTTTAGTGCCCATGCCCATCATATTCATTTTAGAAAGAGTAAGCTGATCGGTGCCTCGCGGCATCATCATACCGAACATGCTTTCTATCCAATTTTTTTTAACGGGCACGAACTTGTTTTTTCTTAAAATATTCAGCCCCCAGAAAGTGAAAAACAACGACACCTTTTTCCCCATCGAAAGCGCGCCGTTGGCTATAATAGAAGCCGCCATGGCGCGGTCTAAGTCATCCGAAAAAACGACGAGCGTCGCTTGATCTAAATTACCGCCGCCGTTCGGACCAGCAGGAATGCTTCCGGCTGGGCATTTCAAAAGGCGCGCTCTTATAATCTTGCCTTTTTCAAGGCCGAGGACCTTTAAATTAGAAGCGCCGGCGAATGCCTGTACGTCGGAATGAAAGCCTTGATCAGTGGCCTCTATTTCTATTATTTCATTATCTTTAGCCTGAAGCGCGGCTTCTTTTAATTTCATGAGAGGCCCCGGGCATTGAAGGCCGCATGCGTTAATTTTAATGGTGTTTACGGCAGGCGCGGCAAAAACGGATTTAGTCTGTGTATCGTCGGCGTCTTTTTCGGTTTTAACGGATTCAGTGGAATTATTCTGATTAAAATACGTCTTGTAGCTTTCATAGCCGCCGCTTACGTTGAGCGCGTTAAAGCCATTTTGCATGAGTATCCTCTGCGCTATATAACCGCGCAGGCCTACCTTGCAATATAATATTATCTGCTTATCTTTAGGTATTTCGATAAGCCTGCTTCTTAAAGCGTGAAGCGGAATATTTACAGCGCCTTTTATTCCGCCCGAAGCCGTTTCTTCGGCATTGCGCACGTCTATAACATACGCTGCGTTAGATAAGTATTGTTCGAGCTCGAATATGCTTATCAGCGGCGCAAATTTAGTTATGTCGTTCGTCGCTACAAAACCCGCCATGTTAACGGGATCTTTTGCCGAACCGTAAGGCGGGGCGTAAGAAAGCTCGTAGTCGGCGAGATCGTAAACCGTGCCGCCATGACGAATAGCGGAAGCTATGACGTCTATTCGCTTATCGACGCCGTCGTAGCCGCATGCCTGCGCGCCAAGGATCTTTCCGGTATCGGGACTATAAATCAGTTTAAAATGGATCATATAAGCATGAGGATAATAACCGGCATGGCTGCCTGCATGTATCATGGACGTTTTAAAAGGCACGCCGACTTTTTTTAAAAGCTGCTCCGAAGCGCCGGTGGCCGCGCACGCCAGATCAAAAACCTTAACTATCGAAGTTCCCTGGGTATCTTTATATTCCGATTTCAGGCCGCATATGTTATTAGCCGCGATTCGCGCCTGACGGTTCGCCGGGCCGGCCAGAGGTATTTTAACTTTAGTTTTCGTAACGAAATGAGTCGCTTCGACGGCGTCTCCGACGGCATATATGAAAGGATCGGACGTCGCCATATTTTCGTTAACCGAAATAGCGCCGGTTTCGCCTATTTTAAGCCCGGCTTCTTTAGCGAGCTTCACTTCTGGCATAACGCCTATTGAAAGGACCGCCATATCGGCTTCTATAATTTTTTTACTTGAAAGCGTGACGGCGACTTTTCCTGAAGCGCTTTTCTTGAATTCGGAAACCCCGTCCGAAAAATAAAGTTTTATTTTATGACTTCTCATCTCGTTATGCGCGAAAGCCGCCATTTCAGGATCAAGAAACGCGAGAGCCTGATTCTGCATTTCGACGATCGAAACATCCACGCCTTTTTCGGCAAGATTTTCGGCCAGCTCGACGCCGATGAAACCTGCGCCAACGACGATAGCGCTTTTAACGCCATTTTTCATGGCCGATATTATTTTATCCATATCGGGTATGCTTCTTAAAACGAATATATTTTCGCCGTCTATTCCGGGAATAGGAGGCTTAACGGGCGCCGCTCCGGGCGATAGGATTAAATAATCATAGTCGTCCTCGAAAATATTTCCCGATTTAATATTTTTCACTTTAATCTTTTTGTTCTTAACATCTATAGAAAGCGCTTCGTGAAATGTTTTAACCGCAAAATTAAAACGCGCCGTCATATTTTCGGGAGTCTGGACAAGAAGCGAGCCGCGTTCTTCTATGACTCCGCCTATATGATAAGGCAAGCCGCAGTTGGCGAACGATATATATTCGCCGCGTTCGTACATGGTGATTTCGCATTTTTCATTAAGCCTGCGAAGCCTTGCAGCAGCCGAAGCTCCACCCGCAACACCGCCTATAATGATAACTTTCATAACCGCACCTCCATTAAATATTAGTTTTAAATTATATACTATAATACATTTTACTAATTTATTAATTTTATTCTATCATATTATATTTTTAATTTCAAGTTTTTTTGTATCTAATTAAGTGCGGTTATCTGATCATCTTTTGAAAATTCGAAGCCTGAGGTTTTACCTAATTCAACAAGTTTTTCAGCCAATATTTTTTCGGTTTCGATCTGGTGAGCATACATTAACCCTGCATATTTTTCCGAACATCTGTTTTACGGTATCTTTACTCATTAATCCGCCACCAACATTTTGAAATTATTAAAAAATCATTCCGTGCAATCAGCCGTACCGGTCGATGACAAATATGAGCCGCAGCCGCCAGACCCACGCAACACTTCCATTGAAACGCTTGCTAGCGCGCATCCTAAACCAAGACTGCATGCACTCAATGTCGCGCCATATTCCTTGTTCGTTATACCGCTGCCTCCGGCGACGCTTGTAAGATCTTTATCTGACAGCTCCTTGTTTTCATTGACCTTTTCCATCAATTCAGAACGAGCGGCCATAAGATCGTCTTTCGAGAACTCAAAGCCTGATATTTTACCAAATTCGAGAAGCTTTTCAGCCATAGATTTTTCCGCTTCCCTCTGATAGGCCAGCATTAAATCGGCGTATTTTTTCTGAAATCCGGCGTCTTTTTCCATTTTAGCGAACATCTGTTTTACATTATCTTTACTCATTAAAATTGCCCTCCCATAAACCTTGAAAAATTAATATTTTATGATCAATTGAAACATTCTTCCGAACCTGTCGATGAAAATTTCGCTCCGCAGCCACCCGATTTTTTCGAATCTTCGATGGTGCTGACGACCAGACATCCTATGCCTGCGGTAAGTACGCTTAATGTAATCCCATATCCCTTATTCGAACAACTTGAGCCGCCTCCGGCAACATTAAAAAGGTCTTTGTCCGATAATTCCTTGTTTGAATTTACTTTATCCATTAACTCGGCGCGCGCTGCCATAAGATCGTCTTTTGAAAATGCGAAACTGGCTGTTTTCCCGAGTTCGATAAGTTTTTCAGCCATAGATTCTTCCGTTTCCCTCTGATAGGTCAGCATTAAATCGGCATATTTTTTCTGGAGTTCTGCATCTTTTTCCATTTTTCCGAACATTTGTTTTACCATGTCTTTACTCATTACGACACATCCTTTTTTTATTTATATCCGATAACGGCAATTTAGCAATGAACAATTCAAAACTTTATAAAAAATCTTGCCCTCACAGGATCTGCCGGTGAAGACAAGATATCGTCAAAACATAATTTCCGGCGGCCTATTTTAAACGCTTATCCACCCAATTGAGAATTTGCTCGATAGAATTCATCGGCGATCCGATCTGGCAGTGGAATTGCGCGCCTTCGGCGTCGCTGAATTCGAGGTAAGTTTTGGGCGATTTCAAAGCGGCGTAAAAGAGTTTAGCCTGCTCGAAAGAACCGGCAACCTGATCGTTCACGGAACCGATAACCAGCATTTCACAATCAATTTTATCTAAACAATCCTTGAGATTGAAGGTTTTCAGTTTGCGGAAAAGGTTAAACGGAGAGTCAACCCCGAATGTCCAGAGCATCTGATTAATGAACTGGTCGATATCCGAACGCTTTTTCTGTTCTTCCGCTATTATCTGGTTGAGCTTCTTTTCAGCCGAATCGGAATCGACGAGAGTTTTGATCTCAGGCGCGAATTTGGTCATCAGCCCGTCAAAAACGCTTAATACGCCGCTATCGACGACGCAATATTTAATGCGGTGCTCGAAAGCCATAGCCCTCGGGACCAGATAACCGGCCATGCTGTAACCGATGAGCGCGATTTTAGATTCGGTTACTTCAGGCAGCTTTAAAGCATAATCCAGCACGGGAGTTACGACTGTTTCCCAGTTATGACGAAACGGCATTTTTTTGATACGAATTACTTCGCCCTGGCCCGGGCCTTCGAAGATAAGACAGTTATAACCGCGTTTAACCGCATAAGGCGCAACTATAAAATAAAGATCTTCGGCGGTTCCGTCCAAACCGGTCTGCACGATAAGAAGCGGGCGCTTTTTTCCCGAATCGTCAACCCTGCACCAGTATGCCGGAAGGACCGTATTTTCAAAAGGAATCTCTACTAATTTTATAAGGCCTTTTGAAAGTTCGCAAGCCTTAAGAAAACAATTGCGGCCCTTTTTCCAGGTAGCTTCACCGCGCGGATCTTTAGATGAAACGTATATTTCAGCCGCGCGATAATAGTTGGCCGCTCTGAAAAACGCGGCCTGCGCGCTCTCGAGGTTGCCGTTTTGAAGGTATTTCGAAGCGGCATCGGATGTATGATCGGCCATCGCGGACCATGGCTGATACCAGCTTTCATGGTTATTATCGATAACGTCTCTCGCCGCCGTGAGCATTTCCGCAAAATCGCCACCGCCGGCAGCGATGCTTCCGAAGCGCCACAGGCACTGGAATCGAAATGCGGGATCTTTAAAAGGAAGAATGTCAAGAATAGACTTTTTGGCTGCCTGATGTTTCTCAGCCGCGAATAAATAGGCTGGCGTTAATGCCATAACAACAATGACTAATAAAAATATGTTTTTTTTGATTGAATTCAACATTTTTAATACTCCTAATAGAAAAATTACTTTTTATCCTTGTCCGGAGTTTCTTTAGTTTCTTTTTTCTCGCCGATGAAATCACTCCATTTAGCCATTTTTCCGGAGATATAAACATGTTCCGCTTTTCCTACATGGGCCTGGATAAATACTAACTCTTTAGCGATCTTTGTGTGTTTTTCGATCGAATTCGCCAGACTGATCATTACCTGGCCGACTTCTTTGTCTAACATAAAACCGGGAGTGTAAAGATCTACGAAAATTATATTGGTTTTTGCAGGTTCTTTTGCGCTCGGGCAATATATCGCGTCGAACGTCTGCCAGTAATATGTGATCATTTTTTTGTCGATGCCAGTGTCTTTTGAAACGTCGTCACTGAGTTTTACCATGATTTCATTTACATTGAGTCCAAGAGGCATGCTTGTAATCCTTACCATAGGGTCTTTGGCATCGATCTGGGCCTGTACCGGCATTGAAAGAACAAGAACGAAGAGGCACATAACCATTAAAAGAGAGAACAATTTTTTCATTTTTACACTCCTGATAATAAATTTTGATTTTTTTCCATTTTCCAAAAAGTTTTTTATATTATACCACAGCTTTTGTAACAAATTATATATAATTATGCATGATAATAAAGTATTTCAAAAAAATATTTGACACGCAGGAGCATTTCAATTAAAAACTCCCAGAAATTTGAATATAAAACGGCTATTTCAAAATGCCTATACTCTTGTTAGATGTGAAAACGATTTTACCTCCCACTATAGTCATCAAGACAGTAATATCACTTATCTTGTGAGGATCGATAGTCAGAATATCTTCGCCAAGCACCACGAGATCAGCCAATTTGCCTGGCTCGATGGAGCCTTTGATATCCTCCTGATGATTCTGATAGGCGCCGTTGATGGTGCATTGCCGAATGGCCTCTTTGATCGTGACCCTCTGATGCGGGCCGAATACTTTGCCTGACGCCGACTCTCTTAGTAGGCAATTTTCTATCCCCTGTTTCCAGTTCGGAATAACAATTGGCGCATCCGAACTCTGGGTCACCAGGACGCCTGTTTTGTTGAAATCACCCAACGGCCACTGATCGGCAGATCTTTCACTTCCCACAATATTGTCCATGAAATCAATAATTGCCGTCATGATCTGGTTCTGGGTGCTCACGCCAATGCCATATTTCGCCATTCTCTGCATATCCGAAAATTTCACGAAATCGGCATGGATCACATAATGCCGAGCATCCCATGGATCTTCCTGCAGAGCTTTGATGAATCCATCGACACAGGCGCTGACCGCCCGGTCACCACAGGCATGAATTCCGACCTGCATTCGTTTTTTATTCAGGAACTGTATAATCTCGATCAACTCATTATACTGCTGCTGTTCCGTATCCCCTTTGACTACGAGACCTCCAGTGCCGCCTCCTACATACTTATCAAACATCCAGGCAGTTTTTGACGGAGGAATGCCGTCAGCGAAAGTCTTGGCGCCGGCCACTCTCAACCAGTTATTTCCAAAGCCCGTAATTAGGCCTATTGCTGCAAAGGCTTTTTCAAAATCAGCCTTGCCGGCCGCCGTTCCATTGGCGCTCCAGTTCAACAGAAGGTTCACCCGAATGGTACACTGGCCCTCTTTAAACTTTGTTCGATAGAAATCACTGTAAAGATTCCATAGTTCTGGAGAAACACTGGGATCTGTGACGCTTGTAACTCCTATGGCAGTCATTTCCCGCATTGCAATTTCCAATGCTTCGATCTGTTGAGCATTTGATTGAGCAGGGATGAGAGACCTGATCAGAGGCTGCGCATTTTCCTTAAAAAATCCGGTAGGTTCCGAAGTTTTGGGATCACGGACTATTTCTCCTCCGGTTGGATCAGCGGTATTTTTAGTGACCTTTGCCAGTTCCAGCGCTTTGCTGTTACACCATGTGTTATGACCGGAAAAATTTACAAGGCAGACCGGGTTATCTGGAGTTTGCTTGTCAATATCCCAGCGGGTGGGATATCTAACGCCGGGATCTTCCATACATTCTTTCAAATATCCTTCATTCCATCCGGAACCGCTAATCCATTCTCCTGGTTTTATTTCTTTGGCACGTTTTCCCACCATCAACGCAATCTCGGCAATCGATTTTACGCTGGCTGAACTGACATCTAAAGACACCGGAGGCCTGGAAAGACCGAAAGACTGAAAATGATTGTGTGTATCATTAATGCCGGGAAGAACAGTTTTTCCCTTCAGATCGATAACTCTGGTTTTACTGCCGGCCAGTTGCTTTATGTCCTGGCTATTGCCTACGGCAACGATCATCTCGTTTTTGACCGCAACAGCCTGCTGAATCGAAAATTCCTTGTCCACGGTAACAATGTTGCCATTGATTAATATCAGATCGGGTGCCAGCACTTTTGGAACGGCTGCATACGAAACGGACGCCACCAGAAGAAACAGGCTCGGTAGAGTCAATTTCCATAACCTTTTTAAAAATCCCTGAAAACGCATGGTATTCTCCTTTTTTAATACTTTAAAATTGTGTTGTTGCAATGCCTGCAAAGATGACCACGCATTTTTGGCCTATGCCGCCGGCAACTATAATTTGGGTGAAACTTATTTTAAATATGCTGACGATATGTTTTATTGAACTGTTAAAAGTTCAACCGGAAAAATGAAAGCTACCCTATATTTTATGACGCTTTTAAATAGGCGTTTATTTATAATATAGCAAAATATTCGAAATATATTAGCATGCCGCAGTTATATACAAAGTGTTACTGCAAGATCCCTTATTCGCTTTGTCTGCATATATGAGTCCGTTATAAAAACTATGAAAACGCCTAAAATCGATCTCGAAAACCCGCGAAAATACGTTATAATTTTTCAGAAAATGACCTTTTTAGAATAGATTCATCAATAATAAATCTTATAGCGGGCATTCACGGGTTGTCGACAACTTTCCACCGCAACCGCCTTCATTATTAATATTAATAAGGCTGGTTATTACGCAGGCAACTCCAAACGAGAAAACACTCTGGACTATAGCATGAGTTTTAGCTCCGGCGCCGCCGGCCACGTTTGCCAAATCGCCATCCGATAATTCATTGCTCGAATTGAGCTTGTCCATAATTTCCACGCGCGCCGCCAACAGATCGTCTTTTGAGAACTCGAAACCGGATATTTTTCCGAACTCGATGAGTTTTTCAGCCATTTTATTTTCGGCATCTTTCTGGCTCGCCTGCATTAATTCCACATACTTTCCTTTTAAAACGGTATCTTTTTCCATTTTTCCGAACATCTGTTTTACGTTATCTTTGCTCATTTTTATATCTCCTAATTTTTTATTGATAGAGTATTATAACACATCCTGCGCAACCCTTATATTCAACTATACGCTCGACAACAAAAAGTATCTCAAAATAATTATAAACCTTCACCATGTAAGCAGGCTGCATGGACACGTTAGTATTGCCGTGCCGTGGACGTCAAGCGGGTGAGCTACTTGGCAGATTCCGGGGCAATTAGACGAAATTTAGCCTTCCAATTCGCCATATTTTAAACAAATTAGAACGCCTTAAATCTTGCATCGTGAGTCTATCCAATCGGCATTTAGTAAATGTAATCCGTCATTTAAAAATCAAATTAATTTTGTTCGCTACTTGGAATGTTTAAATTTTTATGGTATATTAAATGAAATTTTTCTGAAATATTGGAACTTTTATTCAAATAATTAGTAAAATAATATGTGCGATGTTAAAACGCATCAGAAAACAGCGTGATTAAATGGAAATAAATGATATAGAAACAATAGAAAAAGTTAAGCAGGGAATTACCTGCGAATTCGAAAAGATAATAAATAAATATTCTAGATTGGTCTATAGCATCGCATACAGGCTGCTCCGCGACAGCGATGAAGCGAACGATCTTTCGCAGGATGTATTTTTAAGAGCTTTTAAATTCATAAATAAATATAACCCTGAATTTAAGTTCTCGACATGGCTTGTAAGAATTACATATAATTTATATAAAGACAGGTTCAAAACAAAAAAGGTACTTTTAGTTCAGTGCATAACATCCGACGAAGAAAATAATAAAAGCTACGAAGAAAAATTTATCGATCATTCACAGGGGCCCGACATAAAAGTCGAAAATAAAATAAAATCAAGCCAGATAATTAAAATAATAAATAAATTGCCGCTAAATTACAAAATGGTCATCAATCTTTATTTCTGGGGCGATTATTCATACGAAGAAATCGCCGAAATACTTGAAGTGCCAATAGGAACTGTAAAAAGCAGATTAAAACGAGCAAAAAGCTACCTGCTTGAAAATTATAGCCGTTTGCTTGAAAAATGGAAGTGAAGCCTATGGATTGCAAAACCGCAAAAGACATAATAATTGAATATAACGGCAAGCCCGAAACCGCAAAATTAAAGCCTGAAATTTTATCGGCGTTTAATTCACATATGGCCTCATGCAAAGCATGCTCGCTTTCTAAAGAACGCATGTGCGAATTAACGTCTAAAATTATGGCCGATAAAATAGAAATGCCGGCAAATATTGCCGCTAACATTATTAATAAAGTTATACCAAAACCTGTAGATGTTAAAATAAAAACATTCACGCATCCGGAACCTGGTTTTATAGAAAAAATTGCCGCTGTTTTCGGATTAACTTCAAGAAATTTATCGTTAGCCTTTTCAGTTATAGTTCTTTCTTTATTCACCGCAGCGGCATTCATTCATTATAATTCAAGCAAAGAAATTACCGATAAAGAACAATTGTCGGTTAAAAGTCAACCGCAAAATAATGAAATTGCCGGAAAAGCTCCAGTTGAAAATAAATTTAAAAAGAACGAAGAGAAATTTATCGCTCAACCGAACGACCCACACGAAAAAAAATTTAAAAAAGATATCTTCACCATTGAAAGCGGTGAATTGGCAAACTGCTCAAATAACGAATGCAAAACCGACTTTTTATACGAAGTCAAAAACGGCTCCGAATTAAGAATATCTTATAAAAACGCCGCTGAAATAATCATAAAAGAAAATTCAAAATTCAAAATAAACGATAAAGGAATGTTTCTCGAATACGGACTTGTAAACGTCGATTTAAAGCCCAAAACACTTGAAGGCTTCAGCGTATTAACTCCCGAAAGCCATGTTGAAGTAGTCGGAACTATGTTTAGCGTTTCAAGATATTCCGAAAAAACCGAGGTCAGCGTAAAAAAAGGAACGGTAAGGGTCACGGAAATAGAATCTAAAGATTCTAAATTGTTAAATGCCGGAAATTCAATAAGCGTATCTAAAACCATAAAAAAAGTTAATTCGAGCGACGAAAAAAAAGAAAATCATGAAACCTCAAGCGTAGCTTTAAGCCACGCTCAGTCCTCATCTTCAACATCTGAAGCTATTATAAACCATACCGTTGAAGTAAAAATCGAACCCACTAACATAAAAGGCGTAATCAACACTTTTAAAAATAACGATATTACCGTAGATAAATAAGAAAACTATTGCAAAAAATCATTGCAAAAAAATTTAAAATTATATATAATAACACTGATTAACATATATCAGTGTTATTTATTTTTAAGCATGCCTTCTTAAATATTTAATATTTGCTTCTATAATTTACTTTAAAAAACAAATAAAGAGAAGTCAAATGAAAGATAAAAAAATCTTAAAATACTTTTTTAAAAACCGGCGTCGCGGAATGGCAACTGCCGTCGTGATCGGTTTGTTCATGGTCATATTCGTATTGTTTTATAGTTTGAGCAACACTCTTCGCCAGGAAGCTTATCTTGCGGGAAGATATTCGCAAATATCAGTACTTGCAAACCTTGCCGATGCCGGAGCGGCTATCGGCTTAAACGAACTGGAAGCGCAGCTAAAAGATAAAAAATCTAAAGTCTTTCAAGCGCTTTACGGCCTTGATACCAAAGGGAAAGTAATATCGAAACTGTCTGAAGCTACGGGAGAAACTATTAATTTTTCTCACAGCGACTTTAAAGAGTTAAACGACATGGTTAAAAACGTACCGGGCGCCAAAGTAAATATTTTTATAGAAATAAGATATTTAAGGGAATTTTTACCTGAAGGATCGATAGTAAATAATTCACGCGAAAAAATAGGAGTGGCGGAAGTAATTTCCAAAGCTTATAACTCGAGCGTATCGCAAACCATCCGCGAAAAACGAAACATTAAAGTCACCTGCAGCGCTCTTCCGGTCGTTTCACGTTTTTCTTTTTATTTAAAAGAAGCCAATTCTCTTCCTTTTAACCAAGACGTACCCCTTAAAATCAATAACGCGACTAAAAAGCCTTCATCCGAATTTAACCTCGTAGAAGTCAAAGAAGACGGAAGCAATTCATTCAAAGGATTTCCGGTTATAGTCAAAAGCAGCGGAACTGAAACAGGCTGGATATTTCTTGGCGGAAAAGCCAACGGAGCAAGTCCTTCTGACCCCATACTTTTAAATATAGCGGGCGGAGCCACCGAACTCGGCGAAGACCATCATTTATTCAGAATAACAAACGCGCCGCCGCCTGCATCATGCTATCTTAATAAAAACGCCGGAAAAAGCGGACACGGAGTTAAAGGCAACAACCCTGAACTCGACGAAGCCGCATTTTATGACGTAGGGTTTTCAGACGATATTATAACGTGCAATAACGTAATAGCGCTTAATTCTGTAATAGCTAACTATGTTTCATCAACCGACAAAACCCCGGACAAGGCTTTTTCTTCGGTTTTTCACTTTTTCGGATCCGCGAAAAATCCGGGCAGCCAGAGTAATAATGTTATGCTTGGAAACGTATGGCGCGCATACGGCACCCTCGGAATATTCAGATGCGATAAGCAAGGGGCTAATTATGTCAATGCCGGTTTTTTCAGGTGCCTTGGAAACGCCAATTATTCAACCGAATGGAATGAAGTTAGCAGCAGATTCCCGTGCGGCTGCAAATATTGCAAGGCTATAACGTCTTCGAATCCTAAGCCGCCAAAGCCAATAGGCCACATAGGCCCATGGCCTCCAAATAACCATTTTATTCCAACCCCCGAACAATACGCAATGTGGAAATTCGATTTAAAAACTTACAACGATTACGAAAAAGCCATGTCAATAGTTAAAGTAGATAATTACTTCGGGTCCGCAAAATACAATCGCGAAGATTACGCCGAATTATTGAAACCGGAAGAAAAAAACAGCTATTGTTCGCTCATCCCGGGTGAAAAAAGCAACGCGGAATTTTTTAAAAACATAGTCAAATATCAAGACTATCCTGAAGACCAGTCGCTTAACGATTTCGGGTTTACAAAAAAATATTTTAGTTCTCTCGGAAGAATGACTGTCCGCCTGACTAAAAAGCAGGAAGTCGATGAATTATGGAAAGAATCTATTAAAAACGGTAAATTAAATCTGAATAAAGTTATTGTTTTTTCAGATGACGTAACCATACCGGTTATTAACGATATAGAACGCGGAGGCATAATAGTAGGCGAAAAAGATGTAATAATACAAAAAATAGATTTTAAAGGGCGTAACGATTTTTCTCAAAAAGATAAACTTGCGTCAGGCATTTTAACTATAGTAAGCCTGGGTGGAAAAATAATAATTAAAGGCAATCCTGTATGCGCTCAGCTTGTATCGTTAAATAAAAGCGATACCGGCGCTACCATAGCCGGCGAAATATCGCTTGAAGCAAAATCACTCGACATATTCGGCGGAATAGCGGCCGGTAAAATAAAATTAAGCGACTTTACAAATTTGCAGAAAAAGCCGGATGGAAATTTACCTTCAATCGAATATAATCCGGCTTTATATCCGAATCCCGAAGAATCGGCGCGTTGCTATCTTACCAACGAATACGCTTACTCTATTAATTTAATGCCGACTATTGAAGAATGGACGGTGACTTCCGAATGGTAAAACAGGCAAAAACTCATTTTCTCAATAAAAAAGCGTTTACCATGGTTGAAATTATTGTCGCATTGGTAATATTATCGATCGCATTCGTCATTATCGCCGGCCAGATTTTATTTACACGTAAAGGCGCACAAACTACTTTTGACGAAATGAAAGGGATCGCCTATGCCGCAGATATGATCGATCGCATTAAAACCACGCCTTATAGCGATATTCCACTGCTAAATAATGCCGATGACAATGAAGCGTTCAACAAACTTAAAATCGGTGTCGACGAAATGGCCCGGGTTCAAAAGCCATATGAAAGAAAAATAACCATAACCGAAGTGCAGCAAGAATTCAATAAATCGGATAAATTCGACATGAAAAAAGTCAACATAGAAGTTAAATGGATCGCATCAAACCCTAACGACAAAGGACAGATTATTTCAAGGCCGGTGTCGGTAAAACTAAATACTCTGGTTAGAAAATTGGTGAATTATTAATGCCAGTTAATAAAAATATAATAAACACGCATAAATCATTAAAAGCCTTTACTATAGTTGAAATGTTAATAACTATGGTCCTGGTGACGATTGTCGTGTTTGCAAGTTATAGAATATTTTCCGGCAGTTACTTTCTCGTAAGAACATCTGAAGAAAAATTGCATAACGTTCATGCAGTATCGGTCTTAATGGAAGGCTTAAGATATGAATTATCTTCCTTACCAGATTTTGAACACTTCAATAATTCAGATAGTTTTCTAGATCAAAGAGGAAAACCAATCACGACTTTTTCTTATAATAAAATACAATGGGATGAAGCGGTTACGACAAACGACAAAAATGCAAAAGATAATAAAAATTTTCAAAAATTAAGAACAATTGAATATAAATTCGATGAACATAAAAAAGAAGTCGTTAAAACTATTGATGGCTCCATTCAAAAATTTGGAAGAGGCAGAATTGAAAAATTCAATTTAAAACATAATTATGACCCGGCCAACTTGAAATTTCCAGTTTATTTTTTAATCACAATTCAAACCATATCAGAAAATATGTCTAAGGTTGAAGTTCAATACACCATTTATCCAAGAGTATTGAATAAAAATTTGCAGTTAAAAGAAAAAGAATTTTAATTTTTTAAAGATTTTTGAAACAAAATCCTTTTTTTATAGTAAAATATAATAGGCATATGTTTTAAATGCTATTTTTATTATATTTGTACTTTTTAAACTTAAAATAAATCTTTCAGAAAAATTAAAGGAGTGAATTTTATGAAAAAACTGGCGCTTTTATTTATTATGTGCGCGTTTGCTTTATGTGCGTTTAGTTTTAACAATTTATACGCCGCCAATGAAGCTTTTAAAAATTATGTCGTTAAATCCGATGAAACATTAAACCAATTCGCAAAACAATATCTTTCAGACGACGATTATATCGAAGAATTTTTAAAATTTAACTTAATAAAATCATATAATCTAGATTTTAATAAAACAAAGTTTAAAGATCTAAGTTTAAAAGACGGCGACATATTATTAATACCGTCTCTTGAAATATTAAAACTCATAAAAAAAGCCAAAACCGAATCTGAAAAAACCGAACTTATACAAAAATTTAAAAAATTTAAATATAGCGATTTTTATGTTAAAATCAACGATTTAAAAGATAAAATGAAACAGGGCGGCGAAATAACGGAACGCGTCGATAAAATATCCCAGGACGCACAAAAAAAATAATTATAAACTTTTAAAATATAATAAAAACGCGAATGATAAAACAATCATTCGCGTTTTTACATTATTAACGTTAAAACAATTGAAAATAAATAATATAAATGTTATAATTGATGTAAAATTGTAATTATTGTTAAAGATAATGTTATGGAGTTATATAATATGACTGTGTTGGCTGGCGATGGAAAAAACTCAATAGCGGCGACAAACACTCAAAATATTATCGAAACAGCTTCGCGTATTGCATCATTCGATGAAACATCGATGCGGTTCATTAAAATCGCGGTAAGCCTTTCTCAAGAAAAAGACCTCAAACAACTTATGAACCTAATCACCGAAGAAGCCATGCAGCTTACTTCTTCAACCCGCGGCACGCTTTATTTAGTAGACCGCGAACGCCAAAAACTCATGTTTTATGTCACCAACCAGCAAAGTTTCAGCGAGATAACTATCCCGTTAACTCCTGAATCTATAGCGGGTTATGTTGGAGTTACCGGCGAAACTCTTAAATTAGACGACGTTTACGAATTATCGGAAGAGCTTCCTTATAAATTCAATAAGTCTTTCGATCAACGCACGGGTTTTAGAACAAGATCCATGCTTGTAGTTCCATTGTCGTCTCACAAGAATGAAATTATTGGAATATTACAGCTTATAAATAAAGAATGCGATAATATAACGACCGGTTTTAATAATTCCGATCTCGAAGTAATTCAGGCAGTCGGAGCGCTCGCGGCGGTTTCAATTGAAAACGCTCTTCTTTATAAAGAAATTGAAAATCTTTTCGAAGCTTTCGTACGCTACTCGGCAACTGCAATAGACGAACGAGACCCATGCACGGGCGGCCATTCAAGACGCGTAGTTTTATATTCAGTCGGCCTTGCCGCCGCGCTCGGCACTTTTACGGCCGCTCAATTAAAAGAAATTAAATATGCTTCATGGCTTCACGACATCGGAAAAATCGGCGTTCGCGAAGCCGTGCTAAGCAAAGAAAATAAGCTTACTAATACGCAACTCGATGTCGTAAGATTAAGGTTTAACATGATATGCGAAAAGATGCAAAAAGACGCATATAATCAAGCTTTAAATATTATTTCCGCCAGAAGCGCCAACACCGATGAAAATATTTTGTTAAAATCCCTTAAAGATAATATTAATAAATTCCAGCAAGAAATTAACGACGATTTTAATTTTATCATTATGATCAATGTTCCAAGTTTTATGACTGAAGAAAAAATAAGACGTCTCGAATCTATAAGAAATAAAAAATACATCGACAGCCTGGGCCAGGTTTATGAGTATCTTACTCAAAATGAATATGAAAATCTAATGGTGATAAGAGGAAACCTTACAAGCCACGAAAGAATGGAAATAGAATCTCATGTCACTAAAACATATGAAATATTAAAACACATTCCTTTTACAAGAGAACTTAAAAACGTTCCCGAATTCGCGAGCAAGCACCACGAAAAACTCGATGGTACAGGCTATCCTAACAGAATTCTCGCCGCTAATATTCCTATTCAGGTAAGAATAATATCGATCGCAGACATATACGACGCATTAACCGCTCAGGACCGTCCTTATAAAAAAGCTATGCCTGCGGAAGTAGCATTAAAAATACTAAAAGAAGAAGCCGATGCCGGCAAGCTCGACAAAGACCTTCTGGATCTTTTCATAAAAGAAGAAGTATTCAAGCTATCAGATGATATGGCTTCTAAATAATTTTTTTACTATCTTCCTGCCTCTTAAAAATATCAAACTTAATAATTATAACCTCTTGACCAAAATAATATTAATTTGTATAATTAATGTTATTCAATTTAGAATACATTTTTTTAGCAATAATAATAATAAAGAAAGGCCGTAATTTTTATGAAAAAAAATTTTAAATTAAAAAATCTAACTTTATCCTCAATTTTAATTCTGTTAATTTTAATGGGCTTTTCACCGTCATATGCTAATAAACCCACCACATATCTCGCGCCCGGTTATCAAAATGTAAATTCAAACGTTGAAAAATCCATTTTACCAATTGGGTTCGCAGCAGACGAAATTAACACCGACGAAACCAAATTAGTTAAGTTAAAAAACAATTTTGACAAAGTTGAAACAAACTGTCGTTCAGCATATGTATCCGTTCCTCTTGAACCAGAAAAATATAATTTAAACGATCTTATGTCTTATTTAAAAAATTCAGAAGTAGTGGCCGACTCCGTAAAATTAAGACACATCGCGCGCATGAAAAAGCTCGATATTATAACGAAATCGGGTAACGATAAATATTCGCAATATTATAAAAAATTAGTGCTAACCCCTATATTAATATATACTTTTGGCGCCGGCGGCTGCGCAATGAGCCATGGTCCGTCATATATCAACTATGATACCAATTCAGAATATTTTTTCAATAGCTATATCAAAATAACCGATGGAATCGCAAAAGTATCCGAGCGAATTCAGAACGACACCCTCTGCCTCGGATTCGCCCATGAAAACGCTCACGCCATGATGCTCGATATGTATTTACAGGAATGGAAACGTCTTAAAGGCGTATCTACGAGCGGCCACGACGGCCCTGTCATATCCGACCGGCATCTGGCTTATACTGAAGGCTGGGCGGAAGCGTTCGAAGCCATATACGGCCAGATGAATCCTTTAATGATAAAAGAATCCGAAAGGGAAAAATACGCCATCGCGGAATTCCAGTTTACAAGGCAAGACCCGGTTCGCCGCAACCGCTATTCATGGCAAAATTATAAAGGCAAAAAGAGCGGCATATTAAAAAACGGGCTTCAGATCATATCTACCGAAGGCGCAATAGCCGCAACTTTTTTCGACATAATGACTTCGAGAAAGATATCAGATCCGTTTTTAAAATCGGTCAGCGTAATGTTTAAGCATAAGCCAGCTGATTTTATTGAATTTTTAAACTGCTGGGTAAAAGAATACAGTGAAGACAAACAGGTATTATACAGAATATTTTTAGAAGAAACCAAATATGCCACAATGTCGAACGAAGCTCGCAAGCTTTATTACGACTATTATCAGGCCGGATTGCAATTCAAGCAGGGAAAATTAGACAAACAGGCCGCAAGTATAGCGCAGAATAAATGGACCGCCTATAAGGAAGAACTTTTTAAAGAGGCTATGGCCGGAAAACCTATCGATTCAAATATAAGCCCCGACTTATGGCTTAATCTTAAATTAAAAGCTAAAGACGATAGCAAGCCGGATATAGACGAAAACATCAACATATCGTTATTTGAACCAGAAGAATGGGTTATTAGAATATTTGAAAAAGCCGGCATAAGCGAAAATGAAGTTATGGATTTTATAAAGGCGCGCGAAGCGATGGGCGTTTTAACTTACAAAACAGCTACCGAAGCTCTCATAGCGACTTTCGGAAACGAAAAAACGCAGGCCCTTATAAATAAATACAAAGCCAGCGATATTATTTTAGAAAAATAAACAGCACGGTTTATTTATTAAAATAGTTTAAATAAAAAACCTTCGAAATAGCGTTACAACTAAGCCGAAGGTTTTTTTATTTTGTTTATTAACCCGAAAAATACATTTCAAACGTTTCGCGGTAGGGGCGGACCCCTGTGTCCGCCCTGAAATCATGGGCAAACACGGGGGTTTGCCCCTACGGCTGGATAATAAAATTAATTAATTATATTTTGCGAATAAACCAATATTTACAACAATTTTAAAGATATTTCGATTTTCGATTGTATTTTTTCGGTTAATCATAAACTTATGATCGAATAAAAAAATGCGGAAGCTTATTGGCTTTCGCATTTTTTTATTCGATCATGTTGCAAATGTATTTTCCAGGTTAATAGATAAGGCTTTCGCCTTCCATCTCAACCGGCTTTTCTATATTCATTATTTTTAATATGCTCGGCGCTATGTCGCACAGCTTTCCGCCGTTCCTGAGTTTTATCGAGCCGGGGTCGTTATTTACGACTATGAACGGAACGTCGAAAGTAGTGTGTTCGGTAAACGGCTGCCTGGTTTCGTAATCTATCATTTTTTCGCTGTTTCCATGATCGGCCGTAATAAAAACGGTACCATCGGCGACTTCGAGAAAGCGTTCGATAACGCGAGACACGCATTTATCGAGAGCCTCGACGGCGCGAACCGCGGCGTCCATAATTCCGGTATGGCCGACCATGTCGCAATTGGCGTAATTTAAGACGATAAGATCGAACTTATTTTCGTCGATTTTTTTTATTAATTCTTCGGTAACTTCAAATGCGCTCATTTCAGGCTTTAAATCGTAAGTCGCAACTTTCGGCGATTGTATCAACGCGCGTTCCTCTCCTTCGAAAACCTTCTCCTCGCCGCCGTTAAAAAAATAAGTGACGTGGGCGTATTTTTCGGTTTCAGCGATACGCAATTGCTTTAAACCTCTCGCTGAGATTATTTCACCGAGGATGTTTTTATGGGTTCTCGGCTTGAATGCGACAGGAAACAAATATTTTTCATCGTACTGCGTCATAGTCACATAAAACAAATCTTTTACCACGCATTTACGCTCGAATTCGCTAAAATATTCGACCGTTTTAGTAAGGGCGTTCGTAAGCTGGCGGGCGCGGTCCGCCCTGAAATTAAAAAACATCACAGAGTCGCCGTCTGATATTTTAGCGAAAGGGTTCCCCAGATTATCAATTATTACTTTAGGCTTGATGAATTCATCGGTTTCATTCTTGTTATAGCATAATTGCATAACCTGCTCTATTTCGATTTCTTTAACCGGTTCTCCTACGTTTTCGACAAGCGCTTCATAAGCGAGCTTGATGCGTTCCCAGCGCTTATCGCGGTCCATCGCATAATAACGGCCTATAATGGTGGCTATTTTTCCGACTCCGTTTTCAGCCATGAAATCCTGCATTTGCTTTAAATAGGCTTTTCCTTCATTCGGAGAAGTGTCGCGTCCGTCCATGAACGCATGTAAATATACGCGTTCTAAACCCTTTTGCCTGCATAGCTTTAAAATGGCGAATATGTGATTAATGTGGGAATGAACGCCGCCGTCCGATAAAAGCCCTAATAGATGCAACGCCTTTTTGTTTGCGATGGCGTTAGATATGGCCGAATTTATAGCGGCGTTATTATGAAAATCGCCGTCTTCTATGTTTTTATTAATAAGAGTAAAATCTTGATAAACGACGCGGCCGGCGCCGATATTCATATGGCCGACCTCCGAATTTCCCATCTGGCCGGAAGGAAGGCCGACCGCAAGCCCGGAAGTTTTTATCAGCGTGAACGGATATTGCTTTTTATCGTAAATTTTAGAGATGAAATCGGTTTTGGCGGCGCGAATAGCGTTAAAATCGTTCGAATCGGTATATCCGAAACCATCAAGAATCATCAAAAGAACCTTTTTTGAAGTCATTTGGAAACATCACCTTTCAAATAAATGAATAAAGAATAATATTTTAAATATTAATGCCGCTTAAAAATTACGCTTCACTTTGACGCCAACCGAAGAGCCGTCGGCATTGCTTTCTTTTACATCAAGATCCGTATTTTTGTTAAGCTTATAATTAAACTTATAACTTTTTATTTTTTCGGCATTATTTTCTTCCTTGGCTTCGGTATAATTCACGAACAATTTATCGTTTACATATTTTCCGACAGTGACGCTATTTTCAATTTTACGTCCCTGCTCTGTCGTGCCGCTCGTTTTTACTGAAAGCTCGTCAAGGTTCAGACTTTTTTTGAGCTTTTTTTGTATGCCGCCGAGCATCTGTTCCTTCTGATAATCGGCATATAATTTAGCGGACATCGAGGCGGCATCTTTTGAACTCATGTCATTTTTGGCCTGGCCGGTAGTTAATAGCGCGGTAATTTCAGGCTGCGTAAGGGCCGGCTGGCTTGAACGT
>Ga0074198_1000849_pt1 | contig 25755 bp, 15 predicted proteins | sample EPASupsiteSAE323_FD_64527 | JGI IMG/M metagenome (GOLD analysis project Ga0074198, IMG submission 64527) | Bioremediated contaminated groundwater from EPA Superfund site, New Mexico - Sample SAE3-23 | ecosystem: Environmental > Aquatic > Deep subsurface > Groundwater > Contaminated ...
TCCTCGGGTATATAGCTGTATTCTCTTTGAATGGCGTGATAAGCCTCAATTATGCCGCCCTCCAGGTCTTTGTACTGGCTGATAATCTCATTGTAGTCTGCCATTATTCTTTTCACCTCCTGATCAATATTCCACGGTTGATTTCTCTGGTCACGATTAGACCGTTTCGATCTTGACTGCGCAAACCTTGTACTCGCCAGTTCCGGCCAGATCGCAGACAAACGGACTGGTAACCTCATTGGTCGGCGTACTGCTATAGTGGTGGGACATCCAGATAACCCCGGGCTGCACCTGATCGGTTACCCAGGCGGTGGTCAACACTGAACCTCGACGTGAGGTGACTCGCATGCGGCTGCCGGTTGCCAGTCCCAGCCTGGCAGCCTGTTCGGGATGGACCTGGGTCATTTCCCTGTCCCACACACTGACGATACCGGTGGAATACTGGGTAGTGACATTATAGTGCTGCATTATGCGGCCAGTGCATAGCAGGATGGGATAATCCGCGTCCGGCATTTCTCCGGGCGGTATGTGTTCATTGGGCTGGAATCCGCCTAGGCCGCGGGTGAATTTGCCGATATGCAGTATCGGTGTCCCCGGATGATCGGCGGACGGACACGGCCAGTGCACTGATTCTTTTTCCATTCGTTCGAAATTGATGCCCGCCATAGCGGGGGATAGTGACGCCATTTCCGCCCAGATCTCACTCGGGTGATTATAGCTCATGGGATAGCCCATGCGAGTAACCATCTGGCAAATGGTCTCCCAATTGGCCTGCCCGGGCAGGGGCTCGATGGCTTTGCGAACCCGCTGCGGCCTGCGTTCGGTATTGGTAAAGGTCCCATCACATTCGGCAAAGCTGGCAGCCGGCAGAACTACATCGGCCAATTCGGCGGTTTCAGTCATGAAGAGTTCCTGCACCACAAAGAAGTCCAGATTCTTAATGGCTTCCTTGATATGATTAGCATTGGGATCGGTCAGAACCGGATTTTCACCCAGGATATACATGACCTTGACCTTGCCTTCGTGGGCAGCCTCAAACATCTCTGGAATCCTTAAGCCAACTTTGTCAGGTAATGAAGCAACGCCCCAGGCCTTTTCATGTTTTTCTTTGACAGCTTTATCAGTGACATTCTGATAACCGGAATAGACATTGGGGAGAGCCCCCATGTCACAGGCCCCTTGAACATTGTTCTGTCCGCGAACGGGATTTACACCCACACCGGGTCGTCCGATATGGCCGGTCAGCATGGCCAGGTTGGCGATGCTCATAACGTTGCGGGTTCCGCAGATATGCTCGGTGATACCCAGGGAATAGAAGATCATGGCCTTGTCGGTAGTGGCATACAGGCGAGCCACCCGGTATAGGTCTTCTACCGAGACTCCGGTCAGTTCGGATACAAGTTCGGGAGTATATTCAGCGGCCAGGGCCTTCATCGCCTCGTAGTTCTCGGTGCGTTCTTCAATAAATTTTTTGTCTTCTAGTTCTTCTTTGATAATGATATGCATCAAGCCATTGAGCAAAGGAATATCGGTGCCGTGTTTCTGCTGCAGCCAGATGTCGGATTCATCAGCCAGTTCGGTGCGGCGGGGATCGCATACTACCAACTTGCAGCCATGACGAGCCGCTTGACGCATTTTGTAGCCCAGAACCGGATAGGATTCGGTGGGATTGATGCCGATCAGAAACAGCAGTTCAGCTTCATTGGTCACCTCCGACAGGATGTTGGTCATGGCGCCGCTGCCGAAAGAATTGGCCAGGCCGGCCACCGAAGGAGCGTGGCAGGTACGGGCGCAGTGGTCCACGTTATTGGTGCCCATGGCAGCACGGGTAAATTTCTGTACCAGGAAATTCTCCTCATTGGTGCAGCGGGCTGAACTTAACGCGGCAAAGGAATCGGGGCCGTTCTTGGCCTTGTTCTCATTGAACTTTTGCGCAATCAGATCAAAAGCCTCATCCCAGGTGGCTTCCTCGAATTTACCATTGCGCTTAATCAACGGAGTCTTGAGACGTTTGGGATTATAGACAAAATCCCAGCCAAAGCGCCCTTTGACACACAGGCTGCGGCCATTTACCGGAGATTTGGGGTTGGAAAGCACGCCGACCACTTTGCCCTTGTTTACAGCCAGGTCAAAATTACACCCGGTGCCACAGAAGGGACAGGTGGTCTGTACCCGCTCGATTTCCCAGCGGCGTCCCTCTCCCGCCATGGTTTTCTCGGTTAAGGCGCCGGTCGGACAAACTGCCACACACTGGCCACAGAATACACAATCGGACTCAATATAGGGCACATCACCGGCACATACCGCCTTGCGGTGGAATCCCCGGCCTTTATATGACAGGTTGTCCTTGCCGGTCATTTCCTCACAGGCCCTTACACAGGCCCCGCAGAGGATACATTTGTTCATATCGCGAATTATAAAGGGATTGCTGTCATCGATCTCGTAAGCATGTTTGTCGCCTTCAAACGGGGTTTCTTTAACACCATATTGATAACAGTAATCCTGCAGTACACAGGCCCCTGACTTGTCACAGGTCATGCAATCCATCGGATGATTGGCTATGAGCAGTTCCAATATGGTTTTGCGGGCCTCCACCACCGCCAGCGACTCGGTCTGAATCTTCATACCCGACGTTACCGGCGTCACACATGAAGCAGGCAGCAGGCGATTCCCCTCGATTTCAACTACGCAAAGACGGCATGCGCCCAATGGACTAAGCTCTGGATCATAACATAAGCGGGGTATCTTGATCCCGGCTCCTTCGGCAGCCTGGAGAATGGTGCTGCCCGCCGGGGCCTCAACCTCCTTCCCGTTTATGTTGATTTTGATCATTTCCACTTCTTTCACTCCTTCCGAACTTTAGGGTAAAAAAGGACATAAAAAAACTCCTATTGTTTTAGGAGGAAGGACCATAATCTATATTTGATTGCAAATGATATTTGCCTTCAAAATGCTTGCTCCTCCCCCCTGCCAGAAAAACACTGCAAAGTACCAATTGCAGAATAATCCTAATATTTCATGCTCATTAGAAACACGAAGTATTAGGCAATTGGTTTTTCTGGCTAGTGACTCCTTTCCAAGTAAGGGAGGCAAACCCGTTTCCAGATCTACCGTACCGGCAAAGAACCGTGTCGGCTAAATCCCCATAGCATAGCCTTAGGTGAAGTAGCTTTGGAGCTGCGCTTTTGAAAAAATACTATTTCATTGAAGGTGTTTTCCGCTATACAAGAGCAAGGATAAACAAGATTTGATTACTATCGGCTGGGCCTAATGCTAATATGTGGCATTCCGTTTCATGGCAACATTAAATCAGGATCAAGGTATCTACAGCACTTGAATGATTCCGTCTTCTGATTTCAGTTGAGAAAGGCCTCAACAGATCCATAGCATTAGCATTATTCACCTGATCACCGCAAACCGCCGGTTTGCTTAATTGGGTTCACGCCAATTGGCTCATTACTTGCTTGATCCGTGTACTTGATAGCACTTTCTCACCCCCTCAGACACAAACTGAGCCTGAAGAGAACCCTTGATTCCTCTTCAGCTCGCTTGGCTGGCACCTTCTTGCGGTGCCCTACAACCATAGACACTTCAGTACAATAACGCCCTTTCTATGTGGTTACTGACTCAGTGACTCATTAATAGTATCTTTATTAATCCAACCTGAATTAAAACGTCTGCACCTGATTGCAGTACAGCCGTTTGGGTTTTTGGGGCTGCGCCGAAGTAATCGGCTAAGCCTGGCCCCTTTGCACAGGGACTGGGCTACTGAAGAGAAGCACGTATGGTTTATGTACAAGAAAACCACCTCTATATAGTCAAACTGATACTTGCGCTAGTACGATTATATAATAATATCTTTTTATATTACAAATAAATTTTAATTATATATTGGTTTTCCCGATATCGAATTGGCGTCTTTTGTTTATTTATGGCAAATTTCATCATCATTCCGAGCCCTTTCCACCATCGGCAACAAGCCATGCATTTTGCATTGCCAGCATGTATAATTTTTAGTTATAATGCAATCATCCTGATCGTACGAGGTGATTTTGATGGCCAAGAGCTACGAATTCTATTGCGTAACCTCTTGAACTACCTGTAAGAAGGCCAATGTTTGGCTGGAAGAACAGAAGATACCATTTAATTACCATGATCTCTTAAAGGAGCCCTTGCAGTTGGCCGAACTCCAAGCATTAGCCGCTCAATCCGGAGCTACTATCAAAGAATTAGTCAACACCAAGAGCCAGGCCTATAAAAACCTTCAGCCCGATCTCGCCAATATGGATGAAGATGCGGTATTCGAGCTGGTTTCCTCCAACCCCCGCATCCTGGTCCGGCCGCTGCTCAGCAACGGCAAGCAAATGGCGACGGGTTTCAAGGAAGAACAGTATCGCAAGTTTCTAAAGATTTAAGGCAAAAGGCCTGATTGTGCAGGCTTTCTCAGATTGCCCCGCCCCGGCGAACAATGACAACTAAGCTATAATTGGGTCATTGCAGGGAGCAAGGCGACGACCACGGATGGTCTAGTATCGCGGGCGCCAGGACGGCGCAGAAGCGATGCGACGCGGCAATCTCAAGCTTGAATCAAGAATACATTATTAATTAAACGCATCATTCACAGCCCAGCCGGTGCACCGACCTCCGTGCGTAGGTCTCCAGCAGCTTCCATTGTACGATGGGGATATCCTCGATTAACTCGGCTGGTATTCTATATATTTGCGAAGCGACATTGGCGCGGGCGACCATTGCTGGATAAGCCTGGTGAAGAATGCTTTCCTCTCCCCAAAAATCGCCGGTTTGCAGCCGCTCTATCTCCTGATTGCCTTCGTAAATGCCGATCTCCCCCTTGCACAGCAGCAGGATACCGTTGCAATCCGGGCCGGAGAGCAGCTTGCCTTTGCGGCAGGTCTCCAATTCCATGGCATGGGTAAGCTTGCTCTTGATAGGACAGGCGATATGCTCGCCGAACAGCCAGGAGCACTCTAAAAAATGACGCCTTAGCAGCTCTTTTTTAGTTGATTCCAGCAGATGGTTGCGGCGCAGGAACTCAATATAGAGCCGGCTGGGTATCTGCAGGGCCTTTACGTAATTGACCGCCCGATAGGTACCGTTTACCGGGGCATCCTTCAGGCAGGCCATCTCCGCAATCATCGAGCCCACCGTCAGTTGGTTCTTGATACCCCGCTCCGGAATAAGGTATTCCATCAGACCATTGAGCAGGCAGTAGACATAGGGGCTTTTCTCCCTATTCTTAATAAGAATGGTACCCGGATTCAAGGCGATGGTGGAGCAATTGAGCAGCATCTCGATTTCATAGGAGGGCACTCCGGGAAAAAAGGTCTGCAGGAACTGATAAGCAAAGGGCTTGGCATAGTCGCGGTCGGAGGGAATCAATACATCCACCGCGCCAAATGAAGCGGTATCACCAATCACCTGCTGCCGATCAGTCAGCTTTTCCGCTGTGTGGCTGAGAATTATCTTACCGGAGGTATCATTCCGGAAATCCTCCGCATCGCCGTGAATCATCCCGCCGCCAATATCGATCTTTTTAAGCGTAACCGGAGTAAGATAGATTTGCTTCACCATCTCGTAATACTCCAGGGTAATGCCACTTAGCCCGGGATCGTCGGTAATCATTTCCTTCAAGCGTTCCAGGGCGGCGATATCCGCCAGGTGGGCATAAGTCTTATAGCCGTCGCCCCACAGTGAACGCAGAAACATAACGCTGGTCTCGACCGGATGGGGAGAGTAGACCGGCATGATCTCCAAGCCATCGATATTGTTCCAGACATCAGCCTCCAGGTCATGTACCTCAAAATATTTTTCAAACAGCGACTCGTCCATCCTGGTCAAGGCGGCCAGCTTCTTCATTACGCTGCTGCGAACCAGTCTGGTCGAATAATATTTGATGCGATGATCGGAGCGCAGCAATACGGTTAGACCATTGAAATGGTCATCATGGGCGTGCGTCTGAATAATCCCCTCGATTTCACTTATCCCAATGCCCATGGCCTGCAGGTTGTAAAGCAGGCTGGGGCCGGTATCAATTAAATAGATCTTACCCTGAAAGGTTACCACACTGGCCATACAAGGCCGGTTGGCATCCCATCCGTCTCCCTCGCCGGTGTGGATAACCGAAAAATAGTCCCGGTTAAAGCGGTGATATTCCAGATGGTAGGGGGCTTCATATCCCTCATTAGCGCCCAGGTTAAGATCTACCTCCACGCTGCTCCCCTGATAGCTGATCTCATATTGATTTATGCCCTTCCTTTGCACGAAAACCCCGTTGCGCAATTCCCTGGGCTCGCCATCGATAATCCTGGTCTCCAGGAGTTCGTCGGTTCTTCTGATTCTATCAAAGGCAAAACGCAGCTTCATCCGCATCATATCCTGGGCCTGCTCTTCCGGAATACCAGCCTGCCTTATCTCTTCTATACTGGTCAAACCGTAATTCCCTCGATATATGTATTCAACCTGCGCCTTTACCTGGTGTTCAATGCCGATGAGCAAGGGTTTGAGGCCTTTGTTGTTGGGATGGCGGGGCAGCATCATGCCCTGCCGGTACAGCATTTGCAGGATGGGGAATTCAGCCAGGTTGGCAAAGCGTTCATCCTGCATAGGCAAGTCGGAAAGCAGAATGGCATTCGGCCCAGTTTCGAAAACCCGGCCATCCTTTTCTTCCGTAGTTATCAGTCCCTTTTTCATCAGGTGTTTGACACTGTCCGCCGGACACCCGCACAGAATATACAGTTCGACTTCCGGAATCTCCACCCAGAATATGCCCGCAGCTACCTTGATCTTGCGCAAAGCCATCCCCCCATCGCAGTATCTATAACTTATCCATTGATTTTCCAGCGCAAACGATATAAACTAATTTGTCTATTATACAAAGGCAGGTAAATTTCCTTTTATTCCAGCTAACTTTTGTCCTTGCGTGGCTCGCTTGAAGCGGGAATGGCTTGAAGATTATTCCTGAAGTAGTATCATTGATATATAGGCACTCACTTTCCTAAACCGGTTGTTGCCGGTCATACTCCCGCCCGGGGATGCTAACTTGCGTGGGAAGGGGTTCTGATGTAATGAACGATGACTTTACGATCCAGTGGCATATCACCGAACGATGCAATTCCCGTTGCTCCCATTGCTACCAAACCAGCCGAAACCTGGAGACCTCCTGGCCGGATATGCTGACCTGCATCGACCAGTTCCGTCCTTTCCTTTGCGGCAAACAGGGCCGGATTCATGTAACCGGTGGCGAGCCGCTGCTGCATCCTGATATTTGGAAACTACTGCCCCGTCTGCGGCAGGAATTCGCGGTGGCGCTGCTAACCAACGGCACCCTGATTGACGAGGTAGCCGCCCGAAAGCTGGCGGATTTAGACCTCAGGTATGTCCAGGTGAGCCTGGACGGCGGAGAGCAAATCCACGATTCCATCCGAGGACCCGGTAATTATCAGAAGGTGCTGCAGGGCGTTCGCCATCTGGTGACAGCCGGAGTCAGGGTTTATGTATCCTTCACCGCTCACCGTCTCAACTACCAGGATTTGAAGATAGTAGCTGAAACCGCCAGGGATATGGGGGTTTTTAAGGTCCGGGTAGAAAGAATGGTCCCGATCGGCAACGGCTCCAACCTGCATATCCTGCAGCCGGCCGAGGTCCAAGAGATGATGGAACTAATGAACACCCTGCCTATTTCCATGGAGCGCTCATTGCAGTTCCTCTATGGAGGAACTCCCTACCGCTGTAAGGCCGGGCGCAGCTTGATAGCGCTGCTTCCTGACGGAGCGGTGGTACCCTGCCGCCGTCTGCCAATAGTATCCGGCAACCTGAAAGAGGATTCACTGCTGGCTATTTACAACAGCGCCCTGTTCAAACGGTTGCGGGAAGATGTCTGCGCCGGGTGTCGGGGCTGTCCGCACCTGGAAGTCTGCAACGGCGGCTTGCGCTGTCAGGCCTACGCGGTGACCGGCGACCCCTTCCAGCCCGACCCCGGCTGCTGGCTCCGTACCATCACCTGCGGTGAAGCGGCTATTAGCCAAAGATAAAAAATATGGTTATAATATATTCCTGAAGTTTTCATGCTTGAGAGGAATTCTATGGATAAAACAATTGAATTGATCGTGGCGGAAACCGGTCTGCCGACCCACAAGGTAGCCAGTACCGTGGCGCTTTTGGATGATGACAAGACCATTCCCTTTATCGCCCGTTACCGCAAAGAGGTAACCGGGGAGCTGGATGAGGTACAGATCCGTCGCATTGCCGAGCTGTCATCCTTTTATCGCGGTTTGGAACAGAAGAAGGAAGAAGTTCTGCGTCTGATAGAAGAACAGGGTAAGCTCACCGAGGAGATCCGGGCAAGGATAGCGGCGGCCCGGCGGCCGGTAGAAGTGGATGACATCTACCGCCCCTTTCGTCCCAAACGGCGCACTCGCGCCTCTATGGCACGCGACAAATGCCTACAGGGCTTGGCCGTTTTTATCTTGGGCTGTTTGGAAAGCGACTCTCCGCTCGAGGAGGCCGTTAAATACGTCACGGACGAGGTGCCCACAACCGCCGAGGCCCTGCAGGGAGCCCGGGATATCATTGCGGAACTAGTGGCCGATGATCCGGCTATGCGCCAGGCCTCCCGCGATCTGGTCCGCCGGCATGGATTGATCACCACTAAGGCGCGCAATCCGGAACAGGACAGCGTTTACTCCATGTACTACGATTATCAGGAACCGGTGATCCGCATCCCCTCCCACCGCATACTGGCCATCAACCGCGGCGAGAAAGAGGAATTGCTCAAGGTGGCGGTGGCGGTGGAGGCCATCCAGGTGCTGAAGATGCTGAACCGCCATTATTACCGTCCCGGCCCCGCCGGCGAGGAGATCCGCCAGGCCATCGATGACAGCTGGCAGCGTCTGCTGGCTCCGGCCATCGAGCGGGACATCCGCAGCGAGCTAACGGAATCGGCTCATAAACAAGCCTTGCAGGTGTTTTCCCAAAACCTGCGTTCACTGCTACTGCAAGCACCGGTTAAAGGCAAGGTCATGCTAGGGATCGACCCCGCCTACCGCACCGGCTGTAAATGGGCGGTTATCGACCCTACCGGTATGGTCCTGGAGATTGGCGTGTTCTATCCCACCCCGCCCCGCAGTGATATAGCAGGAACGGAAAAGGTCATGCAGCGGCTGGTTGAACAATATAAGATCGATGCCATTGCTATCGGCAACGGCACCGCCTCGCGGGAAACCGAGCAAATGGTAGCCGCTTTTATAAAGAAATCAGCGTATCCCGGCCTGGTCTACACCATAGTTAGTGAAGCGGGGGCCAGTGTTTATTCCGCCTCGGAACTGGCCGCCCGTGAATTCCCCAACCTTGATGTAGCGGAGCGCAGCGCCATCTCCATCGCCCGCCGGATTCAGGACCCGCTAGCCGAACTGGTCAAGATAGAACCCCGCAGTATCGGGGTCGGGCAATATCAGCACGACATCAATGCCCGCAGCTTGGATCAAAGCCTGGCCGGAGTGGTGGAATCGGCGGTAAACTATGTCGGGGTAGACCTGAATACCGCCTCGGCCTCCCTACTCTCCTACGTAGCCGGTATTAACATCACGGTTGCCAATAACATCGTAAAGCAACGGGAAACCACCGGAGCTTTCACCAACCGCAAACAACTGCTCAAGGTGGCCAAGCTGGGTCCCAAGGCCTTCGAACAGGCGGCCGGCTTCCTGCGCATCAGCGAAGGCGATAATCCTCTTGATAACACCCCCATCCATCCGGAGTCCTATGATTTGTCGAGCAAGCTGCTGGCATTCATCGGGGCCGGACAGAAGGAACTGGGCGGCGAAGAACTGAGAAGCAAGCTGCAATCCTTTAATGTTGTCCAAGGAGCCGAGGCGCTGGGCGCCGGCCTGCCCACCCTACGTGACATCATTGATGCCCTGATTCGTCCGGGCCGCGATCCCCGCGAAGACGTCCCGCCGCCTATCTTTCGGCAGGACGTGCTCAGCCTGGAAGATATCAAGACCGGCATGGAGTTTGAGGGGGTAGTACGCAATGTCGTAGATTTCGGAGCCTTCGTCGATATCGGCGTCAAAGTGGACGGTCTGGTTCACATCTCTGAGATGTCCCAGCGGCGCATTAAGCACCCGCTGGAGCTAGTATCGATCGGAGACATCATTAAGGTAAGGGTTTTAAGCGTCGACACGCCGAAGAAACGGATAGCACTCAGCATGAAAGAGGTCCTCCCGCCGACCCCCAGCTAGTAGGTTCTATTCTTGGGCTACTCCCCCCTGCTTCCTTCCGCCGTCATATCCAATGATACAGCGTCTGAGCCATCGGCCGGCTGCATCCGGGCTGGCCCCATCAGTAAAATAAAGCCCAGGGCCAGGACAATGAAAACCAGCGAATACGATATAACACGGGTAATCGAGCCGGCCAGGATACCAGTCATGGCCGCCAGCGCCTCCGGAGAGAGCTGGCTTCTTACCGCCGGCTGCAGTAAAACCCGGGCGTCCAGAGCGCTTTTCAGCATACCCCCCGCCGCAGAAACCTTATGCAGCCCCTGCAGCATAATATGGTTCTGCACGGCCCCAAAAATACTTATCCCCAGTGTCAGGCCCAGGCTCTGGGAAAAGGATAATGTCGCATTGGCTGCCGCGCGTTTTTGGTACTCCATATCATGATTGGATGCCATGCTGAGTACCGACCAGCAAAATCCCATACCCAGACCGGTGATGATCATGTATGCCACCAGCATCCAGTAGGCACTATTCGTATCCAGGGTTCCGAGCGCGCATACACCGCCGAAAAACAGAGCGCAGGAAACCAGCATGAGTTTCCGGTACGAAGTGAGGTGGACCGTGCGGGCGCCGATCTGACTGCTCACCACGGAGGCCAGCATCATGGGCGTGAGCGCTCGTCCCACGCTGGCCGCCGTCCCGCCGAAAACCGCCTGGATATAGATGGGTATGTACACGGCTATCGGTATATACACAGCACAATAAAGGAAAGCGGTACCCTGCGTCGCTCCGAACAGCCGCCGGCGGTAGAGATCAAGTGACAGGATCGGGTTTTCAGCATGGCTCTCCTGATAGAGAAACAGGGCGACAAAGGCCAGGCAGACCGCCAGGAGGCTCAATAGTGCCGGGGAAGACAGGTTATAGTTCCTGCCGACCAACTGCAGGAAGCCCATGAGACTGCAAACTGAAACCACCAGGTATATTGCTCCCGGCCAATCAACTCGCTGTTTCACTAAATGATTGCTATCCTGATAAAAATGGAACAGCAATACCAAGGAAACCAACCCCAGCGGGATGTTAACATAAAACACCCAGCGCCAATCAAGATACTCGGTAAGAAACGCCCCCAAGAGCGGCCCGAAGATGCTGGACAACCCAAAAACGGCGCCAAACAGCCCTGCCATCTTGCCCCGCTCAGCCAGCGATACCACATCGAATATTATGGTGTAGGCCAACGGAACCAGAGCGCCGGCTCCCATCCCCTGCAAACCTCGGAATACAGCCAATTCAGCCATACTATGGGCACTGCCGCACATTATCGAGCCACCGATAAAGAAAAGCAATCCCCCCAGATAAAAAGGTTTTCTCCCCATGATATCGGCCAGTTTGCCATAGATCAGCATTCCCGCCAGTTCGGTGGTTATATAGGCGGAGGTGACCAGAGTGAACTTATCCATTCCGCCCAGTTCACCGATGATAGTTCCCATCGCTGTGGCTACGATGGTATTGTCCATGGAAGCCATCAGAATACCCAGTAATAGTCCGGTGATTATCCACTTCCGGTTGTTGGTTGGCAAGAGTCTCCCCCCATTTCAACGTTTTCGGGCCCGGTCTCCAGCATAAACGTTGCCCCAGGGGAAAGGTCAATAGCATTAACAATATTTTGCTCAAGCTGCGGGCAGATTGATGAAATGCAGGATATACCGGCAAAATCCACCCTAAATCTTATTGATGACGGACACGGGTTTTCAGGATGGGCGTAGAATTGTATATGGGGTAGGAAACCATCGATAAGCGTTTGAACCAGATGCTTGATGAATTAAGGGGCGGAACCGAATACATGGGCATGAAATACGCCGCCAATCAATCAACCTAATCCCTTACATACTTGTATAACACTCCGCTATCCCCCATCTCTTTGAAACCAACCTTTTCGAAGACTTCATAATCAATACTGTAAGCTGATCCGGCGAAATCTGATGTCCCGGCAGGTCTGATGTCAGCGCCATCCCGCTTATCCATTCTAAGCTGCTGTCCAAAAATGGGATGGTATTCGATGGTCGGCCCGGGAATCGGCCCCGGCCCTTCCTGCTCAATAGCTTCATCTTCCCCGTCCGGAACCAGATCCGCCGAAGCCGGATAAAAGGCCAGGATATCGGGAACCACATGGCAAAAGGTCAGAACCAGGCCGGGTAACTCATTGATAATCCTCGCAGCCAGATGCTGGTCGCCATAGCCCTCTTCCATGGCCAATTCGTGGATATAATAAACATTTTGATAAGGATCACCGTTCTCCAGGCTGAGCGGACCGTCCTCCTCATCACTCAGCGCGGATATGACATAACCCAGTTCTTCGTCGATATCATCACAAATCACCAGAGGATCTTCGCCGTCATCCTCTAGCTGTTGGCATAGAATTAAGCAGCCCAACATCTCAGCGATCTTTACGGCTTCCCGATAATCCCCCTCATATATCGGCGCCATTCTGTCATCCTGCAGATCAAAGGGCAACCCGAAAAAAGTCACGCGCTTCCACACTATACAGGTATTGTGACAATCATAGGCGCGGCCATCCCCGTGCACATCGAAAACATGCCTTTTGCTGTCGGAATAATCGGCGCAAATGGACTCGATCTTTAGCTTCTTTCTCATATTACCTCCAGTAAATCCTAAATATGATTTAGTCGTCGGTTATACTATTCATTTTACTATTTATTCCATCATACACTTAGTAGAGGAGAAATTCTTCAAAAATAACGATAAAATTATATACGGAGTAACAAATGCCGCAAGGATGGATGCAATGAATAGAGACACCCAAGCCTGGCTGTCGCTGGGCTGGCCAACACTGATATTAATCCTGGCTTATCTGTTTTTAATAAATAGCCATACCTTTTCCCCGGCACTGGCCAGGCTGGTTCCCTACCTGCCCTACATTGTTCTGGGGATAGCGGGGCTCCTGGCCTATCGCTTCAATCAGAGCAAGGTATTCTATCTGGCTTTGCTCCTGATCGTCCTGCAATTAATCATTACCGGAAATATCATCACCTGGAACGACCTTAACGTGGCGGAACTAGATGTAGTGTATGCACTAATCACTATCTTATTTCCACTCAATGTAATAGCCTTCGGTCTGGCCAAAGAACGCGGCATTTTCAGCCGCTGGGGCTGGCTGAAGCTATTTTGCATGATCGCTGAATTCCTGGGCGCCGCCTGGCTGGTCGGCACTGCCCCGCCCGCCCTGATGAGTGCGATCAATGGGGAATTCCTGCCCTGGAATCTCCAGCTTATACCCGGGACCCACCCCCTCAGCCTGGTTATCCTGGCTTTAAGCACGGCGGTGGTCCTGCTGCAGCTTCGCCTGACCAAATCTTTTTTCAGCACTATATCCCTGGGTCTGATACTGAGCATGGTTATGCTGGTACTCTGGCAGGATGTTCCGCTGGCCGCTGCCGCCTTCAATACCGCCAGCGGATTGATGATGATCATCTATATCATTCAAAACTCTTACAGCATGGCCTATCTGGACGAGCTTACCGAAATTCCCGGCCGCAGGGCCATGCGCGAGGCGCTGATGAAACTGAGCGGCAATTATGTGGTAGCCATGGTGGATATCGATCATTTCAAGAAATTTAATGATACCTATGGCCATGATGTCGGCGATGAGGTGCTGCGCATGGTGGCTGCCAAACTGGACCGGGTTAGCGGCGGGGGCCGCGCCTTCCGCTATGGCGGAGAGGAATTCACCATTATCTTTGCCGGCAAATGCCTGGCGGAAGCCTTACCGCATCTGGAAAAGGTCCGCGAGAGCATTGCCGGGGCCGCCTTTACCCTCCGTAGCAAAGACCGCCCGAAAAAGAAGCCGGAGGTAGTAAAGCCGGCTAAACAGGTCAAAAAGGTCTCGGTCACCGTCAGCATCGGCGCCGCGGAGAAAAGCCCGGGCCGGGATAAGGCCGGCGACGTTTTGACCGCGGCCGATAAGGCCCTGTACCGGGCCAAGAATGCCGGCAGAAACCGAGTATGCCAATAGGTTTATGAGCTTCGCCCCTATTTGTACAGCTTCTCGATATCGCGGGCGAAGTTTTTCAGCACATTGCGGAACTTGATCTTAAGGGTGGGGGTCATCTCATCGAGATCGGGCATAAATACCCGGTTGGCAATATGGTAGTCCTTGACCGCCTCATATTCCTCCAAGCCCTTGTTAGCTTCGGTCACGTCAAATTCAATCAGGGCCCTTACCTTGGGATGCTCACTGAAATCGCTCCCCACCTTGACGGTAATGCCGTCCACCTTCACCATCTGACTCTCATCAAAGGTGATTCCCTCGGCGGCCAGGGCCTGCAATATACGGTCGAACTTGGGCACGATAACGGCACTGACATACTTCTTGTCATCGGCTACCGCACAGACCTGTTCCACAAAATTGGCTGCGGTAAAGCGGGACTCCACCTTGGCCCGGGGTACGTTTTTCCCGGTGTCGAGTACCATTATGGCCTTCTTGCGATCGATGATTATATAGTAGTCCTTGCCTAATTTCTTATTGTAAACCGTCTTGCCGATATCTCCGGTATGAAAGAAACCATCAGCATCAAAGGCCTCCGCCGTTGCCTCCGGATTATTGTAGTATCCCATGAACACATTCCCGCCCCGTACCAGTATCTCGCCGTCTTCGGCCAGCTTGACCTCGTTGAAGGCGGTTTCCGGCCCCATACTGCCCGGTAATATCGCGGTGGTTACGCTGAAATTAATTGCGTTCATGGTCTCGGTCAATCCATACCCCTCGATTATCTTGACCCCCATGGCCATAAAGAGCTTGCAGAGACGAGCCGGGAAACTGGCGGAGGCGGAGCAGGAATAGCGGTAATTCTTGCCCAGTAAGGCGCGAACCCTGCTGAACACATTAGTGTCCGCCCATTCATATTCGGCGCGCAACTCCTCCGGCAAACCGTCAAACAGGGTTCGTCCGTAGCCAAAATCCACGAAGCCGTCCGCGTCAGTTTGATAATCCACCACCCGCAGGCCTATTTCCATGGCTTTCTCAAAGCCAGCTTTACTTTCGGGCGTGACCGAAGCCGCATCCCGCATAGCCACGTACAAGCGCTCAAAGATCCGGGGAACCGCACAGAACCAGGTAGGGTTGAATATCTGGATATCCCGGATCACCGTCGCCGGCTGTTCAGCATAGGCGATGGTACTTCCGGAGAATATGGAATACATCTGGCAGCATTGCCGCTCGTAGGTATGCGATAGCGGCAGGAAAGACAACTGGATTTCGTGATCGGGATGAACGCCGCCCTCTCCGAATCTCAGTATATCAGCGGCGGTGGCGCTCATAAACGTTTGGTGAGTATGCATGGCCCCCTTCGGATTGCCGGTAGTACCAGACGTATAGACTATCGTAGCCAGATCCCAGGGCTTGATGGCGTCAACGGCCTTCTGATAGGCATAGGGGTGAGTCATTTCATAGCGCCGTCCCTGATCGATGACCTGCTGCAGGGAAAGGAATTTGTCATGATCCGGCAGCGAAGCCCGTTCGGACATTACGATCACCTTTTCCAGGGTGGGCATCTCGCCGAGTATCTCCAGCATTTTCTTGACCCCGTCATCGTCCCGTACAAAGGCCACTCGGGAACCGGAGTTGTTCACGATATACTTGATCTCGTTGATTGAAAAAGAGGGATAGATGGTAACCGTCACCGCGCCGCAGCCCAATATGGCGAAGTCAGCCCACAGCCATTGTGGGCAGTTATAGGACATGATGGCCACCCGGTCGCCGGGGGTAATACCCAAGGCCATCAGGCCACAGCTCAGATCCTTTACTTTGATATAGGTTTCGGAGTAGGTTAGAGAAGCAGTTTCGGTTGGTTGGGAGGGGTCGGGCTGGTACCATTGGCACCGGCGGTCGCCGAATCGATAAGCCGAACGGTTGAACATATCGGGCAAGGTGGAAAAATACAGGTTCTCGGTAAAATTATCGTTACCCTTTTCCATAACAGACACCCCCATGTTAGTTATTTAATTTTTCGAAATTTTCCGTCTACTAATATATATAACATATAATTACCCGATTAATACATCTGTTATTGTTACCACATAATCCCGGATAGGTTTATTACAAAAAAAGCTCCTTTCCGCTTGGGAAAGGAGCTTTTCGCAGGCAATCTTCTGCTCTAATGATCTACTGCCACCATAACGCTGGAGGCTTTAATAACTGCATATACTTCCTTGCCGACAACAAGCCCCAATGATTCGGCTGAACTCTTGGTAATGATGCTCACTACCTCGGTTCCGCCTGGCAGTTCGATTACTACTTCGGTGTTGACCGCTCCGGGGGCGAGGCTTTTAACCTTGCCTTTCAACTGGTTTCGCGCACTGATTTTCATGCATTTCCCTCCCTTCTGCCTAGATTGTATATATTGCCATTTAATATATACCGTTATTTAGATTGTTAGAGGGCCGATGCCGCTGACGCTCTATTATTGAAATCTGGTGGTCGAAATGATGCCTACCAGCTCCGGATCGAACTGGCTGCCGGCCATTCTGCTGATTTCAGCCCAGGCGATTTCGGAATTGACCGGAGCCTGATAGGGACGGCCATTGACCATGACGTCGTAGGTATCTACGATAGAAATGAGACGGGATAAAAAGGGGATGTCCTGACCACTCAAGCCAAAGGGATAACCGTTACCGTCCCATCGCTCATGATGGTGCAGCACCGCCTCCGCAATCGGGGCCATTTCCGGTGAACTCAAGGCAATCCGGTAGCCCACTTCCGGATGCTTCTTGATGGTCTCCCATTCTTCCGGGGTAAGCTTGCCGGGTTTCTCCAGGATGCTGTTGGGTATGGCAATCTTGCCGATATCGTGGAGGGCCGCCAACAATCGTAGGCTGTCCATATCACCGGCAGGTAGGCCCACCACCTCACCGATTTGTATCGCCATCTTCTTAATTCTCTCACAATGTTCCTCGGTTTCATGGCTCCTGCTCCAAAGGGTTTTTTCCAGGGAACTGAGGAAATAGCTGCGGATACTTTTATTCTCCAGCAGTTTGTTGCGATACATCTTATCTTCAGCTTCTTTAATAATGCCGGTAATATCCTCGTCTTCATGGGTTTTCGTGGCCAATCCCAGCGATATACTGGTTTTAATAGGCAGGGTGGAAGAAGTTTCTGCGTTCTTTATACGTTCTACTATAGCAGATGCCGCCCTGCTGTCACAGCAGGGCAAAAGGATAATAAACTCATCTCCGCCCCAGCGCGCGACAATATCTTCTGCCCGGCAAGCTTCTTGTACAGCTGTTGCAACTCGAATTAAGTGTTGGTCACCCTCGTGGTGCCCCAGAGCATCGTTGATCAGTTTCAGCCCGTTCACATCGCCCATAATTATGCTGATGGGCAATTGTCTTTCCGTATCCAGCCGTTTCAGTTCCTCTTCAAAATAAGCCCGGTTATACAAACCGGTAAGCCGGTCGTGAAAGCTCAGATACCTTATTTCTTCTTCTGCCAGCTTCTGATCAGTAATATCATTAAGAATACTTAATACACATGCCCTACCTTCTACTTCTATGTTTTCTACAGACATTAGTCCTACTCTTTCAGCTCCTGATTTATTACGGAATAATAGTTCAAAATTATAAACGGGCTCTCCCTCTCTGAGTCTTTCCCGGATATGGGAACGCTGCTCCAAATCCACCCACAGATGCATACTTAATGAATTGGACTCCAGCATTTCATCCTTATCATAGCCGACCACCCGGCAAAAGGCTTCATTGACATCTATAAAGCGCCCCTCTTTCAAGGTTGAGATACTCATGGGGTTAGGACTGGTATTAAAGGCTTTGGAGAATTTATCTTCCGACACTTTGAGAGCATCATTAGCCTGTTTTAATTGATGAATGTCCGTTATTATTCCAATTACATGCGATTCACCTCCCATATCAACCAAAACGCCGGAATAATCATAGGTTCGAATAATACCTGATTTCAATCTAAAATTGATAAGCTCATTGTGAATATAACCCTGAGTGCGAAAAAGCCCTAAAACATACTGGCGATCCTCTTCCGTTTCCCACGCCCTTAACTCATTGGAAGTGCGCCCGATTACTTCATGCCGTTCCCAACCGGTCTTTCTCAAAAAGGCTTCATTGACATCTATATAACGGCTGTCTGACAGATTCGAAATAGTAATGGCTGTCGGATTGGCTTCAAAGGCCATGTGAAACCTCACTTCCGATTTTTGTAAGGCTTGTTCCAAGAGTTTCTTTTCCGTAATATCGGTCAAGATACCAACGATATAGCTCTTCCCTTCCTCATTTAAACTGATACCCACACTGCATAACAGCCAGCGCCATGAACCATCACGGTGCCTGGCCCGGCACTCGAGTTTAATCGGTTGCCTGGTCGTGACCAGTTCCTCATAATATTCCTGGGTTTTGGTTATATCATCGGGGTGTACGTAGTCAGTTGGCATGGTCCCTTCCGCGTCCGCCAGATCGTAACCCAGTATTTTAGTCCATCCGTGAGATATCGACAGAAGCCTTTTTTCCATGTCAGACACGAAGATTATCCCGTTGGCATCAGCAATGAGGTTACTAAGCTCAGCAAAGTTTAAGTGAGGACCCTTGTTGTCTCCCCTCAGTTCATTTTCTTTCTTTTTTAATTGTGCATATTGTGGTGATAAGCGATAGGAAAAGTGCTTGGGTGAAGTCAATCTGCGTTCCTCCTGCACTTAAAATGTATAATATTATCTCTTGGATAATTTTTATTAATACTTATTTTAGTTTTTATTTTGTCAAAAATCTGCATAAATATCAATATATCGCCGTAATATTTTAAATAATTCGAGAATCTCACCAAAAATCCTACTGACATCACCACCATAACCGCGTTATGACAAGATAACTCTCTCCTGATCGCTCATGAGGGCGGAAGATTAGATATATTATTCAATTCAAAGCAGGATATAGTTTTTTTTGAGCGAAGTTTACTTAATCAAACATTTATTGGCATTGGCAAAATTGCACAATTGCTTATTCACTTTATCGGAAGAGGTGGCATAATGACGCAACTGGTTTCTCTGATCACCTTTCTCGCTGCGGGCGTATACATATATCTGGCGGTTTACGGTCTGCGCATGAAACCACGCACGCGCCTCAATACGATATTTGTGGCACTTTGCCTGGCCTGTGCGCTTTGGGCGGTCTGCATCGCCTTCATGTTCTCCGCCTCCAGCCAGGACACCGCCTGGAGGTGGTTTCGAATGTCCTCCCCCGGCTGGTGCCTGGGGCCAACCTTGCTGTTAAACTTCAGCTTGGTTCTGACTGAGCCCCGGGTCTCCTCACAACTTAAATTTAGCCGCTTCTGGCTCTATGTTCCGGCCTTAGTTTTCACTGCCATAGCCATGCAAAAAGGGCTTACCGCCAATACCCTGACTCACGAAAGCTTCGGCTGGAGCCCCTTGAATTCAGGACAATCCTTGGGTTACTGGGCCTTTACCTCCTACTATATCGTTTGCATCGCTTCCAGTATCGCCCTGGTTTGGCGCTGGGCCTCCCGCTCCGACCTGATACGCGAAAAAAGGCAGGCCCGGGTGGTTATAGCCTGCACTGTCATTGGCACCTTGCTGGCCTTTTTCAATGAATCTCTCCTGCCGGTTTTAGGTTATACCCACATCCCCAAAATGCCGGTGGTCCTCTGGTTAATCTGGGCCTACGGCTTATGGGAGGCTATCAGTAAATACAATTTTCTAGTCGTGACGCCGGTTATCGCCACCAATGAAATCATTCGCAGCATAGAGGATCTCCTTATCATGCTGGATCTGCAAGGCCGGATCATCGAAGTCAACCCGCGGGTCAGCGAACTTCTCCTGTTTCCTTATGAAGATCTGATCGGCGCGACCATCGATAAAATAACCAAGGCTCCGGAAACCATCACAACTCACCTTAACCGCTCGCAAAATAGCCCTTTACATACCATCCACGAAGAATTGCCCTTGAAAACCCGCACCACGCTGGCTATTCCAACCGCCGTCTCCCTTTCTGCCATTAAAGACGAATTCGGTGATGTCGTCTGTTTTGCCATGGTGGCCCGCGACCTGCGGCCTACCCTGGCCCTGCAAAATGAAATCAAGGAACGCATCCGGGCAGAAGCCGAACTGAAAGAGGCCCACGCTGAAGCGGAAACAGCGCAAAGGGAACTGGCCGAATCCGAGAAGATGGCGATATTGGGCCAACTGGTAGCTGGCGTCGCTCATGAAATCAATACCCCGCTGGGGGCGATCAACTCATCGGTCGGCAGCATTGCCGAGGCCGTGCCGCACGCCCTGGAGCAGATTCCGGCAGTCTTCTCCGTGCTGGCAGAGTCCGAGCAGCAGGAGTTCATGCATATGCTCGATATTGCCCTTAAATCAGATACCGTGCTTTCCATGCGTGAAAAAAGAGCCTTGCGCAAAACCCTGGCCGAGCAGTTAGAGGCGGCGAACATATCCCAGTCCGCCGCTTATGCCGATTCGCTGGTGAATCTGGGTATCTACGAATACGCACCGGCCATGTTGCCGCTCATTATTCACCCGCACAACGAGCTGATCTTCCAGGCATTAAATAATATCTCCAGCCTGATCCGGGGGGTTAAAAATATTCAGACCGCCACCATGAAGGTCAGGAAAATCGTATTCGCCCTCAAGAACTTCGCGCGCATTGACAACAGCGGCGCCAAGGTCGTCTTTGATATCCGCGAGGGCCTGGAGACAGTACTGACCCTCTATTACCACCAGATCAAACAAGGTACCGAGGTAGTGCGGGAATACGACGAGGCGGCCACCATTTCCTGCTATCCGGACGAGTTGAATCAGGTCTGGACCAATCTGGTCAATAACGCCCTGCACGCCATGGACTACAAAGGCACCCTTACCGTAGGCATTAAAGAACAGCCGGAGCGGGGAGAGCTTATGGTCTATGTCGGGGACACCGGCCACGGCATGAGCGCGGAAACCCGCGAGAAGATTTTCAACCCCTTTTTCACCACCAAGCGAGCCGGCGAAGGCAGCGGGCTAGGACTGGACATTGTTAAGAAAATAATCGAAAAACACGAAGGTCGGATCGAGGTGGAAAGCGAGCTCGGACAGGGCAGCACCTTTAGAATATTCTTGCCGGTTGCCTAAATAACCAACCAACCAACCAGGGCGATGACGGGAGTGGAGAACAAGGCGTGCGAAAAGCTCGCGATTGAGGCGTACTGACGTACGTTGATTGAGCGGGGTTTTCGCAACAACGCAGTAATCCGCTTCTGTCATTGGCCTGGAATTTATCAGGAAAGGTGGTAAACTATGCTTGACTGGGCCATTTTATGCGTGGATGACGAACAGATCATTCTTACCAGCCTGGAACTGCAATTAAAAAAACACTTTGGCAATCAGTTCATATATGAATTTGCGGAAAGTGCCGACGAAGCCCAGGAAATAATCGACGATCTGGTGGATAGCGGCGTTCGCATCGTGCTTATTGTATCGGATTGGCTAATGCCAGGCACCAAGGGCGACGAATTTCTCATCAATGTCCATCGGGAACACCCCGAGGTCGTCAAGGTGATGCTCACCGGCCAGGCGGATCTGGATGCCATAGAAAAAACCAGAAACCAGGCGGATTTGCATCGTTGCCTGTACAAGCCCTGGACCGAAGAGGAGCTGAAAGAAGCTATTATGACAGGAGTTGATCGCATCAATGGCAAATAAGATGGTGGTCATCTGCGTTGATGACGAAGAGACTGTACTGCAGAGCCTGGAGCTGGAGCTGGCCAACAAATTAGGGGACTGCATCCTGGAGTTGGCCCAGAGCGGAGAAGAAGCCCTGGAAATCTGCCAGGAATACGTCGATAAGAATTATGATATCCCGGTGGTGATCTGTGACTACATTATGCCCAATCTTAAGGGGGACGAGGTGCTGAAAAGGATTTACCAGGCCCTGCCCCATACCCATAATATCATGCTGACCGGCCAGGCCGACGTGTCCGGGGTGGTACACGCCATCAACGAGGCGCATCTTTACCGGTATATCGCCAAGCCCTGGGAAAGAGAAGACCTTTTGATGACCATCTCTTCAGCCATTGATAATTATCGCCAAACCCGGGAAATGGAAGAGAGCTACCGGGCCATGGAGAAGTTTGTCCCCCGTGAAATACTGCGGGAACTGGGCGTCAACAAACTGGCCCACATCAATTTCGGTGATTGTATAAAGAAAGAAATGACCGTTTTATTTGCTGATATAAGGGCCTTTACTACGCTGTCGGAAAACATGTCGCCCCAGAAGACCTTTGCCTTTTTGAATACCTACTTCGAACTTATGGGGCCCATCATCCGTCAACACAACGGCTTCATCAACAAGTTCCTCGGCGACGGCATCATGGCGATATTCCCCTACAGACCGGAGGATGCCGTTGACGCTGCCATCGGCATGCTGGAGGCCTTAAGAATCTTCCAGACCACCTCCAGCAACGACACCCCTAACATCCAGATCGGCATCGGAATCCATGCCGGGCGAGTTATCTTAGGAACCGTCGGTGAGAAGGCGCGCATGGATGCTACAGTAATCGGCGACACGGTCAACGTTGCCGCCCGCTTGGAGGAAATGACCAAGGCGGTGAAAAGCCCCTTGCTGATCAGCAGCCATACCTACGAACTGATTGACGAACGTGAAAAATACCTGATTCGTTACCTGGGCCCCCTGGACGTTCGCGGCAAGATCATGCACATCCCGCTGCTGGAGGTCTATAACGCCGACACTCCAGAAATGCGCGCCAACAAACAGCAACGCAAGGAGCAATTCCGCCAGGCGGTAACCGTCTTCCACGAAGGCGACCGCGACCGGGCCCGCGAACTATTCAAGGCCTATCAGGAAGAAGATCCGGATGACACGGTGGTGGGGTTTTATTTGAGGAGATTGGGGTAGGAACCAGCATTGGAGGCCGACTGCATGAATGATTTAGCTGGGGTCAGCTACCACAACTGCAATCTGCTGGCCTCGCTCTGCAGGTAATCCCGGAAATCGGGATGGGCGATGCTTATCAATTCCCCTACCCGCTCCCGGACCGAGCGACCACGCAGGCAGGCTACGCCATATTCCGTTACAATATAATCCACGTCCACCCGTGAGGTGGTAACCACCGTTCCCGCATCGAATTGCGGGACTATCCTTGATACAGTATCGTTGGCAGCTGTAGAGTACAGCGCCAGTATGGATTTGCCGCCCGGAGAATCCAGGGCGCCATTGATGAACTCCTTATGCCCGCCGGTCCCGCTATAAAGCCGGGGGCCTACCGATTCCGCAGTACACTGCCCCGTCAGATCGAATTGCAGAGCTGAATTAATCGACACCATCTTATGATTGCGGGCGATCACCGCCGGGTCATTTACCACCACTCCCCGGTGAAACTCCACCGCCACGTTATCATCCAGGAAATCGAACAGTTTACGGGTGCCCATGGCTATATCGCAGATAAACTTATCCTTCCATATGCTCTTTTTACGGTTGGTGATAGCCCCGCTCTCCCAAAGATTTAAAACCGCGTCGGTAAACATCTCCGAATGCACGCCCAGCTCTCTCTTGTGCCGCAAGCTGTGGGCGATAGCCCCCGGAATACCGCCGAAACCAATCTGTATGGTTGAACCATCTTCCACCAGGTCAGCGGCATAGTCTCCGATCACCCGGTCCTTGTCTGTGAAAATCGGCAGCGGGTATTCCGGCAGTTCCCTTGCGCTTTCCACCAGATAATCTATTTCAGTGATATGCAGTTGGGTATCACCGAAGGTCCGAGGCAGGCGCGGATTGACCTCCATGATAACGATATCAGCCTTTTCGATGAAATCTTTTTCTATGACCGTGCTGAGTGAAAGCGTAAAATAGCCGTGTCTATCCATCGGTGATACACAGCCCATAAAAACGTTAGGGACACGATAAGCCAGACGTTTTTGGCTCATTTGATGCAACTGCATGGGCAGGTAGGAAACCGTACCCTGCTGGTGGGCTGCCCGGGGGCCGTCGGTATAGAACCAGCTGTTGAGCAAGAAATGTCCGTTCATTTCCGGCTTGGTGTAAAAATCATACTCATACTGCATCATGGCATTTACGACCGAAACATTCTCCACCCGGTCTTTTATCGTATGCAGACTGCGTAACAAGGTGGCGGGCTCACACATAGCCAGCGCCGTGACTACTTCATCACTACTTTTTATATTGGATAAAGCCTCTTCTACACTGACCAGCTTACGCCGGTACAATTCCCGATAATCCATCATTACACCCCTGTCGAGTTTCAAGCAAGATGCCAACATTATGTCATAGAAAGAAGTATTTTGGCAACAAATTATTTGACTAATGGAGCGAGTTGTCAACACCGCAATAAAGGTCAATAATCCAAAAACAAAAAGCCCGGATGCGTTCATTGATGAACCTGGCCGGGCTTTTTCACACCAGGGCGTAGGAATAATTAAACCGAATAATAGTTGATCAGACTTCCCCGCAGGATGATATCCCGTTCATCAGCTGACAGCTTCTTCAGATAAAGGTCGATTTCCCGCATGCCCTTACTGCCAATTACCTGAGCCTTGACGGTTTCATCTCCGTTTTGTAATTTCTCGCGGATATCCGGGATGAAAATCAGGTCCCCTGCCGCAAATTCCACGTCTTTGGCCACGGTAAACGGCAGCATTCCCCAGTTTATCAGGTTACTGCGATAGCGCTTGGTGGCGTACTCGACGGCAATATTCGCCCAGGCGCCCAGCACCTTCTGGCAGGAGGCTGCCTGCTCCCGGGCGGAACCGTCGCCTGGCTTCACGGCATATACCACACTGCCGATCTCGATGGTTTTCAGCAGTTGAGGTATATCGGCAAATTGCTTATTATGCGCCAGCACCCGGTTGCCGATTGATTGCAGACCGTCGGAAAGGGCCGGGGCCTTTGGCGGATTATCCACCAGATTACGCCGCTCCTGCTCCAGGGCTCTTATGGCCTTGGCTTTGCCCACATAGCCCGGGTCTTTCCTGGACAGGGTAAACTCCGCCAATCTGTGCGGGTTGGAGCGGAATGACGAGGTCTCACCGGAAGGAATCAGCTCATCGGTGGTAGTAACCGGATCGGTAATTACCGTAGCCACTTGCAAGACCAAGTTTTGCGGCAGGGCGCTCATGGCCGGCCAATCGGCGATATTAGGCCCGAATTTCAGGGATTCGTCAAGTTCCGGCTTCTTGAAGCCGTTATATACCCGGTTGGCATATATCTCCGGGTTGAAGGTATAGCTAACCTTAGCGGGCTTGCTATCCAGCTCGGTGGCCGGAGTCAATATTCCGCCATTCAGCGCGGTAGCCGCAATCGAGCGGGCGTCCATCAGGGCCACCGAGGAGATCTGGCCTTCGCCCGGTTTCGAACCTTCCCGGTTGGGGAAGTTGCGGGTGGAATGCCGGATGCTGAGTCCTCCATTGGCCGGCACATCACCAGCGCCGAAACAGGGACCGCAGAAGGCGGTTTTGATCGTTATACC
>Ga0074198_1000853_pt1 | contig 25671 bp, 31 predicted proteins | sample EPASupsiteSAE323_FD_64527 | JGI IMG/M metagenome (GOLD analysis project Ga0074198, IMG submission 64527) | Bioremediated contaminated groundwater from EPA Superfund site, New Mexico - Sample SAE3-23 | ecosystem: Environmental > Aquatic > Deep subsurface > Groundwater > Contaminated ...
CTTCGGCGAGGCGCTTTTTTTAAAAAACTCCGCAAAAATTTTTGTTAAGAGGCATCGAAACAAATTTTTCCGCTGTCAATTCTGGGGTATTGCGATAAACTCGAGATAAACCAACGCACCCGATATAAAAATCCCCGGCCCACAAAAGCCGGTATTTCCCTATTGCCCGCAGCCGCTGGTGTACACCGAGGACGAGGCGATTATGGGATGTCCCTTTTATGTGATGGAACGAATATCGGGTATTATACTGCGTAAGGATCTGCCGGCAGGGATGGTACTCACCCCCCAGGAAGCACGAATCCTCAGTGAAAATCTTATTAAGGCGCAGTACAAGTTACACTCGGTGGATTATGTGCAGGCGGGATTGGCTGACTTTGGCAAGCCCGAGGGCTATGTGCGGCGCCAGGTCGAGGGCTGGAGCGGCAGATACCGGGACGCGCGGACCCCTGATGCCCCGGATTTTGAAAAGGTAATGCAGTGGCTGCATGACAAGATGCCCGGCGAATCAGGGCTCGTAGGAATTATTCATAATGATTTCAAGTTTGACAATGCGGTACTCGCTCCAACCGACCCCACGGAGATTATCGGCATTCTCGACTGGGAGATGGCGACGCTCGGTGATCCGCTGATGGATCTGGGGTCATCACTGGGCTACTGGGTGGAGAAGGAAGATCCGCCATCAATGCTGTCCATCCGCCAGATGCCAACCAACCTGGAAGGCATGCTCACCAGAAAGGAACAGTTCGCGTTGTATGGTGAACTGATGGGCATAAATGCCGACAACTTCGATTTCTATTATTGCTTCGGCCTGTTCCGCCTGGCGGTTATCGCGCAGCAGATATACTACCGGTTCTACCACGGGCAGACCAAAGACGAGAGGTTCAGGATGCTGATGGTTCCCATTAAGGCGCTGGAGGCAACTGCGGTGAAGGTGATTGAAAAGTCGGATCTGTAAAATACACCTAAAAGAGGGGGATTAATATGATCGTTGATTTCAGTCTAAAAGACAAAGTGGCCTTAGTGACCGGAGCCAGCCGCGGCATCGGCGAGAGTATTGCCAAGGCGCTGGCCGAGTATGGGGCCGAGGTCATCATCACGAACAAGACGATGGAGGGATTGCCAGAAGTCGCGGAAGCGATCAATGCCGCTGGCGGCAAGTCGGCAGCCAGGGCATGCCACAACGGGAACCTGGCCGAGATAGGCGAATTATTCAAGTTTGTCGAGGAAAGCTACGGCAGGTTGGATATCCTGGTAAACAACGCCGCCATGAACTTCTATTTCGGCGGAGTTATCGATGCGACAGAGGACGTGTGGGACAAAACCATGGATGTCAACCTGAAAGGCAGTTTCTTCATGTGTCAGTACGGCGCCCGGCTAATGATAAAAAACGGTGGCGGGTCCATTATCAACATCGCCTCGATCAATGGCATAAGGCCTGCGCCGATGCAGGGGGTCTACTCGATAACCAAGGCCGGGCTCATTGCCATGACCAAATCCTTTGCCAAGGAGTTGGCACCTTCCAAGGTCAGAGTGAACGCACTGCTGCCCGGGCTTACCGATACGAAGTTCTCCTCAGTAATGGTGAAGAATGATGAGATGATGGAGAAGTACCTGCTGCCGCAGATACCACTGTACCGGGCCGCCCAGCCGGACGAAATGTGCGGTGCAGTGCTATACTTGGCTTCGGATGCGGCATCGTTTACAACCGGGGCAACCATAGTTGTTGATGGTGGGGCTCTGGCTTAAACTCTAAAAGCTTGCACAATAAAATTTGTATCATGTAGTCAAATAGAATAAGCACTTCTTCATTGATCGGGAGAAGTGTTTTCTTTTTAGCATGATTTGTATAGACCAAGGGGCCATTCTATCATGGGTAATCAATGTAAATTAGTTTCTTAAGCAGGAATAACCATCGAAGAAGCGAAGATTCACTATTGATCAGTCTCATTCAAAATCTGCGAAAATCATAGCAAATTTACTTTAATCGTTTTTGCTTTTCGAAGGGGGAATACTATGACGATGCCGCTGGAGGGTATCAAGGTTCTGGATTTATCCCGGGTCATAGCCGGGCCGTTTTGCACTCAATTACTGGCTGACTATGGGGCTGAAGTGATAAAGGTGGAAGACCGGCAGGGCGGAGACCCCTCCCGGCAGCAGCAACCATTGATAAATGGAACCGGCAGCCTGTTCTATCTGGTCAACCGCAACAAGAAGAGTCTGGCCCTTGATCTGAAGCAAGAAGAGGGCAAGGAGGTGTTGCGCCGGTTGGTGCGGGAGGCCGATGTCCTTATAGAACAGTTCCGCCCCGGCGTCATGGATAAGCTGGGCCTGGGTTATAAGGACCTCAACGCGGAGAACCCGCGCCTCATATATTGTTCACTTAGCGGTTATGGTCAAACCGGGCCCATGTCGGTCGCACCCTCGCATGACCTAAATTTTCAAAGCCTGGCCGGAATGGCTCTACTCAACGGTCGCCCGGAAGAGATCCCTCTGGTGCCGCCGCTTACCTTTATGGCTATGGCCGGGGGATCCCTCTATGCTATGGCAGCTATTATGATGGCTCTCTTTCAGAGAAACAAAACCGGAGAAGGCCAATATTGTGATGTGGCGATTCTTGATGGCAGCGTCAGTATGACGGCATCGCTCCTGGCGGACTGGGCGGGATCGGGTAACCTGCCCCGCCGCGGTGAGGGTCGCCTGGCTGGCGGTTTTGCCTGCTACAATATCTATGCCACCGGTGATGGCGGATACATCAGCTTAGCTGCGGTAGAGAGTAAATTTTGGAAGGAATTCTGCGAAGGGATCGGTTATCCTGAATTTGCTGATGCCCAATGGGATCCTGTCCAGCAGGAAGCTATTCGTATGGCTGTTCAGGATTATTTTCTTACACGTCCGCGCCAGGAATGGGAGAAACTCTTCGAGAACAGTGATATTTGTTTCAGCCCGCTGCTGGACCTGGATGAGATGTGCCAACATCCCCAGGTGACCGCCCGTGAAATGATAACCCGCTTGCATGATTTTGTGAGCCCGGGGCGGGATCTGTGCCTGACCGGGTTGCCAGTCAAGCTCTCGGCTTCCCCCGGGCAGGTAATCCCGGAATTTGCCGCTTTGGGCGAACATAGCGAAGAGATCATACGTCAGTTGGGGTATAGTGAGGAGGAGCTAAAAAGACTGCGGGAACGGGGAGTTATTTAAAAGGAGCTGGATAGAATTAAACTGGTGAAGGTCCAAAGGATGGCTTTAATCAACCCGACCCTGGATCTGCCGGTATAGTTCCCTGGTCTGAGCAGGTTCCGGCATATTTATCAATACAGGTTCCTGCTTATCCTGCCGGGTGATGATTATTACCGGCCCGGAGGCGGAACGCAGGAACAACAGGCAGGAACCCAGTTTATCAACCTGGAAATACCCTTTAAGGATTGGCCCCATATTTATCCCGTTGCTCTTGTAGCCGATAGCTGGCAATTGGGGTTCCAGGCGCAAGTCATCGATGGCGGAGTAGGATATGGCAGTGCCATAAGCCCCGCTGATCTGCATAGCCTGGTTGGTGAAGGTATAATGCGGGGACCAGGCGCCTTTGATGGAAGCGCCTTCCGCCAAAATGATAACCACGGCCACGATTACCAGCACGATTTTTTGCAGCCGGGCTGATTTAGGGTTTGCCATTTCCGGCGGGGGAGCAAAACGCTGAGCCCTAAACACCATTACAAAAATAACTATGGTGAATAAAAGCCAGGATAGCTCTATGCCCCAGGTGAAACCAGCCCGCTTGGCCAGATAACCGCCCGCTAATACCAGGGCCGTAAAGTAAATATAGTTTCCGACAAATGCGCCGATACCCTGGGCGGACATATATTCTTGCTCGGCTTTGGATGCGGTATTATAGCCGGCGATCATGCCTTCACCACCGAAGTATTTGATGATGGTGGCCAGGAAAGCTAAAAAGCAAGCAATAAATAGGTTTACATGATCCACTGGGCAACCCTCCCGCAGTAATAAAGATGTAATATATCCATTATAAACCGGGTTATCAAGAACCTAAACTGGTCTTTAACGCGAGAAAGCAATTTTCTATTTGCTGGGTTGCAGTTACTTTGTCTATTGGGGTGCAAATTCAAGGGTTCTAGGTATATTAAATAGCTGCTTGTATTTTGCCGGGGTTATTGATATAATTTTCACTGCAGTTTGCTTATAGACTGGTAGATTAATATAGAGATGCACTTAAAGCGAGGTGAAAACATTGAAGGAAAAGATTCATCCTAAGTATAACAGAGTAATGGCCCACTGTGCTTGTGGCAATGAATTCGAGGTGGGTTCCACCAAGGAGGCTATCAAGGTAGAAATTTGTTCTAACTGCCATCCTTTTTATACTGGAAACAGTAGCCGGGTAGTCGACACCACCGGTCGGGTAGAAAAGTTCAAGAAAAAATATGGCTTGCAGTAACCAAGTAGCAGGGTGTAATGCTCTGCTATTTTTTTCTGCATTTTGAGGGTGAAGTATGAGCGAAAAGGTTCAATATGGCGGCATGGCAGTAATCGAAGGCGTCATGATGCGCGGGCCGGATAAGGTTGCTTTGGCGGTACGCCGGACCGATGGTACTATAGTCTCCGAAGAAGAGAATCTGTCGGCCTTGCCCAAACATCTGGCCTTTCTTAAATGGCCCTTTATTCGTGGCACCTATGTATTGATAAATAGCATGGTGATCGGGGTCCGCATGCTCAATAAATCTGCCAACCTCTCGCTGGAGGAAGAGGAGGAGCAACTGACCGGCGGAGAGATTTTTTTAACCACCCTACTGGCCTTTGCGCTGGCGATTGGCCTTTTTATGGTCCTGCCTACTGCAGTCGTACATTTCACCAAGGCCTGGCTGGGCAGCATTTTAATGCAGAACCTGGTGGAGGGCATTATCCGTATCTCCTTTTTTCTAATTTATGTCTATGCCATATCCAAAATGAAGGAAATCGAGCGCGTTTTTATGTATCATGGCGCTGAACATAAATCTATTTTCACCCTGGAGGCCGGGGAGGAACTGACGGTAGAGAACGCCCGCAAGTATACCACCCTGCACCCTCGCTGTGGTACCAGCTTCCTGCTTATTGTCATGGTCATATCTATATTGGTTTTTGCCTTGCTGGGTGACGGCAACCTGTTTTACCGGGTGTGGACCCGTTTGGCGGTGCTGCCGATCGTGGCGGGTCTGTCTTATGAATTCCTGCGTTGGAGCGGCAAATACTATACCAACAGCTGGGCGCGCATCCTGATCGCCCCGGGCCTCTATCTGCAGAAGCTGACCACCCGCGAACCCGACGAAGATCAGTTGGAGGTAGCCCTCGCCGCTTTAAAAATGGTCTTGCCATCAAAAGAAACCGCAGGCAGCCCGGAACCCGATACCCTGGCCACCTGCCCGAGTTAAAGTACAAGGAGGAACATTCGATGCTGGAGAAACTGGCCAGCCTGGAAGAGAAATACGAAGAACTGACCGAGATGTTGAGCCGGCAGGAAGTAATCGCTGACCAGAGCAAGCTGCAGAAGTATGCCAAGGCCCATTCGGATCTCAGTGAGATTGTGGGCAAATACCGGGAATACAAATCGGTTATTACCCAATTAGATGATACCCGCCAGATGCTCAAAGAGGGCGCTGACGAAGAATTCAAAGCGATGCTGCTGGAAGAGGAGGAGACCCTGCAAGAGCGCAAGGTCTCCTTGGAAAAGGAGATGCAGGTCCTGCTCTTGCCCAAAGACCCCAACGACGAGAAGAACGTCATCATGGAGATCCGGGCCGGCACCGGCGGGGAGGAAGCCGCCCTGTTTGCGGGTGATTTGTTTAGAATGTACAGCCGCTATGTGGAAAGCCAGGGCTGGAAAATCGATATTATGGATTCCAACTATACCGACATCGGTGGTATAAAGGAAATAATCTTCGGGGTTGAGGGGCAGGGCGCTTACAGCAAGTTGAAATTTGAATCCGGTGTCCACCGGGTGCAGCGAATACCCTCCACGGAATCGGGCGGACGGATTCATACCTCGGCCGCCACGGTAGCGGTTTTGCCTGAGGCCGAAGAGGTGGAGTTTGAGATCGATCCCAATGAGGTCCGGGTAGATATCTATTGTTCCAGCGGCCCCGGCGGACAGTCGGTCAATACCACTCAGTCGGCGATTCGGCTGACGCATATACCAACCGGTTTGGTGGTTACCTGCCAGGATGAAAAGTCCCAGCATAAGAACAAGGCCAAGGCCATGCGGGTGCTCCGCTCCCGCCTGAAAGAAATCATGGAAGAGGAAGCTCATGCTGAAATGGCCGGAGCCCGCAAGAGCCAGGTGGGGACCGGCGATCGCAGCGAGCGTATTCGCACCTACAATTTTCCGCAGGGCCGGGTGAGCGATCATCGCATCAACCTCACCCTGCATAAACTGGATTATATTCTGGAGGGACAACTCGGGGAGATCATTCAGGCCCTGATTGAGAACGATCAGGCCGAGCGCTTAAAGCAGGTGGACTGATTTGGCTGGTGAATGGACCATCAAAGAACTGCTGGACTGGACCCAGGGCTATTTTCGGGAACGCGGCATAGCGGCAGCCCGGCTGGAAGCCGAACTGCTGCTGGCTTATGTCCTGGAGCAGAACCGGGTCTATTTATATGCCAATTATGACGCTCCCAGCAACCCACCGGAGCGGGAAGCCTACCGTAACCTGATTAAACGCCGAGCCGCCGGGGAACCGTTGGCCTATATCACCGGGAGCAAAGAGTTTATGTCGCTCGTCTATCAGGTGGGTCCCGGGGTATTGATACCGCGGCCGGAAACCGAACTGCTGGTGGAGCAGGTTATTGAACTGGTTAAAGCCCGCCAATTATCTGCCGAAGAGGTAAATGAGGCGGAGCCGCCCGCGGTTCGCATATGTGATGTGGGTACCGGATCGGGCGCCATTGCCGTCAGCCTGGCCCATTATTTGCCGCAGAGCACGGTATGCGCGGTTGATTTATCCGCTGCCGCCCTGGATATCGCCCGGGCTAATGCCCAATGCCACGCAGTGCAGGTAGAATATTTTCAGGGTGATCTGCTGAGCCCCCTTTCCGAGGCTGAACCGTTCGACTTCATTGTGGCCAACCTGCCCTACATACCTGAACCTGAATACCTGGCCCTGGAGCGCGGCATCCTAGAATATGAGCCGCGGGAAGCCCTTTTAGCCGGCGGAGACGGCTTAGATTTATACCGCCGTTTGCTGCCGCAGGCCTTTGACCTGTTGGCGCCCGGCGGCTATATTATTTATGAGATCGGCGCCGGGCAAGGATCGGCCGCCCTGAGGTTAATGGAGCGGTTTGCCCAGGTGGAATTACTGGTTGACCTGGCAGGGCGGGACCGGATAATCAAGGGCCGAAAGCAGGGTGGATGATTTGCCGACTGAGTACATAAAAATAGATAAGCTGAATCCGGAACCGGATTTAATAGAGCATGCCGCCAACCTGCTGCGACAGGGGGAGCTGGTGGCTTTTCCCACAGAAACCGTCTATGGTCTGGGCGCCCTGGCCTTTTTGCCGGGCGCGGCGGAAAAGATATTTATTGCCAAGGAGCGGCCAGGGGGCAATCCTTTGCTGGTTCACCTCAGCAATGTTAAACAAATCGAAGAGCTGGCCCTTGAAATACCTCAGGAGGCACTTTTATTGATCGAGGCTTTTTGGCCGGGTCCGTTGTCAATTATTTTGCCGGCGCGGGCCGAGGTACCCCGGGCAGTAACTGGCGGACTTCCCGGGGTGGGTTTGCGGATGCCGGATCACCCGGTAGCCTTGGCCCTGATTGAGGCAGCCGGCCCAATTGCTGCTCCCAGCGCCAATAGCTCCGGCCGGCCCAGCCCGCTTACCGCCGAGCATGTCCAGGCCGATCTGGACGGCAGGATTGCTGCCGTGCTGGATGGAGGGTCTACCGGCGTTGGGGTGGAATCCACCATTATTGATCTCTGCCAGCGGCCTTACCGCATTATAAGAATCGGCGGCGTAAGTGTACCAAGCCTGGAGGATATCCTGCAGCAGAGCGTGGTATTGGCGGAGAACGAGAATACCCGTTTGCCGCACTATCAAACGGGCAGTCGGGTGGTTTACTGCGTAAGCGAAGAAGATTTGATAGATAAAATGGATTACTACCGCAGCCAGGGGCGGCTGACGGCGGTGGTGAACAACCGCTGGACCGGCCTGAAGACCACTGGTGATGTCGGGCATTATGAACTGACCCTGGACGCGGGCGGCTCCAACCTGTATGCCATACTGAGAAAGGCTGAAGAGGATGGCCGGGAGGTAGTGCTGTTTGCTCCTTTGGCAGATGATTCCGATGACATGGCTGCCGCAGTAATCGATCGCATAAAAAAATCGGCCCGGCCGAGCGAGGGATAAACAAGATGAGCAATCCTTTGGTTACTATAATACTGGTCGCGATTGTCCTGGGGCTGGATGCCTTTTCTCTGGCTATGGGCATGGGAGTCAAGGGAGTCAACCGCCGTTACGCAATCAAGTTTTCGGTCATCGTGGGGGTTTTTCACGTTGTTATGCCTTTAGTCGGGCTGGAGGCCGGTCTGGCTCTGGGCAAACTGCTGGGGGTCTGGGCCGCACGGCTGGGGGCTCTGGTTCTGCTCTATATCGCCTTTGATTTTATTATCAAGGGATACCGGGAGATAAGGCCGCAGAGCTTGAAGTTTTCCGAGGGCAGGCAGTTGTTCCGGGGGGTAAAGGTTCCCCGCAGCGGCTGGACCGGTATTATTATTCTGGGTCTTTCGGTTAGTATGGATGCCTTGACAGTCGGGTTCAGTTTAGGTACCTTTAAAATGCCTCTTTTTCTAACTGTCATGATAATGGGCGCTACTGCTGGCATCATGACAGCGCTGGGCTTTACCGCCGGGCGGTTTTTTGGCCGTCTGTTGGGTAGCTATGCCCAGATGACAGGAGGTATTCTCTTGTTATTACTGGCAGTCAAACTGGTAGTTTAGGGGCGAGGCAAAGATGACCAGGATACTTTTGGTATGTACCGGAAATACCTGCCGCAGTCCGATGGCGGAGGCCCTATTTTTAAAACTGCTGCAGGAGAGTGCAGTTGAGCTAGAGCAGGAGATCAATATAGGATCGGCCGGCTTATATGCCATGGGCAACCTGCCCGCCAGTGAGGAAGCTATCGTTATTATGGAGCAAGAAGGAATAGATATCACCGGACACCGCTCCCGTATGCTGGACGGAAGCATGATTAACGAAGCCGATCTGATTCTGACTATGGGTATGAGCCACCGGGACGAGATTCGCGAGCGTTATCCCGATACCGAGCAGAGGGTTTATACCCTGGCCGAATATGCCGGTTTGGCGGGAATGGATATTCACGACCCCATCGGCGGAGGGTTTGCCGCCTATCAGCAATGTGCCCGTCAATTGAAAGAAATAATTCCCCGGGTCTGGTACAATATACTGCAGGGAAATATTATTAGGAGAAAACCATGAAGGTAGCCATTGGGAGCGATCACGCCGGGTTCAACCTGAAAAAAGAGATCATCGTTATGCTGGAATACAAGGGGCATGAGGTGCTGGACTGCGGCTGCTTCTCGCCGGATTCGGTAGATTACCCCGATATTGCTGAGGCGGTAGCGGACGAGGTCTTAAAAAGCGGGAGTCCCGGCATTGTGATCTGCGGCACCGGCATCGGCATCTCCATGGCGGCTAACAAGATTCCCGGCATCCGGGCCGCCCTCTGCGGAGAACCCTTCAGTGCCCGTATGGCGCGGGAGCACAACGACGCCAATATACTGGCTATGGGCGCCCGCATAATCGGGATTGGCCTGGCTATAGAGATAGTAAAGACATTTTTGGAGACTCCGTTCGCCGGTGACCGTCACCTCTTGCGGATAAACAAGATAACTAGCATTGAAGAAAGATATCAAAAATAAAATAATGTTTTGAGAGGAGTTTGCACCGTGGATTATATCGAACAGTACGTCCTGCCAGTTGACCCGGAAGTAGCTGAGGTTATTGCTAGAGAAGAGAAGCGTCAGAGCAACAAGCTGGAACTGATCGCCTCCGAGAATTTCGTTTCGCGCGCAGTCATGGCCGCTCAAGGCTGTGTCATGACTAATAAATATGCCGAAGGTTATCCTGGCAAACGTTACTATGGCGGATGCGAACACGTTGATGTAGTTGAGGATCTGGCCCGGGAGCGAGCCAAAGAAATCTTTGGCTGTGACCATGTAAACGTACAGCCTCATTCCGGGGCTCAGGCTAATACCGCCGTTTATTTTGCCGCACTGCAGCCGGGTGATACCGTAATGGGGATGAACCTGAACCATGGTGGGCATCTGACCCACGGCAGCAAGGCTAATCTGTCCGGCAAGTATTTCAAATTCGCCGAATATGGCGTTAGCCCCGAAACTGAAACCATTGATTATGATGAGGTCCTGCGCGTGGCTAAAGAAGTACAGCCCAAGATGATCGTAGCCGGAGCCAGCGCCTATCCTCGCACTATCGATTTCCCGAAATTCCGTGCCATTGCCGAAGAAGTAGGCGCACTGCTCTTTGTGGATATGGCCCACATCGCCGGCCTGGTTGCCACCGGCCTGCATCCCAGCCCGGTTCCCCATGCTCACTTTGTCACCACTACTACCCACAAGACCCTGCGGGGACCCCGCGGCGGTATGATCATGTGTACCGAGGAGTGGGCCAAGAAAATTGACAGCGCGGTATTCCCTGGCATCCAGGGCGGACCCTTGATGCACGTTGTTACTGCTAAAGCGGTTTGTCTTAAGGAAGCCATGGCCCCAGAATTCAAGACCTACCAGAGTCAAATCATCAAGAACGCCAGTACCTTGGCGGCGGAATTAGTTAAGAACGGTCTGCGTTTAGTATCGGGCGGTACCGACAATCATCTGATGCTGGTGGATGTCAGGCCCAAGGGACTGACCGGCAAAGCGGCCGAAGCGATTCTGGAAGAGGTCAATATCACCACCAACAAGAACGCCATACCCTTTGACCCGGAAAAGCCGACGATTACCAGCGGGATTCGCTTGGGGACTCCGGCTTTGACCAGCCGGGGCTTTGATGAAGACGATATGCGGCAGGTGGCTGCGGCCATCGCCTTGGCTCTGGACTATCCTGAGAATGCGGACAAGCAGAACGAGGCCCGGACGATTGTGGCCGGTCTTTGTGCTAAACGGCCGCTCTATGGTATATAAAGGAATTGGACAACTTAGTACTGGAGAGATATTGTATGGATAGCAAGACACTATCTTTGCCACGATTGAACCAACTGAATCCCACCCTGGAATCGACTGCCCTGAAACTGATGGAGGAAGCCGGGGAACTGGCCCAAGTGATTGGCAAATACCGCGGCCTTAGCGGGGAGCAGGTGGTAATGGATCAAGAGGTGGTCAAGCTGGAGATCGCCCGGGAACTGTTGGATGTAGCCCAGACCGCAGTAACCATGATGTTCGTCATGGAGGAGCAATACGGGGTGGATATAGACAGCGCCTTGCAGGAACACCATAATAAACTTCAACGTAAGGGATATTTGTCGAAAGCGAAAGCGATAAAATAAAAAAATGAGGAAAAAATAAATATATTTTAAAGGAATTATGCCTATCCTGATAGAATAAGCTATATTTACCGAATCGAATATGGTGAAGGTTTTTTACTGGAGTGAGCAGTTATCTCGCGAAAGACCTCGTAGAAGCCAGTCGAAATTTTAATGAGAATTAAAAAAGGATTTTGATTCTTTATGACGAATAGAAGAAGGGGATAATAACAGCCTTTCAGGCTGAGGTAAAAAATGACGGAACAACGTAAGAAAAGTAATTGGGTAAAAGGCCTGGCAGACGCAGTAAATATGGTAACCACAGCGGCAGCGGCCATAGGATTGTGCGGATACCTGGGCTATTGGTTAGACGGAAGGTTTCACAATACCAACAACGTGTTTCTTATTTTAGGTGTTTTATTGGGGGTAGCCACCGGGATAAAGAGCATGTGGGACAAGATGCAAGCGAACGAGAAGCGGAAATCCAGTGAGAACAATAACAATCCTGAATAGCTAATGTGCGGAAATCAGCCTGAGCCATGATGGTGGTTTGGGTTTGGATTTTACTGTTCGCCCTTGTGAATGGTGCGAACGTAACCCAAAATCCACTTCAGGAGGGGGGGAAAAAGAAAATGACCTTTGGTATGTGGGATGGTGTCCTATTTAATCTGGGTCCGATTCCAGTAGACCATCTAATCGTTACCGAGTGGGTGCTTATTGCCTTGATCGGTATAGTAGCTATTTCTGCGACCAAGAATATGCAAATGGTTCCGCGGGGACTGCAGAATGGCTTTGAGATGATCATTATATGGACCTACGAATTCTTTACACAGTTAATGGACGAGGAGCATACGGCCAAGAAATGGGCTCCTTTGCTGACCTCATTTTTCCTGTTTATCCTGTGCAGCAACTACAGCGGTTTGATCCCAGGTGCTGCACACATAGAAGGTTTCCAACCACCAACCAGTAACTGGAACGTGACTATGACTCTGGCTTTAATCACGTTCTTTTCTATTCATATCGCTGGTTTTAGTGAGCACGGAGCCCACTACCTACACCACTTCGTAAGTCCCAGTTGGGCCATGTTGCCGCTGAACCTGGTCGAAGAGGTGGCACACCCGCTGTCCCTCACCGTCCGTCTATTTGGCAACATCTTCGGTGAAGAAATGGTTATCGCCTTCTTGATGTTTATGGCACCGTTCCTGGTTCCGTCAGCCATTATGGGACTGAGCGTATTACTAGGAGCCATCCAAGCAATAGTGTTTACAATCCTGTCAGCCAGCTATATAGCAGCTGCTGCGGGAGCAGGTCATTAACCCCATAAATTATTTAGGCTCAAAGATAAACTATTTGAGCAACGAAAGGAGGGAAAAAGATGGGCGTAGCATTAGGCGCTGGTCTCGCTGTATCCATAGCCGGTATCGGTGGTGGTATAGGCATGGGTGTTGCTGGTGGTAAAGCTTTTGAAGCTATTGCACGGCAGCCTGAGGTAGGAGGAGATGTCAGAACTCTGCTCTTTATTACCCTGGCCTTCATTGAAACCTTGACCATTTACGGTCTGCTGATCGCATTCATGCTGGTAAGCAAAATTTAGTAGTTTTAGTCACTCAGATTTAGGGCGATAGAGCGGGTCATAGCTAAAATATGAATAAGCTCTATCGCCCAAATTACTATTTAGCACTAGATTGGAGGTAGCGAGTCTGTGAGGAGAAACAAGTGGTCATATATATTTGCTCTCCTACTTTCCCTGGGCTTTGTCCTGGGATTTGCCGCCCTCTGTATGGCATCCGGCGGAGAAGGACCTGTTATGCCCGTAGGAGCTCCGGCAGGTAAGACTCCGGCTTTTGGGAACTATTTTGTTATAGGTTGGACAGCGGTCAACTTCTTTGTACTGCTGGCACTGATGTATAAATTCGCCTACGGGCCGATTAACAACATGCTGGAACAAAGAACCACCACTATCGAAAGCTCCCTGAAACATGCCGAAGAGGTTAAGGTAGAAGTCGAGCAGATGAGAAAAGAAACCCAGGCTAATCTGGCTGAGTCCCGTAAGGAAGCCCAGGAAATCGTGGGACGGGCTACCAAAGCAGCCGATGATGCTAAGAACGAGATCCTGGCCAAGGCCAAGGAAGATGCGGCCAATATGAAATCCAAGGCCGAAACCGAAATTAAGTCTGCCACCGATGCAGCCAAGGCTGAACTGAAGGATACTGCTGCAACCCTGGCCCTGATGGCAGCAGAAAAAGTATTGGGACGGACTATCACCGATGCCGACCATCAAGCGATGGCCAAGCAATTTGTTAACGAGGCGGGCGATCTCTTATGTTAAATCAGAGCGTCGCTAGGCGCTATGCTGAAGCCTTTTTTAGCATTGCCCGGGACAACAACAAGATCGATGAATTCCAGCAGGAGCTGGAGAAGATAGTTGCTACTATTAAGGAAACGGAAAGCCTGGAAGAGTTTCTGGCTCACCTGCTGATTCCGGCCAAGGCCAAGAAGGAAGTGCTGAGCCAGATATTTGCCGGTCAGGTATCCCCGCTGACCCTCAATTTCATCATGATGATCGTGGACAAACGCCGCGAGAATTATATCGGAGTCATTGTTGATAAATACAAGGATATGGCGGACGAATCCAGGAACATCGTAAAAGCTGAGATGGTAGCAGCCAGGGAAGTACCCGAAGACGAAGTCAAGTCTTTGGCCGAAAAACTCTCCGCATCCTCGGGCAAGACTGTTCAATTGCAGGTAAAGGTTGACCCGTCGCTCCTGGGTGGCATCAAGTTACGCTTGGGTGACCGAATAATCGACGGGACTGTGGCCAAGAAACTCGAGATGATGAAATCACAGCTCAAACAAGCGAAGATAGGATAGGGGTGAATTAATAAATGAGTATCAGACCGGAAGAGATTAGCGCTATCCTGAAACAGCAGATCGAGCGCTACCAATCCGAGGTCGAGGTCAGCAATGTTGGCTCAGTTATATACGTCGGTGACGGTATTGCCCGCGTATATGGATTACAGGGCGCCATGGCTGGCGAACTCTTGGAATTCACAGGCGGAACCTTCGGTATGGTTCTGAACCTGGAGGAAGATAACGTAGGCGCCGTGCTTTTCGGTGAATACAATCATATTAAGGAAGGCGACGTCGTAAAAGCGACCGGTAGAATCATGGAGGTTCCGACCGGAAGAGCCTTGTTGGGCCGCGTAGTAAACGCTCTGGGTCAGCCCATCGATGGCAAGGGCCCCATCAATACCACCACCTTCCGCCCCATTGAAAAGGTTGCTCACGGTGTTGTTACCCGTGAATCGGTTAACACCCCGATGCAGACCGGACTGAAATGTATCGACTCCATGGTGCCGATCGGACGCGGCCAGCGCGAATTGATCATCGGTGACCGCCAGATAGGCAAAACCGCTGTTGCTATTGACGCCATCATCAACCAGCGTGAAAAGAAAGACATGATCTGTGTTTATGTCGCCATCGGCCAGAAGCAGGCTTCTGTCGCCGGCATCGCCGCCAAGCTGGAAGAAATGGGCGCATTGGACTACACCATTATCGTTGCCGCTACCGCTGCTGAAGCTGCTCCGCTGCTGTACATCGCTCCTTATGCCGGTGTTGCAATGGCCGAAGAGTTCATGGAGAGCGAAGGCGCTGACTGTTTGATTATTTATGACGATCTTTCCAAGCAGGCCGTGGCCTACCGCGAAATGTCACTGCTGCTCCGTCGTCCTCCCGGACGTGAAGCTTTCCCCGGAGACGTTTTCTATCTCCATTCCCGCTTACTGGAACGCGGATGCAAACTGAACAAGAAAATGGGTGGAGGATCAATTACCGCACTGCCGATCATCGAAACCCAGGCCGGCGACGTATCCGCCTATATCCCGACCAACGTTATATCCATCACCGATGGACAGATATACCTGGAAACCGACCTTTTCAATGCCGGTCAGCGCCCGGCCATCAACGCCGGTCTATCCGTAAGCCGCGTAGGTGGTTCCGCTCAGACCAAGGCTATGAAATCGGTTGCCGGCCAGCTGCGGTTGGACCTGGCCCAGTATCGTGAGCTCGCTGCTTTCGCCCAGTTCGGTTCCGACCTGGATAAAGCCACGCTGGCTCGTCTGACCCGCGGTGAACGCACCACCGAGGTCCTGAAGCAAGGCCAATATGTACCCATGCGTATGGAAGATCAAGTTGTTGTTATCTATTGTGCTGTTAACGGATACCTCGATGATATTCCCAAGGACAAGGTAGGGGAATTTGAAGTTGACTTCTTAAAATTCATGCGCAGTGCGAATGCCGATGTACTGAAAACCATTAGCGATACCGGAAAGATGGATGATGCCACTGAACAGAAATTGATCAAGGGTATCAGTGAGTTCAAGTCCACTTTCGCAGTTTAGGTGGTGAAGTAGATGGCAGGAGCAGGTGCAAGAGAATACAAAAGAAGAATCCGCAGTGTAAAGAGCACCCAGCAGATAACCAAGGCCATGAAGATGGTTGCTGCCGCAAAATTGCGCCGTGCTCAGGAACACGCGCAGGCATCCAGACCCTATACCGAGACTCTGCAGGGTACCTTGGCGCGTTTGGCTGCCGTGTCTTTTGATGTCAGACACCCTCTGCTGGAAAAACGTGAAGATGTTCGCAAGGTGGGCTACATCGTAGTCACCGCAGACCGGGGACTGTGCGGCGGGTACAATACTAATATTATCCGCGAATGCAATTTGGCAATCAAGGACGATGAGCGTAAACCCGAATATGGAATTATTGCAGTCGGCAGAAAAGGCCGCGATTTCTTCCGCAAGACCGGTAAGTTGGATGCCGAATTCGTCAATCTGGGCGATAACGTCAGTTATGCAGATGCTCGTGAAATTGCCCAGTATGTTATGAATGCCTATGAGAACCAGGAACTGGACGAAGTATATTTAGTCTATGCCAAATTTATCAACGCTCTGCGTCAAGTCCCGACTGCGGTCAAGGTGCTTCCTCTGGAAACGCCGGAAGCGGAAGAGACGGAAAAGAACCTTACAGACCGGGTCATTGATTATATCTACGAGCCCAGTGCCGAAGAGATACTGCTCACTCTGCTGCCGAAGTATGTTGGCAGTCAGATCTACCATGCCATGCTGGAAGGCAAAGCCAGTGAGCATGGCGCACGGATGACCGCGATGGGCAATGCTACTGATAACGCCAAAGAGCTCATCGAAAACCTGACCATGGTCATGAATAAGGTCAGACAGGCAGCCATCACCGATGAGATCCTCGATATCGTCGGCGGTGCTGAAGCGCTTAAGAAGTAGCAACCGATTCCTAGTAGAGAGCCGACGCTCTAAATAAAGGAGGAAAGTAGAGAATGGCTAATGTGACTCAAGGAGAGGTGGTCCAGGTCATCGGCGCGGTTGTTGACATCCGCTTCAAGCCTGGTGAGCTGCCCGACCTGTTAAACGCTATAACCATTAAATCCGATGAGCAGGACGCTGGTGTCAGATGCGCACCGGGCCTGAATGTAACCCTGGAAGCCATGCAGCTGCTTGGTAATGACGTAGTAAGATGCGTTGCGTTGAGCCCGACCGACGGAATTTCCCGCGGCATGAAGGCAGTCAACACTGCTGCTGCTATTAAGGTACCAGTAGGTGAAGGCTGCTTGGGCAGAATTCTGAATGTTCTGGGCGAGCCGGTTGATGATGGCGGTCCGGTTACCGCCGCTGACTATTGGGAGATCCATCGCAGACCTCCGGCACTAGTTGACCAGGTTCCGGCCACCCAGCAGTTGGAGACTGGTATCAAGGTTGCCGACTTGATTTGCCCCTACGCCAAGGGTGGTAAGATCGGTCTGTTCGGCGGCGCCGGCGTAGGCAAGACCGTTATTATCCAGGAACTCATCCGTAACATTGCTTACGAGCACGGCGGATATTCAGTATTCACCGGCGTGGGTGAGAGAACTCGTGAAGGAAATGACCTATGGGGTGAAATGACCGAGTCTGGTGTTCTCCCCAAGGTTGCACTGATCTTCGGTCAGATGAATGAACCGCCCGGAGCTCGTCTCCGCGTTGGCATCACCGGAATGACCGTCGCGGAATACTTCCGTGACTTCTCCGGATTGGACGTGCTGATATTCATCGACAATATATTCCGTTTCGCTCAGGCCGGTAACGAAGTGTCGGCGCTGCTGGGCCGCATGCCCTCCGCCGTAGGATACCAGCCCACTCTGGCCACTGACATGGGCTATCTGCAAGAACGTATCACCACCACCCGTAAGGGTTCAATAACTTCAGCGCAGGCCGTATATGTGCCCGCCGATGACTTGACCGACCCGGCACCGGCCACGACCTTTGCTCACTTGGATGCCACCACGGTTCTTTCCCGTGCCATCTCCGAGTTGGGCATCTATCCGGCGGTGGATCCCCTGGACTCCACTTCCCGTATACTGGACCCGCAGGTTGTCGGTGAAAAACATTACAAGACTGCTCGCGGCGTGCAGCAGATACTGCAGAGATACAAGGAACTGCAGGACATCATCGCCATACTCGGTATGGACGAACTGTCCGACGATGATAAAGTGGTTGTGGCCCGCGCCAGAAAGATTCAGCGCTTCCTGTCCCAGCCCTTCCACGTTGCAGAACAGTTCACCGGTTCACCTGGTATCTATGTACCGGTTGGCGAGACGGTTGAGTCCTTTGCTCAGGTGCTGGAAGGCAAGCATGACGCTCTGCCGGAAGCTGCATTCTATATGGTGGGTAATGTCGATGGCGCCGCAGCCAAAGCGAAGAAGATGGAGGCGTAGCATATGGCAGACAACACCTTCATGGTAGAGATAGTAACACCGGAAGAAATCCTCTTCAGAGATGAGGTTTCATTTCTGGTTGCTCCCGGTACCGAAGGTGAACTGGGTATCATGCGGAATCACGCACCGCTGGTTGGCGCATTGAAAATCGGCGTACTGCGCTATAAAGATCCCAATGGTAACCAGAAGAAGATGGCTGTCAGCGGCGGCTTTATGGAAGTTGTGGATAATGTAGCCCGGGTTCTGGCTGAAACGGCTGAGCCTGGTGAGCATGTTGACGTGCTCAGAGCCAAGGCGGCCAAGGAAAGAGCCGAAAAGAGGCTGCAGGCCCGCGACGAAACCATAAATGCTCTGAGAGCTGAGATGGCTTTGAAGAGAGCTATTGCCAGACTGAAGGCAGCGGGAGTAGAATAACCAATAGAGAGCTAATCCAGCCGGAAGGGGTTAACACTCCTTCCGGCTTTGGATATGGCATAGAAAAATGCGGAATACCGTATAATGTTAAAGGGGCCATTGACGGGGGAGTTGTTGAGGTTTTCCAACCATGAAAAATGAATTACTGAAGTACCTGATTATCGTAACCCTGTGCTATTATTTGCTTAAGGGTTTGATTTACCTGTTATTATGGCAGACCACGAAAAGGGTACAACAAAATGCACTGGCAGCCAAACAAAGAGAGAAAGAGAAAAGGAAAAAAGAAAAGGAAATCTGGGAACCAGATACGGATGAGTAATTTCCCGTGAAATGGGAGGTAATGGTGTGCATACTGCGTTTCTGATTTTAATAATTGTGGTTTTATCGGCCAGTTTGCTTTTTGGTCTGATTATATGGTCTCAAACCATTAAATTTCAAAAAAAGGCGGCTGCAGCCAAGGAAAGACAAGAGGAATACCTGCGTTTGCTGCGTCTGCAAAAAGAAGAGGAAAAGGCAGCGGCTGCGGCTCAAGCAGCTGAAGAAGGCGTCCAACCGGAGGAAGAGACTGCAAAGGCAGAATAAATTATTAGTTTTCTAGCTGATTATAATTGTGAAAATAATTGATTCGGAGTGGGCTGCAGCTACTGCAGGCCATATATACGTAAATTTTGAATGATATATACACGTTTGTCCTTAAGCACCGAAAGGTGCTTTTTGTTTTTTCTGATTAAGAAGGGTCCGATATGTCAAGACTCTCAACAGTATGGGAGGGAGAAAATTGTGAAAAGAGCCTTGATATATATTGGCATTTTTATTTTTATAATTATAACCAGTAATTTGGCAGTAAACTACTCAGCGGCGCGGCAAATTGAAGGAAGATCGCCATATTACCTATGTTTTGCATCCATCGGTGCAATTTCTCTGGAATCGCGCCTGGATTGCTGGGCCAAACTAGAAGAAAATTTAGATGATAATGCAATGCGCGATGAACTGGATAAACTGCTAAAAATTTTAAAGATACCACCTGCAAATGGCCAGATTGTCTTCGACGGCCAGGGCCAAATCCGCAAATTAAATTACACCGTCGCCAGCCAAGGAATTGATTATAGCATAGCAATTACTTCCGATGCTGCGGCGCAAATAACCGATTTTACATGCACGGTCAAAACCGGCGATAGGTATATCAACCTGCAGAATATAGCCGAATCCCTGGAAACTGACAGCAGTATGTCCTGGAAGTGCTATTATCTGTATGCCGGGAGGTTGCCGGCCTCGCTCAATGCGGCCGCCCAACGTGATTTAATGAAGGTAATCATACACCATTTTAAGGGTCAGGAGATTAACCGTTACCGTGATAACCGAATGACCGTGATTACCGCCTACAGCCCGGTGGCAGGAATGGACGGAGTAGATTTGGCTGGAAGGAAATGCAACCTGCAGGCCGCGGTACGCCGGGACAATATATCTGACAACAGCTATGTATATATTGGAAGTCCGCTGATTCTAGGGGACTATTAGCAGTGGGCAGGGAGGTGAAGGATAGATTTGGAATTGTCTATCAGAGGAAAAACGCCACTACGGGGAGAAGTGGAGATCAGCTCATCCAAAAACGCGATATTGCCGATACTGGTAGCTGGGCTGCTGGCTGATGACAAGGTTATTATCAATAAGGTTCCTGAGATAAGGGACGTGTCGGTTATTAACGAACTCATAAATTCCTTGGGAGTATCGGCCAGAGCCGAGGCAGGCAGAGTAATACTCTTAGGCCAGCCCGGCGGCGAGAACCCGCCTTATGAACTGGTGCGGCAAATGCGCGCCTCTTTCCTGGTAATGGGCCCCTTGCTGGCTCGTCAGGGCCAGGTCCGGATATCATTGCCCGGCGGCTGCGCGATTGGCACACGACCGGTGGATCTGCACTTAAAGGGACTTCAGGCCCTGGGGGCACGCATTACCATTTCCGCCGGCGATGTTATTGCCAGCGCTCGCAAGCTGATAGGCAACCATATCTATCTTGATTTTCCCAGTGTGGGAGCCACAGAAAACCTTATGATGGCAGCCAGTATTGCGGATGGGACTACTTACATTGAAAACGCGGCACTGGAACCCGAGGTAGTTGACCTGGCCAATTTCATCAATCATATGGGAGGGAATATCAGCGGAGCCGGCAGCAATGTCATCCGCATACGTGGGGTAAGAAAACTGCGGGGGGGCGATTATACGCCGATTCCCGATAGAATCGAGGCCGGGACCTATATGGTAGCCGCCTCGGCCAGCGCGGGCCGGGTTTTAATTAAAAACGTAGTACCGGAACATATCAAGGCCGTTACCGCCAAACTAAAGGAAAGCGGTGCCCAGGCGGAGGAGAAAGGGAATCAAATTGAGGTAAGCCGGCGCGACGTTATCAAGCCGCTGTATATTAAGACCCTGCCTTACCCCGGGTTTCCGACTGATATGCAGGCGCAATATATGGCCTATCTCTCCTGCGCCGATGGCAGCAGTGTAATTACGGAATCAGTCTTTGAAAATCGTTTTATGCATATTCAGGAATTACTCCGCATGGGAGCCAGGATCAAGGCCGAGGGACGAACGGCGGTTATCAAGGGGGCCAAGGAGCTCACCGGCGCACGGGTCAAGGCTACCGATCTCAGGGCCGGCGCCGCGCTGCTAATCGCCGGGTTAAGCGCCCAAGGAACCACTACCATCAGCGACAGCGAGCATATTGACCGGGGATATGAAAACATTGTGGAAAAACTCAACAGCCTGGGGGCGGAGATTACCAGGTGTTAAAAAACGAGAGTTTTCCTTATGTCTTTGCGAGCGTTAGCGACGCGGCTTTACTCATTTTTCAAAGGTGGTTGTAGCCCTTAGGCATGGGGTAAAAGAAAATTGACCATAGGTAAGCCGGAGGCATGATTCTCCGGTTTTTTAATATCTATATAAGTATGAATAAGAAATGGTTTAGATTCGTCCTCTTTATTTTGATTGTCTCATCAAGCATTATAGCGGCAAGCCAGGTTTTCCGGGAAGAAAAGCAGCCTGAGCCGCAAAGCGTTCAGCCCCGGGTTACGCTCTATCTCAGCGCCAGTGACAAAAAAGTGGCGATGACCCTGGAGGAATACATAGTCGGAACGGTCGCGGCGGAAATGCCGGCTTCCTTTGCGATGGAAGCCCTGAAAGCCCAGGCGGTCTGTGCGCGTACCTATGCGGTAAACCGTCTGGTAGGTGGCAAAAAATACCGCCGGCAGGCTGATCTCTCCGATGATATTACCTGCTGCCAGGCCTTTGTAAATAAAGACGACTTCAAAAAACGCCATCCGAGCACCCCGGAATATTATCTGCAGCGGATTAAGCAGGCGGTTAAGGCAACGGAGGGTGAGGTCATGCTTTATCAGGGACAGCCCTTAGATGCTATGTACTGCTCGACCTGCGGCGGCAGAACCGAAGATGCCTCCGCCACCGGAGGCCAGGATGTCCCTTATCTCAAGGGAGTGGCCTGTGGTTATTGTCAAGCTTCACCTCGTTATACCACCTCGCAGAGCTTTTCAGAAAGCTATCTCAAAAGGATATGGGGTTTGTCAGGAAAAGGGCTGCAGATTCAGGTCTTGTCCACCACCAACTCGGGCCGGCTTCGCAAGGTCAGGCTAAACGACCAGGTCGTATCCGGCGAGCAGTTAAGAAGCACGCTGGGCCTTCCTTCCACCTGGTGCAGCTTTACCAGGCAGGGGGACTCGCTGGTCATAAGCAGTCGCGGTTACGGTCACGGCATCGGTCTTTGCCAATTCGGCGCCAACGGTATGGCCAAAGCCGGCTATAACTACCGGCAAATACTCCATCATTACTACCATAGCTTCGAACTTCACCGATTGAGCTACTGAGCAAATCACCCACAAATAGTTCTTGACCCTAACCCGGTTGAATATATTGTTAAAAAGCAGTGAACTGGGGAGGACAGGAATGCAAAACTATATAAGGAAAAGAGCCGTTAAGATCGCCCAGCATATAATCAATACCTCCGATACGGTCAGGCAGACGGCTCAGGTATTCGGCATCAGCAAGAGTACGGTCCACAAAGACGTATCCGAGCGGTTGCCGCGGATCAACGAAGCTATGGCCGAAGAGGTCAAGGAGATACTGGAAAAGAATAAGGCGGAACGTCACCTGCGCGGCGGGGAAGCTACCCGCAGGAAATATGCGGGCAGTTCCCTGGAGCAAGGGATGGAATCCGCCGCAGTACAAATGTAATAAGCTGGCGCTAGAGTGTTCACGGCTAATAATAAGATCATTTTATGCAATTATTTATGGGATGAAAATATCATAGCCAGAGACATTGATAACAGGTAAAATAAAGTCTATACATGTAAATATTTCAGGGGGGCCTGTTGTTACGATGTGGTTTGAGGAAGATATCGGGATAGACCTGGGAACCGCCAGCGTATTAGTTTTCAAAAAGGGCAAAGGTATTGTTCTGCATGAACCGTCCGTAGTGGCGATCGATAAAAGCACCAATAAGGTTATTGCCGTAGGCGAAGAAGCACGTCAGATGCTGGGACGAACCCCCGGCCACATAGTAGCTATCCGTCCGCTCAAAGAAGGAGTAATAGCCGACTATGACACCACTGAAAAAATGCTCACCTACTTTGTTCGAAAAATCATGGGCCGCCGGCTCTTTTTCAAACCCCGGGTAATCGTGTGCATTCCGACCGGGGCTACCGACGTAGAGGAGCGGGCGGTCAGGCAGGCCACCTTGTCCTCCGGAGCCAGACAGGCCTTCATCATTGAGGAACCGATTGCGGCAGCCTTGGGGGCAGGTATAAACATTTCCGGGGCCACCGGCCACTTGGTAGTCGATATCGGCGGCGGAACCTCGGACATAGCCGTACTCTCCCTGGGGGGGGCGGTGTGTAATACATCGCTGCGCATCGGCGGGGACAAGTTTGACGAGGCCATCATCCGCTTTGTCAGGCGAGAATTCAATCTCATGATCGGCGAGCGTTCCGCTGAAGAGATCAAGATCCAGATTGGCACCGCCTGGGTAACCGACGCCAACCGTAACAATTCCATGGAAGTGAGAGGCCGGGATCTGCTAACCGGTCTGCCCAAGACGGTTACCATGACCTCCGAGGAAGCCTGGGAGGCCTTGCTGGAACCGGTTACCGGCGTGATAGAAGGAGTCAAGAAGGTATTGGAGGTCACCCCGCCGGAGCTGGCGGCGGATATAGTTAACAATGGAATCGTCATGACCGGCGGCGGCTCATTGCTAAACGGCCTGGATACCATCCTGTCCAAGGAGACTAACCTGCCGGTACACATCGCCGATGATGCGATTTGCTGCGTCGCCCGCGGCACCGGTAAGGCCCTGGACCAGATGAAGATCCTCTCCCGCACCCAAAACCGCGGCCCCAGACGGGTGTTGTAGGTAATTATTAATTTTAAATTTTGAATTATTAATTAAGGTAGAAATGCATGGCATTTCTCCTTTTTTATTTAGAGGCAAGCGAAGCTTTCCATCACTAATTAAAAATTAATAATTAAGAATTAAAAATTAGTTAAGGTATTTATCCATTATCTCGATATCTATATATATAGTAGGTTTGATACCTGGGAGGGTTTGGATTTGATTAAGGGTTTATATACCGCCTCCGCTGGCATGATGATGCAGATGGCGCGGCAGGATGCGATTGCTAATAACCTGGCTAATGTGAATACCGGCGGCTATAAGAGACAGAACGCTATCTCCAAAGAATTTCCGCAGATGCTTATAAGCCGGCTGGGTGAAGCCAAATATAATCGCCAGGCAGTGCTGGAGCCCGTTATGCCCAAGGTGATTGGCAATGTCGGTACCGGAGCCTGCATAGATGCTATTTTTACCGATTATTCTGAAGGTCGATTACACCTTACCGAACAACCGACCGATATTGCGTTGGCCGACAATGGTGTCACCGGCGATACTGCTTTCAATCCCAGTTTTTTTGTGGTAAATACCCCCGCTGGAAATCGCTATACCCGCAATGGCGAGTTCAAGTTGAGTAACGAAGGCTATTTGAGTACTAACCAGGGTTATCGGGTGCTGGACACCGATAATCAGCCCATCCAGATCGAGGGTGAATTCACCGTGGATAAACAAGGGCGCATCGCGGTAAACAATGAGGAAATCGCCCAGTTGCAAGTCGTAACTTTTCCCAATCCCAATCTGATGCAGCGCATCGGTGACAATCTCTATAATTCCACCGAACAGGCTGCCCCGGTGGAGAATCCCCAGATACTGCAGGGTTATGTTGAAGAGTCCAATGTTAATGCCGTGCAGGAAATGGTCACCATGATCAGTTGTACCCGAGCCTATGAATCACTGCAAAAGATGGTGCAAGCCGAAGATGAACTGAACGAGGTAGCCATAAACCAGGTCGCCAGCGTAATGTAGACTAACAACCACCCGCCGCCAGGCGGGTTTTTTTATGGGCTGAATTAACTACAGATGACCACGCTTGGGAGAACGATTTACCACGGATGAACACGGATTGAACACGGATTCACACTGATATATTGGGATAATAGAAAATAGGTTGTTTCAATATTTATATCCGAATGAATATCTGATGTGTTTAGTTTAAATGCCTTTTCGGACATGATTGAAGGAAATAGAGCTTGCTTACAGAATTATACGAGTAAATACTAAAACTATTGATTAGATCAGCGTTATTAGGCAGTCATACAATGGTAATAATCTGTGCTAATCTGTGCTGCCGAAGGCATCTGTGTTTATCTGTGTTAAATTAATTCCCCCCCGGAGGTTTTCTTTTGGAACGTGCTAATATTTTAGGCTGTGGGGTTGACCTGGTTTCCATGGGACAGGCGGTGGCGGCGATTGAGCAAATGGTGGAATCGGGCCGGCCGCATCAGGTAATAACCCTAAATGCTGAGCTCATATATCAGGCTCGCGAGGATG
>Ga0074198_1000854_pt1 | contig 25636 bp, 24 predicted proteins | sample EPASupsiteSAE323_FD_64527 | JGI IMG/M metagenome (GOLD analysis project Ga0074198, IMG submission 64527) | Bioremediated contaminated groundwater from EPA Superfund site, New Mexico - Sample SAE3-23 | ecosystem: Environmental > Aquatic > Deep subsurface > Groundwater > Contaminated ...
GTCGGTCTCCATGCTGGTGAGGAGAATCTCTCCTGCCCCGCGCTCCTCGGCTTCCTTTGCCCACGCAACCGCATCGATACCCGTCGGTTTGCTGCCACCGTAGATGACCACTTCGTACCAGCATTTCGTCCCGTCTTCGAGAAACACGGGGATTGCCTTGTCGTTGGGGGTGAAATTCCGGCGCACGTCCATCGCGACCACGATGCACTGGGTGCCGAAGGATTCTGCCCCCTTGGTGATGAGGGTCGGGTCGTGCACGGCGCTCGTGTTCATGCTCACTTTATCGGCGCCGGCCCGGAGGATTTGCTGGATATCCTCTAACGACCGGATGCCCCCGCCGACCGTCAGTGGGAGGAAGAGCTGGTCAGCTGCCCGCTTGATCAGCTCAATGATGATGCCGCGTTTTTCCTTAGACGCCGTGATATCGAGGAACACCACTTCATCGGCGCCCTGCTCATTGTAGCGCTCGGCCAGCTCCACCGGGTCTCCGGCATCCCGCAGCCCGAGAAAATTCGTCCCCTTGACCACCCTCCCGTCCTTGAGATCAAGGCAGGGAATGATCCGTCGTGTGAGCACCATTGGTAAGAATCTGGGCGTGCAATCCCTATCTACATTTCTCAAACGCGGTACTCCGGATTCATCCAAATTTATCCGTATCCATCCGTTTCTATCCGTATCCATCCGGGGTATTCCGGAATTACCTGTCCCGAATCCCGGAGTTTTTATGTAATTTGGGGTGCCTACTCATAGGGTACGACAGGATACGGGCAGGTGCCGGAAGGCATCTTCCCCGGTGATTTTATGAGTACAGGAAAACTGAAGATGGAATGGGCTGCGCAGTACATGCCGGTGCTCGCCGCGATCAAGAAACAGTTTGTCAAGGAAAAACCGTTTGCGGGCATGACGATCGGTATGGCGCTCCATGTCGAAGCCAAGACCGCCAACCTCGTCACTACGCTTGCCGCTGGCGGGGCAGTCGTGCACATCACGGGATGCAACCCGCTCTCCACGCAGGACGATGTGGCAGAGGCTCTCAACCATGTGAAGAATGTGCACTGCTATGCAAAGCGTGCCTGCACGGTCGAGGAATATTACGCTGCCATCGACAAGGTGCTCGATGCAAACCCGGTCATCACAATCGATGACGGAATGGACCTGATCCATTACATCCACACCAAGCGCCGTAAACTCCTGAAGACCGTCATCGGCGGTTGCGAGGAGACCACCACCGGTATCCACCGCCTCCGCGCTATGGCGGCAGACGGCAAGCTTGAGTTTCCGGTCATTGCGGTAAACGACACCCCCATGAAGCGGTTCTTTGACAATGTGCACGGGACCGGAGAGAGTGCCCTGACCTCCATCATGATCACGACTAACACCCTGATTGCGGGTAAGTACGTGGTCGTCGCGGGCTACGGGTACTGCGGCCGGGGTCTTGCAAAGAAGGCGCACGGGCTTGGCGCCAAGGTCATTGTCACCGAGATCGATTCCCGCCGTGCACTCGAAGCGCACATGGACGGGTACATGGTTATGACGATGGACGAGGCCGCAGCGCTCGGGGACATCTTCATCACCACCACGGGCAACATGGCCGTGATCAATCAGCGGCACTTTAAGAAACTCAAGGATGGAGCGATCCTGTCCAATGCCGGCCACTTCAATGTCGAGATCGATATCGAGTGGCTCCACAAGAACGCGGACAAGGTCATCCAGCGGGAAGGCATCGAGACGTTCATGCTCAAAGGCAGGGCCGTCCATGTGCTTGCCGAGGGACGGCTTGTCAACCTTGCGACCCCCAAGGGCATGGGCCACCCGATTGAGGTCATGGACTTAAGTTTCGCCCTCCAGGCGCTCTGCACCCAGTACATTGCCAGAAACGGCAAGAAACTCAAGGGCGGCGTGTACGAAGTTCCAACGGAGATCGATGAGCAGGTTGCAAACCTCAAGCTCTCTTCGCTCGGGCTTTCCATTGATGCGCAGTCAAAAGAGCAGAAGAAATACCAGTGCAGCTGGGATATCGGGACCTAAGGGTCTTTATTTCTTAATTTTTCTTTTTTACTCGTTCTCGTTCATTTCTTGAAGTGGCTTTTTGTTACATGCGTACGACATTAGGATAACGGGCTCGTGGGGAGGGGCAAGCATCCCCACTTCTCCAGATCGGTTTTAATCCGAGAGTGTGGGACTAAATGGGACTGCCGATTTTTTCCGCTATAATGGCGCCTATCAGCGGTAAATGCCGATAGTCATCGCTATTTTTGGAGACAGGAATTGGCGAAGCAGGGGTGCTTGTCCACCCCTGCAAGCCCGTTATCGCAATGCGGGTATCATAGTTTTTGCTATCCGATCATAAGATATTCAAAAAACCCAAAAATGAGAACCTTACCCTTCCCGCGCCGCAAACAAATATTCCTGCGCATACCCGCAGTATTCCCCGAAATGCTCCCGGGCAAACCGCCGTATCGTGTCGTAATCCCGGTTGGTGAGCCCGGCCTCGAGGTCCAGGGCCGGAAGATAATTCTGCTGCATGATCCGCCGGATCCAGACATCGACCGGGAACGCCTCGTATTTCTGGAAGGCAAAGAGCAGGATGCAGTCCGCTGCCTTTGGTCCCACGCCATGGAGTTTCATCAGTTCCTTCCGGGCATCCTCGTACGGGAGCCGGTGGATGGTTGCTTCCCATGTTTTCTCTTCAGTGACCGAACAGGAAGTCCTGAATACATACGGCTGGCGGTACCCCAGTTTGCATACCGTCAGACCTTCATCTCCCTCGCAGGAGATCGACGCGGGACCGGGAAATGTGTAATAGGTCTTTCCCTCGAATTCTATCGGCTTTCCGAACCGTTCTGCGATAGAGGCGATCCTGCGCCGGATGGTCGGGATATTCGAGTTCGTGGAACAGATATAGGAGATCAGGCACTCCCATGGCGGCTGGCGCACGAGGCGAAGACCGGTGCACTGCCTGATCGCTGCATGGATGAACGGATCCTGGTCAATGCTTTTTATCACCTGCTCCAGATCGAGGTCCAGGGAAAAATAGTTGCGTATGAACGCGGCATTTGCACCCTTGAAGATGAGATCAGATCCTTCCTGCCGTATCTTTATGACCCGGTCGTTGACAACCCCGTACCACCATCCATCGTCTGCCTGCTCCCAGCGGAATACCTGCCCGCATACCAGTGTCTGGTCGAGCGAAAAGGGCTGGTCAGCAGCAAGGGAGATCGAAGGCATGAGTGACTCTTCCGGTACGTCTGGCGTTCAATCCATATATGGTCTGCTCATCCCTGCCGGAAATAGTCGGATATTTTTCCCCGGAATTACGGCAATTGTCGGCAATTTCCGGTTGTGCGCTGCAACAGCGTGCAACGATACCATCAGTTCCGGGTTGGAACGAATAGCCTTTTAATATATAAATTAAAAGTTGTGGTATGGAATTAGCCGACAGCCTCAAGGAGTTCATTGAAGAAGGACAGGACTGGGAACGTAAGAATACTTCCGTAAAAGGGGTTTCCATCATCCGGCTTCCCTCGTACAAGAACCGGCCTGCCTCTCTTGCCATTGACATCAACCCTATTGGAGAAAATGGCCTTCCCATGAAGAAAAAAGGTATCATGGTAATGAATGCCGCAGAGCTGCGGGCATTCCGGGAAGCGTTCGGGAACGAAAAACTCGATAATCTCATTCACGTCCTGGAAGACGTTACCGGGCGCAAACCTGCGGGAAAACCTGCCAAGGCTGAAGTCGTGCAGCTGTAATTCCGGATATCCGGAATATACATGAGCGGAGGGATGATTATCAGGAAATGGATAGCAGTTTGTTTGATCATTATTCTGGCAGTCGTAGCGATATCCGGGTGTTTGGGCGTCAAGACACCGCCCGTGTCACGCCCCACCCCTCCTGCGGTCTTTGTCGATTACCAGCGCACCGGGGGTATTGCCGGGCTGGATGACCGGCTGGTGATTTTCGATAACGGGGTTGCCGTCATCTCCCGGAAAACCGCCAGCACCGAGATCGCCCTGAACCAGTCGGATCTCGACCGGATAACCGGTATTTTTAACGAGGCGCAGTATTCCCTGTTCGAGGGGAATTACACTGCCCGGCACGGGTCTGCCGATTATTTCCGGTATACCATCAACTATCACAGCAAGAAAGTGATTGCCGAGGATTCTGCAGTTCCCCCGTCTTTGCAGCCGGTGATCGATGAGATGAACCGGATCATAAGTGCAACGAATACCGGTGAACAGATCAATCGTCCGTTTGCAAACCTGGCTTATTGATTATCTCTTTTTTTCGGCCATTCCGCCGGTAATATGATAAAAAAGAATTATTTCTTTTCGTACATGCACGACTGGACGTCGTGGCCGAGTTTACCGATGGCGTCGGCCCGGCAGCGCTGGCAGTGGCGCATCTGTTTGACATATTTCCCGCATTCGTCCTGCATCTTCCGCTTCATCTCCTGCGTGGGCGGGGTGATGTCGGCGAACTTGTATTGCGCGATGAGGGGGATGACGTTGAAGGTGTACACGCCCATCTCGCCGACTTTCTTGGCGATCGCGGGGATGTGGTCCTCGTTGATGCCGGGGATGTAGACGGTGTTGATCTTCACGATCATGTGCCTTTTTACGGCTTCTTCGATGCCCTTCATCTGCTGGGACAGCAGCAGTTTTGCGCCTTCCAGCCCGGTATAACGCTTGCCGTTGTAGTCGATGAACTGGTAGATCTTGGCGCCGATCTCGGGATCGATGGCATTGAGGGTGACCGTGACGTTACCGACATCGTATTTTTCGAGCAGGTCGATCTTGTCGGGCAGGAGGAGGCCGTTGGTGCTGATGCATTTGATCACGTTGGGATATTCTGCATGGAGGCGCTTGAGGGTCTCGAACGTCTCTTCATTTGCGAGCGGTTCGCCGGGCCCGGCAATGCCGACGACCTTGATGTAATTGTACTTCTCCACGACTTTCTTGACCATATCCATGGACTCGTCGGCGTTCAGCACCCGCGTGGTGACGCCGGGGCGGCTCTCGTTCACGCAGTCAAAGTCCCGGATGCAGTAATTGCACTGGATATTGCATTTGGGCGCTACGGGTATATGGCACCTGCCGAAGGTGTGGCATGCCTTCTCGGAAAAGCAGGGATGCTCGTTTATTTTGCGCATCTGCGCTGCATCCCACTGGACTTTTTTCCCCGCAACGTCTGCGATTTGCACTTGATCAGCCATAATCAACACCACTACTTTCGTTCTGTTGGTATAAATACCGTGCAATCGTGATATCGTGTCACTATGAAAAGGGGATCTGTCTGCCTGTTGCCAATACCGGTTTCCGGTTTCATTCCCTGATTATTCTCTCCGGGGTAAATGTATAAGCCTGACCGGATTATTGTACTGGAGATAACCATGAAGAAGTCTGAGAAGGTCAAGGGCAAGGAAGCGGTTGCAGCCAGGAAAAAACTCTACCCGAAGCTTGCGCTGGTGGCGGCGGGTATCCTGATTATTATCGTTGTGGGATACCTGGTGCTCAATCCGTCGCTCCTCAACCCCGCTGCGGCAAAGAGCGGTGATATGGTGACTATCGATTATACCGGGAGCCTTGCTGATGGGACGGTCTTTGCTACGACGGTGAATGCAACCCCGCTAACGTTTATCATCGGGCAGGGCAGGGTTATCAAAGGTCTTGAGGAGGGTGTTACCGGTATGTCCCAGGGTGAGACAAAGACGTTGATGATCCCGGTGGACAAGGCATATGGTCCTTACAATAATGCCCTTGTGCATGTCATGAACCGCTCGGCACTGCCGGCCGATATTACTCCGGAAGTGGGAGGATTCCTGAAAATTACCCGGCAGCCGGACGGGGCAACTACTCTTGTGAAGGTGATCAACGTTACGCCTTCGACCTTTACACTCGATGAGAACCACGATTTAGTGGGAAAGGATCTTGTATTTGTGGTCAAGATGGTGCAGATACAGAAGGGTTGAGGAGTTTTAAGCCGAACCTTGAATTTTATTTTTTAATAGAAGATCGATTTTCATTTTACAATCGATCCTTGATTTTTATTTTTTATTCGGATCTTGATTTTAAATTTTTAACCGGACTTTAATTTTATTTTTATAACCGAAGATCGATTTTTATTTTACAATCGATCCTTGATTTTTATTTTTTAATCGGATCTTGATTTTAAATTTTAGTTCGATCTTTGATTTTTATTTTTCAAACGAAGTTTGATTTTTTATTTTCAATCACACCTTGATAAAAAAATTTAACCGGAGTTGGATTGAAAAACACTAACGGATCTCGATTACATTTTTTTGGTTCAGGAGATATCACGGTGATTTGACGCTCTTCTTGGGTTCCGACGCTTTCGCGTCTCCACCCCCGCCGTATGGGCATCCCCCATGTAGCGATAGCCCTCCCTGCGGTTGATGAAAACATGGAAATCGTATGAGGGGGTCAAGGGGGCTCCCCTTTGGCTGCCTCCCCCTCTGGGAGAGAGAGGGGGTCACACTCATAGTTGTCGAGATGAAAATAACCAATCGATTGAGGGAAAATGAGATTGAGAGGAAATGAGTTCTCAAGAGTCGAATTACTGAATCTCACAAAAAAAAAGTTAGGACCGGGGTATCCTCCCCGGCCCCGTTTGTTCTTACTACCTTACTTAGGGTTGTTCCCGCCCGATTCCATGTGGTCCAGTACCCGGTCCCACATTACCAGCAGTCCCGGGATGATCACGTACGAGAGCAGTCCTGCGCCGAGGAATGCTCCCATAATGATGAGTTCGTTGTCCATCATCATCACTCCAGTGCTGCTACGGTGTCTGCCCAGGTCTCGACCCGGCTCCGGATGGCGTCGTCCGAGAATGACGTGAGGGTCACGCGGTCGCGGCTGAAGTTGACGTAGTAGATCTCGCCGGTTACATCGTGGCACCGGAGGGTCGTTGCGTACCGTTCGCTGTCGGAGTCCCGGAAGGTTGTTCCGCCGAAGGTTGTCTTGAGCTGGGCATCGTCCTTGATCTGGTTTGCGGCGCTCGTGAAGGACGCGATGGTGGGTGCCCGGACCGAGATTACCGCGATGGTGTTGGCTTCCGCGTCCTGGTAGAGGATCCGTGCGGTGTAGCCCTGCTTGCTCTTCTCCACGGGTGCGTGGCTCACTCCCGCTGCGTTGTAGGAAACGCACTGGAAGGGGTTGTTCGTGATGACGCCCTGGACAATGTTGTCAAAGGCAGTCACATCGGCGATCGGTTCGACGATCTTTCTGACCGCGCTCTTGGTTGTGTTGCTGATGCTAAAGTCTGCCATAATTTATCACTCCTTGTTTCTTTTTCCTTGTCCTGGTCTCTCCCTGGCCGGGCCGGTGTTTTAGAGCCGACCTCCGCGTTTCGCGACCTGGATCCTCTGGATCCCGTGGTGCGAGCAGACGAGGGCTCTGAGCGGTCCGTGCCATACTGGTTCATCCTGGATTTCGGCGGGTAAGCGATGGGTCTCATCGTTTACCCGGTTTTGTTCGGACTTCTGTACTGTCGCGGGGCGCCCTTTGACATAACAACATCAGCATGTTGGGTATAACGGGTAATTCGGGGGGTATCGTTCCGGGGCCTTGGCATGGCCGGTTACGGTATCCGGGCATACCGGCATGCAAAAACAATGTTCGGAGGATATTTCTGGTTGAATTTTCGAAAAAATTTTGCGTGAAGACGCGTGGAAATGATAGTGGGAGCGATTTTTATGGCCGGATCCGGTCTGGTGAGCCGGGATCGCGCAGCTTTGTGGATGGTATTTGTGTGCAAAGCGGGTACGTGCAAAGAAAAATAGTGACGCCCCCGCGACTGTTCGAAAAAAATGATTGAGTGATTTCACTCTGGAAAATGTTCAAACAGATTTTTCGAGGATTTTACGCTCTTGGGGATTCCGGCGCTTTTGCGCCTCCACCCCCGCCGCGTGGGCATCCCCCATGTTGCGATAGCTCTGAATGAGGTTAATGGAAAATTAAGGGAAAAAACTTCGGAAAAGAAGGGGGTCAAGGGAGCGCTCCCCTTGGGCTGCTTCCCCCTCTGGGGGAGAGAGGGGGTCACGCTCGTAATTGTCAGGAAAATATTTGTGAACTGTTGAAAAAAGTAAGATTCCCTTGGAATCACTATTTCCGGTCCCGCTCCATCAGGTCCTTTGCAATCCAGACCCCGCCCGGGAAGACATCATAGAATCTCCACCGTGACTGGGGCGAGTAGACCCAGATCATCTTTCGGTGATGAGCGGATATCTTCATGGACTGGAGGTAACTGACTTCTTTTGGGAAGATCTCGCAGAGCGCCGGCGCATCCGGTACCGTTCTCCGCGAACGGACAACCTCGATAACCAGCGTGTCACCAGTCTTCATCGCGATGAGATCGAAGGGTATCCGTGACTTGCGGATTGTCGCCGCCATGTATCCCCAGCTCTCCAGTATCCGTGTTGCTTCGCAGATGATCGCATTGCTTCGTGTATATTCCGGTGGCCCGAAGGCCAGTTCATTTCCTCCCGTTTCATGAAAGATGATTGTTGTCTCACCCGCAGCAATCGGGCCGGTTACCGGCTCGGCTGCACGGGGAATAATCCGGTTGCTGTACAAGGCACCGGATGCATTTAGACCCGGTTCGGCCACGTCTCCTTTTTCCGATTCGATCTCGGTCATGTTGTTTTCCTTCTGGTTTTTTTCTGATGTTTACCCTGCATCGCAGGAATCCGGCGTGCGATTCATCGGGCGCTGGTGCTCTTTTACTTTCAAATCCAGAAACGCTGGTTCACGGTTCCGGTTGGAGCCGGGGCTATGGTCCTGCAATTGGTTGTCCTTCGCCAATTGGCGGGTAACCTACCGGACTAAAAGCCTCGAATATAACCCGAAACACCGGACCCGGCGTTATTCACCGATTGGTAAAGAAGGTGTAGAGCGAGAAGAGAGGGGCGTGGCCGCTCGTTTTCCTGTACCGCTTCCCCATGTCCAGAACGTTTTCCCTGGCTGCTACAGTGATCGACTTTTCACCGTTTGCAACTGATGAGGCGGAGGTAATCCAGCGGATCGCTGCTGCGCACTTTTCCTTAAGCGCTGCAAAAGCCTCCTTTGCCCGGATTTTCAGTTGTTCGATGAGTTTGCTGATCATTGTATTGATCCAGATGTTAGCAAATTCAGGTTAAAAAGGTATTTGGTGGGTGCGGGAATTTTCGCAGTTATCTGGCTGTTTTGCGGGAAACGGGGTTCATATTGGGGCTGGATTGGTATAACCTGTTAGCTAGCTTTATCGGGAGGCGGGGGGCGCGGCAATGGGATTTGGAACGGAGGGTTTTGCGGGGCCGGATTCGGAGAGGCTGAGGGAGGTGCGGCAAATGAAGTGGTGATTGGGGATTCTAATTGTCTCAATTTTCTCTCTATTTACTGTATTACAGGGCCGAACAGCTGCCATATTTTGCACTATACTAATAGGCTTATGTTTCGCATACCCGCATATGGAAATTTATTAATAACGTGATACATAGGTATACTCAGTGAGTAAGTCCTCCTGAAAAGGATGATGCCACCCTGAGGTGGATGGGACGAAGTAGGGAAGGGTTCACATTATAAATAATTCAAAATATCCCTTATCTCTTGGTAATTTACAAAAACTTTATTAGATTTTGAATATATGTATATGTGTTATACACGCTATCGTCCTGACACTTCTTGGGACGATAGTTTCTTCTTCTTAAGTCGTTTATTGTAAATTAATGACCGACCGTGTGGCTGTTTTCATCGATAACGGGTATTTATCAAAGGTCCTTACTGATGGTACGAAAATTGATTTTGTAAAATTTTGTGATACTGTTTGTGGTAATAAAGAACGCCTCAGGACATATTTTTACGATTGCAAACCGTACAAAAGTGAACCCCCGACGGATGAAGAAAAATTCAAATCCAGCCAGTATGACAAATTTGCCAATAAAATTGAAGCGCTTCCACGGTTCCAGATGCGGTTTGGTAAATTACGCGAAAATAAAGACGGTACTTACGAACAGAAGCGTGTTGATATCCTGCTTGCGGTTGAGTTAGTCCGATTGAGCTGGTCGGATCAGATACAATATGCAGTTATTGTAACCGGCGATAGTGATTTCGTTCCAGCGATTGAGGCTGCAAAGGATGCAGGCGTTATAACGAAATTATATTATTCCCGCCGATCTGTTCATGATGAACTCCTTTCTGCGGTTGATGAACGGTGCGAAATGGATCAGGAATTCTTTGATATGGTCAAACGGTGAATTACGGAATTATCGAATAAAGATAAGTTGAAGTAATCTCTTTTTTTGAGCGCTACACCCACTTTATCCGTCCGCCACCTGCTTCACCACCGCTCCCGCCCGCTTGTTCAGCTTCATTTCACAACGCCAATTCTGCGAGGAATGGAGGCGACGATGCGAGGCCGGATTCGGGAGATGAGTGGTGCGGCCGATTAATAGTGCCTGATTATAATCGGGGGTTGCTGAATTTTCTCTTTCTATATACTGTATATACAGGCCCGATATCCGTTCTCTGCCCGCACTATACTATAGGGGCATATCCGAAGCACCTATCATCCACCAGCAATAATAACGGTTATGCGTGATACCGATTGCCCGCCGCTTTGGGAGGTGCTGTCCTATCTCTTCTTAATTGTTCTTTCCTTTGCCATGATTGGGTACTTCCTGGTCTGGCTCTCTCTTTGGAAAGCATGCCCCGTGCCCCTTGAGGTGTTTTTTTATCTCCTCGCCTTCTCTGCGATTATCGTGTATAACTTTTTCAGGCTGGCCCGGGTGTTATTTCCTGAGTGGGGGAGGGTGTGATAGAGAGGGATTTGTAATGAAGGGGTTTGTGGGGCTGGAAGGAGAAATAAAATTGAACCTGATGAGATTAGGATACAATTTTGAACCTTTCAGTTAATGGAGATAATAATGTCATATTTAGATACAATTGAAAAATTTTCAACAATAGTTGTGGCAATTGTAAACATAATTTTAGTGTTTTTTGTTTTCCTTCAAGTACGAGATCTTCGTAAACCCGTTATTCTAACAAAAATTCTTACACGTAATCAAGAAGTAGAAGAGAAGCCGGATGTTCTTGTTTCGGATTACCCGTATTTGGCGATAATTAACAGTTCCGATAACGTAGCAAAAAAACTAAACATATCCTATTTGTTTACTATCAAAGGACATCCTGCTATTTCTGTCAACGAACTTCTTTTACACCATCTGAATCCCAAAGAAGCAACAAAAATTGTCCTGAAAAGACAAGCGATTCGAGAAGCCTACCCTGATCTATTTGAATCAGTTACCGAAGGAAAGATAACGCTATTTATTCCCAAAGAAACCTTGCGCATTAACTTGGATGTGAAAATAGAATATAATCCGGTGCTTTTGTCTAAGTTTGGCTATCTGATCGAAGACAATTTTTTTATTGAATGGGGCTCGCTCAAGAGTTATCCCCAATTTAAGGATCACCCACGATTTGATTGTTGGAACAAACGGGATGGGGAATATTATATTTACAAATTTGGTACGCGAGCAGAACGAAAAGAAAATTCAAATCCTGAAAATTGGTGAAATTAAATACCGGGATGCTAACTATGGATAAAAAGCAGGTTATCGCGAAAGATTTGGAATCCAGTGTCGGAGATTATGCTCATGCGGGAGTGAGAGCGGGATTATCCATCGCCCCATTTGTTGGGGGACCTTTAGTTGAATTTTTCACAATGGTCATTGCACCACCTCTTGAAAAAAGGCGAGATGAATGGCTGATAGAAATTTTCACATGCTTAAAAAAAATAGAAAAAGAGATTGAAGAATTTAAAATTGAAAACCTCAAGAAAAATGAAAATTTCATCAGTACATTATTTTATGCAACGCAAATTGCAATGAGGACACATCAACAAGTGAAACTTGAAGCACTTAAAAATGCAGTAATCAATTCTATCTTAACGCCTACTGTCGATGAAAATTTGCAATTAATATATCTGAATCTTGTTGATCGATATACTCCTTGGCACCTGAAATTGTTACAATTTTTTGATATATCTAAGAAAATTTCAGATGATGAAAAAAGGTCTAATTTGGTATTAAGCGTAACAAAGTGATGCTTTAGGAAATGCATTTCCGGAGTTAATTGGAAAACAGGATTTCTACGAGCAAATTGTAAAAGATCTAGTCTCAAACGGCTTGCTTGAAATAACGACCTCCTACGGCAAAAAAATGACTAGCCAAAGAGTTATCGCATTTGAAATGACTGAAATGGGAAAACAATTCTTGAATTTCATTAATTAGAATCCGTTTTAAAATAAATTTAAGGACATTTGTCCTCGTGGCGCCCATTGACTATGAAGATCATGATATAGAGCAAATTGTAGAAAATAGATTTTTTGATTAATCCTCTCTTGAATACAGTCTTCGCGCTGAACCCTTTATCGATAAATGCTGTCGATAAAGAAGTGTTAAAAAACCGGTATAATTGTAAAGAAGAGAAACTAATGATATTGACTAACAAATTATCACTATTTTATCAATGGGCGATAGTGATCATCTTCATGATTCTCGTTGGTCTGTCATTTTTTTTGGTGAATCTCATAGGGGGCGTATGTATTCCCTTTCATGATCGGATTGGTAATTGGTCTAGTGGTGGTTCAACGTTTTATTGTCAGAAGAAGGCTCCCTCCGGCATTTGAGGCAGAAAAAGTCGCAGAATAACAAATCTATACTGTTATCATATAGAAATCCTAATTTTATGCAAGTATGTCGAATATTGATCATCCAATGCCCTGTAAATTGGATCGTGAGGTTAACGATCCCAATTTCGATTCTTTCGGACATATCGATTTTGCATCTGCATTAAAAGATTTAATCGAAGGATGTAACAAACCCCCGTATAGTATAGGTTTGTTAGGAACATGGGGAACCGGAAAAAGTTCCATTAAATCGTTGTATTGTAATGATCTCATATCCGATACCGTCAGGGATACCAATGGGAAATTACGGAAAGACAAAATTAAAGAAATTACATTTAATGCATGGAGATATGGGGGAAACGGGGGAAATACTAACATAAAACGAGCTTTGTTAAGGCACGTATTCATCGAACTTGGTGGAAATGAAGAATCATTTCAAGATCAAATATACCACACAGTAATAGAAAAATTTTCATCGGAATTATCACATGAAAAATTCCTAAAAAAATTAAAGGGGCATTTTCTCAATACTTTTTATGTTGCGCTTTTTTCTGCTTTTATTATTATTGGATTTTTTCTTCTTTTTAATTTGTTATTTCCTTCAAATTTACCTATAGCAACAATTTTAACCTTTTTTTTCATAGTTTTTATTTTCTATTTCATGAAATATTATTTGAATTTCCAATCTGCTTTTGAAAAATTTATTGAGAATATTAGAATTAAACATCCGAATACTGAAATTGAACAATGGGAATCACTGTTATTCGCACAAATAAAAAAATTTCACATTGAAAATCAAAAATTTGAGAAAATTGTAATTTTCGTAGATGATTTAGATCGTCTGTCCCCAACAGAAATGGTTGATGGTTTAGATGGAATTCGAACATTTATGGAAATCCCTCCGGAAAAGAATGGTTCCGCATTAGGAATGGTGTTCGTAATTTCTTGCGATGAATCAAGAGTTGCAGAGGCCATCCGGAGCAGAAATGAAAATTCGGATCTTCCCGGTGCAATAAGATCTGAGGATGATGCTCGACGATACTTGGATAGGATTTTTCAGTTCAGATTGGAGATTCCGCCTTTTCCGAAATATGACATGCGTGAATTTGCACTTGCGGAAATAGAAAAAATATATCCTCAAATGATTAAAGAAATTGAAAAGACCGGAGTTTCAAAAAAATCATTTATTAATCAACTTATACCCCCATTTGTGAGTAATCCTCGAAATGTCATTCAATTAGTCAATGCATTTTCACAATCATGGTGGATTGCAAAAAAACGGGAACTTAAGGGGACCGGAACAGAACGTTGTGGTGGATTACTTGAAGGAACGATTACCAAATATCCAAAAACATTAGCGATTATTTGTGTTTTTAAAGTAAATTTTCCCCATTTTTACGATAAATTACTTCGACACCCAACATTAATTAAAGATTATTCTCAGGTCATTTTCGATTCTAACACAATCTTTGAAAACTTAGATAGATATACACAGTTCTTACTCCACGATTATTTTTCTGAAGAATCTATCTCTCCAAAAAAACCAAAGTATACTGCAAGCCAAGCACCATTGCATCAATTTATTCAAAGCATTCAGGGTCACAAATGGCCTGAGGCGTCTCTTCATCCATTCCTTGCATTGAACCAAGATGCAATTAGCCGAAAATATGCAACAATTACCATTAGTGTGTATGATTCTTTAATTCTAGGAAGTCCCGAGGGAGTGATTCAGAATTTAGGAATCCTTCTGACTGACGACAAAATATCTTCTGAACATGCAGAACTATTAAACAAATTAATGGACGATGTGCAAGAGCAGGAACCTGAGGAAAATATTCAAAACGCAAAATTTGTTATTGCTTCCATAATCAATAGAATTCCCGATAAATTCCAATCGGGTTCAATCGAATTTGTCAATTCTGCACTTGTTTCATCTCAAGATTTTAGATCAAGAATTGGTATAGATAAAATTACACAATTGATTGATATTGCGCACCCGGAAGATCAAAAGAAAATTGTTACATCATTGATAGACGACGCATTTGGACACGAAAAATTTGAAGTCAAATTAAATTCTCAACAATCTCCGACATTGGATGAGGCGGATTCTCTTGCAACAAAAATAAGCAAATTATCGTTGTTAGTGTGGAAAAATCATGATTTACCTGAAAAAGCCAAACAAACTCTTACCGACTGGTTATTCTCAAGAAAAATAACCTTGAAAACAGAATCTACAAACCTGAAATTCACAATTCTTGAAGATCTTATGTCTCAATTTGAAGACCAATTAATTCCTGCAATGGGTTTGAAATATACTGATTTAATAATCAGCGAATTTGAGAATGGGAAAGAGTCTGGTCTTAATGTTGAAGTAACATTGGCTAGGTGCAAAAAAATCCTCAGTTCCGAAGGTCAGAACGGTGGAGAAAACCGAATAGAATTATGGAAACAACTATCTCGTCTAGTTGCGGTGAAAAATGAAAAAGCAGTGTTACTAGCTCGTGAACTTGCGGAAGAATTTAAAAATTTTGCTCGTGATTCTCAATTAACGCCATTTATCAATAAGTTATCGGATAGGCTTGTTCAAGACACAAATAGCGAGGACATGGACGAATGGAAACAATGCGCAACGACTCTCATCACTTTCGTTAAACTACCGAATGTAACAATTAATCCAGATTTAATGGACAAAATAATCATTTTAAGTGATTTCTATATCCAAGGTGAAGGATCAGCCAATATTGGGATTGAACTTTTAGAAATCATCATTTCCTTAAACAAAGAAAAATCGAAAACAATTATACACAATGCAATTAGCAAGATACATGAAGATTTGCCAAAAATGTCTGTTATTTGGCTCGCAAATAATTATTCAAAAGTTCTTGGTTTAAAGGAAGAGCCCGCACTTGCTCTGGAATTGAATAAATTTTTTGCGGATATACCAACGTCTCAAGAAAAATTAAAAAATTATAATTTCTTTTTGTCTCACTTATCAGAAACAAGCGTTTCAGAAACAGCAATACAAAATCACATTGAATTAGCTTTAGCTCAAATCGCTCTTCAATGGCCAAGCTTCGATAAACATGGAATTCATATTCTTCGGATACTTTCGCCATTGTTTAAATATTCAATCTCTCTGAAAGCAAACCAATCTTTTCAACTGTTTATTACTGCAGTTATGACCAATCCAAAAATCATTGCTGATGTGCATGGATGTTTCATCGGGCACTGGTCACCAAAAATTACATTTGCAACCCAGGTATTTTTTGATAGCAGTATAGAATTAGCAACCAAAAATCCAACCACGGCCAACGTTGGAAACATTCTTATTTCTTGCCAAGAGTTGTTGGGGAAAATGAATATTTCATCTGATAAAAATACGGTTAGTTTAAATACAGCAGCATTGGCTTTATGGTCCAATTGCCCGAACGAATCGATGCAAGTAATTATGTCATTTAAAAATGCTCCGAGTTCCGACTTAGTTGCAAATCTCAGCGAAAAGACTAGTCTTGAGAACGAATTGATTTATTCAAATCTTGGGATGTCTTGGTCGCATATTTCTTCGATTCAAGTTCCAACGGAAAGAGTTCAAACTGCAATATTACTTTTAGCCAAAGGAAAAATTAAAAAACCAAATGTGGAGGATGCCGCCCTTTCTTTATGGTTCCAATCACTTAACAACAATAAATTTGTATCAGATGATATACTCACATTGATAAAAGTACCAACTCTTCAAGATGAACAACTCTTGAGATTGTGGAACATCGCATTTTCATCAAAAGAGAAGTTGGACAAAGAACTATTTTCAGAATTTCTTACATACGTTTTAGTCAAAGCTGGTTTTGATAAAACTTCTAATGCGATATTTGAACAGAGATCCAACGTCGAAGAGTTATTCAGAGATGCGGATGAGCGAAATAGACTATCTGAGAAATTAGTTGATTCATATTTATTGTGTGAGAATATTGACAGGAAAAGGAAAATCGTTCAAATTATTAGGGATTTAAGAGGTTCATCTAAAATCGTAAAATTGATGGATTACTTAAAATCCCTGAATTCCGATGATGTGGAAATTTTTCTGGATGCTTTTCCCAATGAGAGAGAAGTTATTGGGAAAATTGCCGATGCAATAAAAGAAAGAGACCATATTCCAGAAAACGGATAAACCAGGAATTTTTTTTACCCTTATCACCCCCTAGCTTCATCCCTTCTTCCAATCGCCGCTCAACTTCAATAAAAAAAATGTGCTCTGTAGAAAAGCTCAATCCAGACAAATTGTATAAACCTGTCAAGGTTAGCGAGAATAATCTTACATGAGATTTCCTTCTTCTGGATCTGGTATATCCTGGATTTGAGATCAGCCCCGTACCTTCTTTTCAGGACCGAGAATTTTGGTTTCGACCAGGAAACGTTTACGATACCGGACAAAGTCAAAATTGTCGGTCATCTCCTTTCGATATTTCCCCCAGACATTCTTGGTGCCCTGATGGATCCGAGCAGGAATAATCGAATCCGCGTTGAGAGTTTCACGAATATACCGGTGCATTTTCTCGGAATCGTATCCCCGGTCCATAACATAGCACTGAGATTTATGGAGTTTACGAAATTTCTTCAGAAGTATGAATGCGTGTTTCGAGTCGTGAACCCGGCTTTTTGAGATCGTGAATCCGGTAATTACCTGCAGGTCGGTATCAACAGAAATCGATGTTTTCAGGAAATGTTTTCGGATTTTTCCGGTTCTTTCGGAGTAATAATGACTACAGTACCCGCTGGTAAAACCGGATGAATCAATTGCCGTAATGGAGATCATATCGTCGTCCGAATAGAATAGTTTCAGGGTATTTTTTAAAAGGAGATTGAAGTATTGGGGTTTGATACGACAGAGAAATTTTTGAAGGGTTGTGAAATGAGGAATCGTTGTGAGACCGAGTACTGCCCGGATTCGATCCATTTCTTCGAGGTTCCAGATGACGGTACGATAATCTTCTTTCCGATATTCTTTGAAAAGAATTAGTGTCAACAGCTGATGCTGAGTGTAATCTTTTCTCGAATATTTACAGGAATACGGGGTGAGTCGTGTGGACTGTACTAGGGAATATGCATGTTTGATAAAACTGATATACCGGCCTGACGATTTCTTTATTGTCTCCTTATTCGTTATGGGCATAACAAAATAAGGAGACACCGTACCTTAGATCTTTTGGTCGTTTTTTTCTCGGTTGCTCTTCGTTAGGAGAGCTTTTCTACAGAGCAAAAAAATGAATCAAACCCCGCTCAAAAAATTCAGTCGCACCATGATTTTATTTTTCAAATCGCAACTCGTTTAAAAAAACAAAATCGAACTTCACTTAAAAAATAAAAATCACACTTTGATTTTATTTTTCAAACCACAACTCGTTTAAAAAAACAAAATCGATCCTCAATTAAAAAATAAAAATCACACTTCGTTTTTATTTTTCAAATCAAACCATGATTAAAAAAATAAAAACGCAATCCTAATCATGGTCCCGGACTTCAAAATAGAACAACCTCCTGCGAACCCCCGACATAAACCCGCCCCGGCATCTCACCCAATCCGCACATCCGGCCGCTCAGCCGGATAAATCGATCCTTGATGAAAAAATAAAAATCACACTTCACTTTGAATTTTAAAATCACAACTCGTTTTAAAAAATAAAATCAAACCTTGATTAAAAATTCAAAATCACACTTCGTTTCAAATTTTAAAATCACAACTCACTTTTAAAAAATAAATCAAAGCTCGATTAAAAAAAATCCAAACCGATCTTCAAATTAAAAATTAAAAAATCCGAAAAAACCAGGCACTGCCAAAAAAACCAAAACCCGCGAAAGTTCCCACTCCCAACAAAAGAAAATCGACAAAAATGAAATGGGCCTGACCGGATTCGAACCGGTGACCTCCGCCGTGTAAGGGCGACGTCATAACCAACTAGACCACAAGCCCAATTTCTTACTAATGTTACCCTGAAGACTATTAATGGTGTTGATAAATCCCCACAGGGATTAAAAAAAAATTATTCCTTCTTAGGAGGCAGCTTGATATCGATACCAAACTTCTCGGCATTCTTATCCGCGATCGCCTGGATCGCCGCTATCTCCGCATCCTGCCGCGTGGGCTTGAAGAGGTGGCGGAACCGCTTCTGGGTTTTTAAATACTCCTCGACGGGTTTGCGCACTACCTTCTTGACCTTTGTCACCTTGCCATCGAGCATCTCGTAGTTGACCCAGAGGCCCGTCTCGATCGCGAGCTTTGCGATCGCGATGGTCTGCTCGCCTTCAAAGCCCCACCCGGTGCAGCAGGGCGCATGGATCTGCACGTAGCTGGGACCGGGGGTTGCGATCGCCTTCTCCACCTTCTGGAGGAGATCTGCGGGGTAGGCAATCGACGTGGTTGCCACATACGGCGCACCGTGTGCCGCAAGGATCGCCGGCATGTCCTTTTTCGGCCGCTTGTTGCCAAACGAACATTTGCCTGCCGGGCTCGTGGTGGTGCTGGCATCGTAGGGCGTGGCGCCCGACCGCTGGATACCGGTGTTCATGTAGGCCTCGTTGTCGTAGCAGATGTAGGTGAAATCGTGGCCGCGCTCGAAGGCGCCGCTGATACAGATCATACCGATATCGAAGGTTGCGCCATCGCCCGCCATGATCACGACTTTCTCTTTGCGGCCCTGCTTCTTGAGCGAAGCCTCGATGCCCGATGCAACCGCGGCCGCATTCTCGAACAGCGAGTGGATCCAGGGCACCTTCCATGCAGTCTCTGGGTAGGGCGTGGAGAAGACCTCCATGCATCCCGTGGACGAGACAAAGATCGACTCCTTGCCGGCCGCTTTGGTGACGAGCCGTGCCGCAAGGGCAGCGCCGCAGCCACCGCAGGCCCGGTGGCCGCAGTCGAACAGTTCACAGGTCTTTTCTGCCATTTCAGATCAACTCCTTGCGCAGGCCATAGAATATATCGCCCTGTCCTTTCTCGCAGAGTTCGACAATCTCCCGGATGTTCCGTTTCCGGACATCCCTGCCGCCAAGTCCCAGCACATAGCCCTTCACCGGGATGGTGGCGCCATAGAGGGCGTCCCTGACTTCCATCGCAGTCGCACCACCTTTTGCGCCAAGCGAGATGTTCTTGTCCAGCACCGCAACCCGCTTGACGTGGGCAAGCATCTTGGCGATCTCTTCAGACGGGAATGGCCGGAAAACGCGGATCTTCAACAACCCGACTTTCTTTCCTGAGGCACGCATCTCATCGATGGCATCCTTGACGGTACCGCAGATGGACCCCATTGCAACGATCGCTGTCTCGGCATCGTCGAGTTTGTAGCCTTCGATAAGGGCGCTGTAGTCGCGGCCGAACATGTCGCCGAACTCCTTGCCGGCCTTTGCGATCACCCCTTTCGCATCTTTCAGGGCCTTGTCCATCTCGTACCGGAATTCCAGGTAATAGTCGGGGGTCGCGTACATGCCGAAACTGATCGGGTCGGCCGCATCGAGGCGCTCGTACGGGCTGAACTTCGGGAGGTACTTATCGACATCTTCCTGCGTGAGCATATCGATGGGTTCGTACGTGTGCGACAGGATGAACCCGTCAAAGCAGACGAATGCGGGGAGCTGGATTGAATGGTCTTCTGCCACCTTGTAAGCGAGCAGGTGCAGGTCGGTTGCTTCCTGGTTGTCCTCGGCATAGAACTGGAGCCAGCCGGCATCCCTTAACGAGATGGAGTCCTGCTGGTCGTTCCAGATCGAGAGCGGTGCTCCCAGCGCCCGGTTGGCAATCGACATGATGATGGGCAGGCGCATACCTGCGGCATTGAAGCAGACCTCGGCCATCAGCATAAGGCCCTGCGAGGTGGTTGCGGAGTAGGTCCGTGAGCCGGCTGCACTTGCGCCCACGCAGGCTGAGAGAGCGGAGAGTTCATTTTCCACCGTAATGTATTCGGCGTCGAGCTGGCCGTCTGCGACAAAATCGGCCAGTGCTTCGACGATATGGGTCTGGGGGGTGATCGGGTAGGCAGAGATCACCTGCGGACGGCAGAGGCGGACTGCCTCGGCAATGGCATGCGACCCTTCTGTTATCTCCAGCATTTATTTTTCCTCCTGTTTCATGGCAATTGCTTCCTTGGGGCACTCGACAGCGCAGATACCGCAGCCCTTGCAATACGTATAATCTGGTTCGAAGGTTCCTTCGGCAGTCTCATGCACGCATCCCTCGGGACAGAGCGTCTGGCACATCCCGCACTTCGAGCATTTTTCGTGATCGAATTCGGGCTTGAATACGCGCCACGATCCGGTCTTGTTGTCCCGCGCTTTTCCCGGCCGTGCCCGGCATCCGACAGCGAGCGCCATTATGCCGCCCCCTTGACGATATCGAATGCCACTTTGGCAGCAGCGATGTTCTTGGCCGCGAGTTCCTTCGGGAAGCGGTGGTTGAGTGCCTTTTCCAGGGCCGAGAACTGGATCTCGCCCGTTGCGGCAGCAAATGCTCCCATCAGGGAGGTATTGGTGATGGGCAGCCCGATTGCCTTGAGTGCAATCGAGGTGGCATCGATCGTGATGAGCTTCACGCCGTCCGGCACGGTGTAATCCGGCTTCTTCTCGGTGTTGACGATCACGATGCCGCCCTTCCGTACGCCCATGAAGACGTTGACGTCTTTGATCAGGGTGCTGTCCTGCACAATGATGTAATTGGGTTCATACACCTGGCTGCGAAGACGGATTGTTTTGTCATCGAACCTGACAAATGCCTGCACCGGAGCCCCGCGCCGCTCAACGCCAAACGCCGGAAATGCCTGGGCAAAGACGCCGCCTTCAAACGCGGCGACTGCAATCAGTTCGGCAGCAGTGACTGACCCCTGGCCACCCCTGCCGTGGATACGTAGTTCTCTCAAGGAAATCCCGGATAATATTACATGATTAATCGATATAAATCCTAGAGATCGACATCGAGCCCGAGAATCGTCCTGCTGCCGGAAAAGACGTCCCGGGCGATCCGGGCAAGACCGCGGGAAGCGCACCATTCATCGTACACGGCCACATCCGTGCCCAGAAGGTTCCGTACTTCAGGTGCAATGGCCGGTGCAAGACTGCCCGCAAGCGCAATCGAAGCGCGGGGATTAAGGAGCCGCAGTGCGGCACACTCCATAGCCGAGAACATCGCTATGGCCGGGATACGCGATGCTTCGGGCAGGGAGAAGTTCACCCCCGCGTGCTGGAAGGCCTCGTTTGCGGTGCACTCCCCGGCATCGACCTTCCGGATCGCGTCCACATCGAGCGCCCCGTGCATAGTCCCGGGTGCAAAGATGCAGGCATCGAACGCCCCGACCAGTTTCCCCGCGGACACGAGCAGGGAAACCGTATTGGAGCTCACGTCCGAGACGATCACGTCCCCGCCGAGCGCATGGCAGGCCTCGTACGCAATCCCGATCTTCTCCGGGCTCGTCTGGTGGGAGTAGGCCTTGAAGCGCAGGTCCGTGGGCGAACCCCGGTGGATACCCGGGATCACGATGGCGGGAATCCCGCTGTCGGCAATCTCATCGAAGACCCGGGTGCCGCCGCCGATGTGCTTACCTGCACCGTCGCGGCTGATGATCCCCCGGTTCTTCACCTTGCCAATCGAAGTGATGGACGTGATCCCATCGCCCATGGAATAGCAGAGCGCAATTCCTTCAATTTTGTCTATCGGGCAGAGCGGGGAGAGCGTGTCCGTTGTAAAATCCCGGGCAGTCTCCCGCGAAATTTTGAATTGTCCGCTTTCTCCGGCAAACCGCATAGCGCTCGTGCCGTGATCAATCCCGATAAACATAGCAGTAATCCTATAGCATGGATGACATATTAGGTATTGATGTTTGATGTGGTAACAGGGGGAGCCGGGTTCATCGGTTCGCACCTGGTTGACACGCTCGTTGCACAGGGTAACGAAGTCCTGGTGATTGACTCGCTCTGCGCCGGGCGCAAAGAGACGATTGCACGGCATCTGGATTCCTGCAAGATCCGGTTTTTACAAAAAGATCTGCTGGGCGATGGCTGGCAGGACGCAATCGAGGGAGCCGACCGGCTCTTTCACCTTGCGGCAGACCCCGATGTCCGGCAGAGCGCCGTGAACCCGGACCCGACCATACAGAATAATATCATTGCCACGTACCGGGTGCTCGAAGCCATGCGCAGGCACCAGGTGCCGGAACTGGTGTTTACCTCCACGTCCACCGTGTATGGCGATGCAACGGTCATTCCCACGCCGGAAAATTACACTCCGCTCGAACCGATCTCCGTATACGGGGCAAGCAAGCTGGCCTGCGAGTCGCTGATCTCGTCCTACTGCCACTCGTTTGGCATGAAGGCATGTAATTTCCGGTTTGCTAATATCATCGGCTCCCGGAGCGGCCACGGGGTCATCACCGATTTCATCAAAAAACTGGAGCAGAATCCCCATGAGCTGGAGATCCTCGGCGATGGGAAACAGACCAAATCCTATCTCGAAGTGCACGAGTGCGTTGCGGCGATGCTCTTTGCGGTCGGGCATGCGAAGGGCACGGTCAATACCTTCAATGTCGGGTCCGAGGACTGGATAGATGTGAAGAGTATTGCGGAGATCGTTGTTGAAGAGATGCACCTTGACGGCACGAAGTTCCGGTTCACCGGCGGCGAACGCGGGTGGATCGGCGATGTGCCGAGAATGCAGCTCGCAGTCGAGAAGATCAAGGCGCTGCGCTGGAAACCCCAGCTGGGTTCTAAGGAGAGCGTGCGGATCGCCGTGCAGGCAATGCTTGCCGAGCGGTAACGGGGCACTTATGAAATACATCGTCATCTGCGGGGACGGCATGGCCGATGAGCCTATCGAGGCGCTTGGCAACAAAACTCCGCTCGAATATGCCAAAACTCCGAACATGGACCGGCTGGCACGCGAGGGTGCATCCGGGTTGCTCTCCACCATCCCGGATGGCTTTGAGGCGGGCAGCGATATCGCCAACATGTCGATCCTCGGGTATGCCCCGGAGAAATACTATACGGGAAGAGGGCCGCTTGAGGCCCTGAGCATGGGTGTTGAGCTTGCACCGGCTGATGTGGCATACCGCTGCAACCTCGTGACGGTGGAGGATAACACCATGGTGGATTTCTCTGCCGGCCACATCTCCAGTGGGGAAGGGGCAGGACTCTTCGCCTCACTCCAACCGGCAATGCCGGAGGTGACCCTCAGGGCGGGAGTCAGCTACCGGAACCTGCTCGTTGTTCATGACGGGAGAGGAGCTGCAACCACCCCCCCGCACGATATCGTGGGACAGGGCATCTCGCCCTACCTGCCCAAGGGTGGGGATGCGGAACTGCTCCAGCAGTGCATGGAGACGAGCCGGCAGGTGTTCGATCGCCATCCAATAAATGTTGCCCGGAGAGCGGCAGGCAAACGCATCGCCACCCGGATCTGGCCGTGGAGTGGCGGGCACAAGCCGGCCTTTCCTCTCTTTGCAAAGAAGTACGGGAAGAGCGGCGGCATCATCTCGGCCGTCGACCTCCTGCTGGGTATCGGGCGCTGCGCCGGCATGGAGATTATACGGGTGCCGGGCGCAACCGGGTACCTTGATACCGATTACGATGCCAAGGCGCGGTATGCGCTCGCGGCAATGGAGCACCTGGACTTCCTGTACCTGCACATCGAGGCACCCGATGAAGCGGGACACATGGGGAGCATCGAGGAGAAAGTAAAGGCGATAGAGCGGGTGGACGATGTTGTCGGGACGATCCTCGATCAGTTTGACGGGGTTGTGGCGGTACTGCCCGATCACCCGACTCCCATCCGGGCAAAGACCCATACCCGCGATCCGGTACCCTTTGCGGTGCGAGGGAAAGGAACGGATGATACCAGGGAATTCTCCGAAACGGCAGCCCGGTCGGGAGGCCTCGGGATGAAAAACGCGGTGGATTTCCCGGGGTTCTTATTTAGTTAAAAGAAAGTGCGGCATCAGTACCCTGCTTCATCACGAATCAGTGGGGGTAACTTTCATCATCTGCCGTACTTAAGTCTCATTCTTTTCCCGGTTTAAGGATATAGATTTGCCTGTTGATCATACGTGTATGGTGATGCAGGAATCGAATATAAAAAAACGGAGTTTCGTTCCGTTGATGTGAGAAGTGCAAAACCGATAGTGAACTATCAGTGCTCTCTCCACGCATGGGAGGGGATCAGCAGTTCGAACCGGGCTCCCCTGCCTGGTTCCCCGGTCTCGATGATGCGAATCCCGGTCACAGCCAGAATCTCGCGGCAGAGCGTAAGGCCCAGCCCGGTATTCTTCCCGTACCCGTGTTTGAAGATCAGTTCCTTTTCCCCGCTGGTAATCCCAATCCCGTCATCCTCGAATATCACCGCCAGCTCGCCGTCCGGTCGTTCCTGGCTGTATATCCGGATTTGGGTGAGTTTCCCGCCGTGCCGCAGTGCATTTTCCAGCAGGTTGTAGATCACTTTTTCCGTGAGCGGGTCGGCGTAGATATCGATCGATCCTGCCAGCGGGGCGATCTTCACACCCTCGTGGGACAGGTTGCCGATCGCCTGGTTGATCATCGGCCCGAGCGACTGCCAGGATGGTTCGTGGATGCCGATATCCTCATACTGGCTGGAAAACTGGAGGTGGCTGGCGATCTTTTCCACGATCTCAAGGCTTGATGCGATGTGGGGAAGACAGGCGGGATCTTTTTCCTCTTCTTCAAGAATTGTCAGGTACCCGTGCAGGGCCATGGTGAGGTTGCTGATATCATGACGGGTCAGCTGGCTCAGCAGGGAGATCTTCTCATTGGCCAGCCTGAGGGCCTGCTCGGATGCCTTCCGGCTGGTGATGTCCCGCAGGATCAGGATAAACCCGGCCGGCTCTCCCTCGGGATCCTTGACCAGGGAACCCGCGATGCTGATCACTTTTGGCGTGCCACTTCCGAGCGTTGCCTCAAGATCCGAGAC
>Ga0074198_1000855_pt1 | contig 25619 bp, 19 predicted proteins | sample EPASupsiteSAE323_FD_64527 | JGI IMG/M metagenome (GOLD analysis project Ga0074198, IMG submission 64527) | Bioremediated contaminated groundwater from EPA Superfund site, New Mexico - Sample SAE3-23 | ecosystem: Environmental > Aquatic > Deep subsurface > Groundwater > Contaminated ...
GCTGTAGAGTTTGAGTTCCAGAGGTTGAAGGGGCATTTACGGTAAGTGAAGCTGGAGTAGTTTTAAATTGAGTAGTTTTGTATGTTTCATTACCCCAACGATAGTTGATGTCGTAAATACCGGAGTTGTCAGTAGCAGTAATAGTAACAGCAGCACCAGCTGATATTGTATTACCTGAAGAAGGAGATACTGTAACATAAGGAGCTGTTGTATCAGCTGCAAATGCTACAACAGGCATAATCATTACTGAAACCATTACCAGAATTAATAGTGTGATTGATTTTTTTGTCTTATTCATAATTTTTCCTCCTAATAAATTTAAAATATTTCAAAATATATATAAAATAAAATATAAAAAAGATATAAAATTAATGTCCAGACATTCATTTTTTCGCTGTGAATAAAGTTATTTCTATTTTACTATCAATTTATAGTAATATCAAGCCATCTAACATTACTTTTGTGTTACAGGAATGTTAATTTAACCCAATTTTGTTTAAGTCATTTAGACTTAAATGTTGAGAAGACAAATATTATAATAATTAGCGCATAAATGGTAGTCGATAATTCAATGTTATACCTAAAAAATAACAGATTTACAAGCAAAAAAATAAATCCTACTATTGCAATAGAGGCAAGAATCCTCTTAACCATAAAAACACCTCACCAAAATATGTACAGAATTTACTCTATTACATTTTTATTTAATTTGTTTATATATTTGTAATACAATTCATCATCGTATTTTTCAAGTACTTCAAATAATTCTTTGAAATAGGCTTCTGATTTTCTATTTATTGTTTCGATATTTGTATCATATATGAAGTCAGAGCCAGATGCTTTTTTTCTTAAAATTTTTACAGCAAGAGAAATTATACGATCTTTTGATATATAAATATTTAAAGCAAATACATGACCAATGTCCATATTGGCTTTTGTTTGAAGAGATACACCACCTTTACTAATGTTTTGTGTAACGGCATAGCAATGCTTCTTCATTGCATCTGGAATTACATAGCAGCATAGAGCAACACCAAATCTAGTATGAATTCTACGATTCTTGACTCTTTGTATTGAATAAACCCTTATAACAATAGTACCAAAATTAAGGTTTATTTCTTCAACTGTTCCACGTATCAAATATTCATATTCTTCAAAAAAGTATTTGAATTCAAGGACGTCATCATTTGAAATATTGTTAACAATATAAGAAACTTTGATTCCAATCTCAAAAGTATCTGTTTCAACAGAGCATATTGTATTTTGAATCCATTCCGTATTAGTAACAAATTTTGTTTTTATCTTATTACCTTCTCTTAAGAAATCTTGTAAATTTAAAAATACATTCTCAAAAGAATAATCAGAATTTTGATTAGTATTCATATTTTCAATACCTCGCCATTCATATTGAATAATTTTACCGCAGTATGATTATATCATTTAGAGATAGAAATTCAATATTATAATAATCATATTATGTACTCAAAAAAACATGAACAAATTTATTGCTCATGCTTTTTAATTCTGTGAGGAGTTCTTCTTGTCCTGCGTGCCCCCGATTTTTCATCAATAGTTTCGATCTTGGCACGTACTTCTTTAATTTGGTTCGGAATTTTACATTCTTTGGACCTTTAACAATCTGCCAGCCAAGACTATTTATTCGCTGAGTGCCGACCAAAACAAGGGGGTGTTGACTCCAACCTGCATTTGAATTGCTCAGGGTTTTTTCTGTATAGTAAAGGTTACTTTATAACAGACTCAGCAAGATATGATAGCTTTTATTTATAATAAAATAATTCATTTTAAAATTTATTAAACAATGTTAGAATATTAATGATTTTTAGAAAAAGAGGAGTGTGAATATTAGTGCCAGCGAAAATTATGGATGGGAAGGCTTTATCTAAGAAAATTAGAGATAATATTAAAGAAGAAGTAAAAATCCTTAAGCAAAAGGGAATCATTCCTGGACTTGCAGTAATATTAGTTGGAGAAGATCCGGCTTCAAGGATATATGTAAATTCAAAGAAGAAAGCTTGTGAGGAAGCAGGTATGTTTTCCGAAGAATATACTCTAGAAAGCGGTGTATCGGAACAAATTATTAAGGAGCTTATACAGGAACTAAATAAATGTGAATATATCCATGGAATTTTATTGCAATTGCCACTGCCAGAACATTTAAATGAAAAAAAACTGCTTGAAGAGATTTCACCGGAAAAAGATGTTGATGGATTTCATCCAATAAGTGCTGGTAAGCTATTTTTGGGGCAGGATTCTTTTGTCTCTTGCACACCTGCTGGAGTAATGGAAATACTTAAGGAGTATAATATACCCATAGAAGGCAAGGAATGTGTAATTATAGGAAGAAGCAATATTGTCGGCAAACCACAGGCACATCTCCTATTGAAAGAAAATGGAACTATAACAATTTGCCATTCAAAAACAAAAAATCTTGCTGAAGTTTGCAAAAGAGCAGATATTCTTATTGCTGCAGTCGGTAAATCAGAACTCATTAAAGGGGACATGATTAAGCCTGGTGCAGTTGTAATTGATGTAGGGATAAATAGAGACCCTGAAACGAAAAAATTGAAAGGCGATGTAGAGTATAATTCTGCGGTCGAAAAGGCTGGATATATCACTCCTGTTCCTGGAGGAGTGGGTCCAATGACAATTGCAATGCTTCTGAAAAATACGCTAAAAGCGTGTAAAGCTATATCTTTTTAAGGAACTTGGAGGAAGGATATTAAAAATAATGGAATATAAAGAAGAAGTAACACGCATAGAAAAGATTTTGTCAGAAAACAAGAATAGATTGATGATGAATAAGGGTAGAAAAGAGCAGTTGGAAGAGCAAATGAAAATAATTAAAGATAACATGAAAAATGGAGAGCATGATATCGACATTTTCGAACAGGTTAGAATCCTATTGCAGAGAACTTCTGATTATGCAAGAGAACAGTCAAGAGTTAGAATTGAATCCTTGGTTACAAATTGTTTACAGTATATTTTTGATTCAAACATGGAATTCAAGATAGAGATTTCTGAAGCAAGAGGACGTCCAGAGGCGGATTTTTATGTAGTTTCACAGGTTAATGGCGAAGCAAGCCGAATGAAGCCGCAAGAAGCTCGAGGTGGAGGAGTTGTAGACATAATTTCTCTTGCTCTAAGGTTAGCAATGCTTCAATGCAGTAGCGTTGATATTAATGGACCAATTATTCTTGATGAACCGGCTAAGCATGTTAGTGATGAATACATTGTTCAAGTTGCAGAATTTCTCAAACAGGTTAGTCTAATGTTTGATAGACAGGTGATAATGGTTACACATAATCGTCATCTTGTGGAAATTGCAGATAAAGCCTTTAAAATTGAGCAAAATGATGGAAAAAGCTCAATTATAATTGATTCTTGACACGTTTTTAAAAAAAGATTAAAATTAACGTATCCCGATGGCAATAAATATAAAATAGAAAGAAAATGTTTTTTTGTAGGATAGAAAAGAGCATGAACATTGATAATTGAATAAAAAGGAGGTGGGTCCCATACTCACAGCTATTATTACTGGTGCTGTAGTATTCCTTGTCACTTCAGTTATCTTCTTTTGGTTTGGTATAGTATATAGAAAAAAACTAGCTGAAACAAAAATTGGTGGTGCGGAAGCAGAAGCGTCCAAAATCATTGAAGAAGCAAAAAAGAATGCTGAGGGCGAAAAAAGAGAAGCACTTTTGCAAGCAAAAGAAGATATTCACAAAAATAGAGTGGAGCTTGACAAAGAAATCAAAGAGAGAAGAAATGAAATCCAGAGGCTTGAGAGAAGATTGGTTCAAAAGGAAGAAACCTTGGACAAAAAAGTGGATACACTTGAGCAGCGTGAAGAAGGGCTGAGTAAACGCGATAAGGATATTCAAGCTCAAATGGAAGAAGTCGCTAAAATCAAAAGAAATCAATTAGAAGAGCTTGAAAGAATTTCAGGATTGTCTACAGAAGACGCCAAGGAATATTTATTAAAGAATTTGGAAAATGAAGTTAAGCACGAAGCAGCAATAATGATTAAAGATATCGAAGCAAAGGCAAAGGATGAAGCAGATAGCAAAGCACGTGAGATTATTGTAGGTTCAATACAGAAATGTGCGGCAGATCACGCATCGGAAGCAACTGTTTCAGTTGTACCTCTTCCGAATGATGAAATGAAAGGGAGAATAATCGGTAGAGAGGGGAGAAATATCCGTACTCTCGAAACCTTAACGGGGATAGACTTGATTATAGATGATACACCTGAAGCGGTCATTTTATCAGGGTTCGACCCAATAAGAAGAGAAGTAGCCCGACTATCTCTTGAAAAACTCATTGTAGACGGAAGAATACATCCGACTAGAATAGAGGAAATGGTTGAAAAATCAAAGAAAGAGGTAGAAACCATTATTAAACAAGAGGGTGAAAGGGCAACATTTGAAACAGCGGTTCATGGTGTTCACCCAGAAATCATTAAATTACTTGGTAAATTAAAGTACAGAACGAGCTATGGACAGAATGTATTAAATCATTCTATCGAGGTATCTCATCTTACAGGATTAATGGCAGCCGAATTAGGATTGGATATAACACTTGCTAAACGTGCAGGATTACTCCATGATATCGGAAAAGCCGCAGACCATGAATTAGAAGGTTCGCATGTTACAATTGGAGCTGACCTTGCAAAGAAATTCAAGGAAAATGACCAAGTAATTAATGCAATACTTTCTCATCACGGAGATGCTGAACCAATTTCTGCAATATCGGTACTTGTACAGGCAGCAGATTCAATATCAGCAGCAAGACCAGGTGCTAGAAGAGAAACCATTGAATCATATATTAAGAGACTTGAAAAACTTGAAGAAATAGCAAACTCTTTTGCCGGAGTAGATAAATCATTTGCAATACAAGCAGGTAGAGAAGTAAGAATTATGGTTAAACCAGAAGATGTTACAGATGCAGAGATGGTTCTTATTGCCAGGGACATTGTTAAGAAAATTGAAGATGAATTAGAATATCCGGGACAAATCAAAGTAAATGTTATTAGAGAAACAAGAACCATTGAATATGCAAAATAAAAATTATATAAATAAAAAGCGTGGAAACACGCTTTTTATTTACTATTTAAGGAGGAAAGAGATTGAATCTTCTTGCTATAGGAGATATTGTTGGAAATCCAGGAAGAAAAGTTGTTAAGGAATTACTACCTAAAATCCGCAGGGATTTTAATATTGATATGGTAATTGCTAATGGTGAAAATTCTGCCGGTGGATTCGGAATTACATATACGGTTGCACAGGAGCTTTATTCATATGGTGTAGATGTTATTACTATGGGGAATCATGTGTGGTCTAAAAAAGAAATAATGAGTTTTATTGATGAAGATTCAAGAATAGTAAGACCAGCTAATTTTCCAGAAGAGCTTCCAGGTAGAGGCAGTACAATAGTTGAATTATTTAACTATAAAGTCGCAGTTATTAACTTGATTGGAAGGGTATTTATGGACCCAGCTGATAGTCCGTTCAATTCTGCGTTGAAAGAAATCGAAAAATGCAAAGATGAAGCAGACTTAATAATTGTTGATTTTCATGCTGAAGCAACTTCGGAAAAATTAGCAATGGGTTGGTTTCTTGATGGTAGGGCAAACGTTGTATTTGGGACGCATACGCATGTTCAGACTGCTGACGAGAGAATTTTATCTAATGGGACTGGTTATATTACTGATTTGGGAATGACTGGTCCGTATAATTCAATTATAGGCGTTGAAAAAGATATTATCGTTAAGAAATTTGTTACCCAAATTCCTGAAAAATTTGAAACAGCAAAGGGTGAAGCACAGTTTAATGCAGTTGTTTTTGAAATAGATGATAAATCTAGGAATGTAGTTTCTATAAAAAGAATATTTGAGTTAAAAAAATTAAGGGATAATTAAAAAGCATCTTACGTCTTGAAAGAAATTGGATAGTATAAAATTTTTTGTCTAAAGGATTTTTTTGAAAAATGTAGAATTAAAATTAATGTAGAAAATGTAGAAACTAATTGTGTCAAGGAGAAAAAAATGTTTTCTCAAGTTGATTTTTCACAAATAGATATAATAATAAATAAGACAGTTGAAGCTATAGATAAAAGTAAAACAGAAATCTTCAGCATTTCTGAGTTTGCAAAAAGGGAACTGAAAAAAATTGAAGATGAGTTTGAAGAGGCAAAAAAATATGTTATTGAGATGGCATTAGTTGTGAAAAATATTGAAGATGAACTAATTAGCAGTAAAAGGAAGCTTCTAGCTACAAATAAGTTTTTTGAAAAGTATGATGAGCAAGACAAAAAAGCAATATATGAAAAAACAGATAATCTAAGGATTGAATTGGCTGTTAAACGTGAAATGGAACAAATGGCTATTAAAAAAAGGAATGAACTTGAGTTGAGGGTTAGAGATGCCATGAAAATGGTGGAAAAGACTGATAAACTGTTAAGCGTTGTTGGTTCGGCGATGGGGATGCTTACTGGAGATTTACAGTCAGTGAGTACTCAGCTTGGAGAATTGAGTCAAAGACAAGGATTGGGGATAAAGATTATTAAAGCCCAAGAAGACGAGAGACAGCGTATAGCACGTGAAATTCATGATGGACCAGCACAATCAATGTCAAATGTAGTACTAAAGGCAGAAATATGTGAAAAGCTTATGGAAAGTGATGTAGAAGCATCGAAAATTGAACTAAAAGAGCTAAAATCTGTAGTTAAGGATAGCTTACAGGATGTAAGGAGAATTATATATAATCTAAGACCGATGTCTCTTGACGATTTAGGATTAATACCAACATTACAAAGATATATAAATACTTTCATAGAACAAACAGGTATTTCTGTAATACTTAAAGCAAGAGGAAATTATGAGGATATAAAGCCTGTTATATCTTTGACAATTTTTAGAGTAATGCAGGAATCACTTAGTAATATTAAGAAATATGCAAATGCAAAGAAGGTATCAGTTAATATTGAAAATTTAAACAATTATATTATTTTTTCAATTATTGACGATGGAATTGGATTTGATATAAATGAAGCAAAAAAGAAACATTTTAATATAGATAGTGGATTTGGACTTTTTAGTATGAGGGAAAGAGTAGAATTGTTGCAAGGAGAATTTGAATTAATCTCCGAAAAAGGTAAAGGTACGAAAATTACGGTTAAAGTTCCAATAAATGTTGAAGAGGGGAGCCTAAATGGATAAAATATCGATTCTTATTGCGGATGACCACTCTCTAATGAGACAAGGGTTAAAACAGATAATTGAATTAGAAGAAGATATACAAGTTATTGGTCAGGCAACAAATGGGCAGGAAGCAATTGACATGGCTAAGAGCCTTAGACCTGATGTAATCCTGATGGATATTAATATGCCGGTTCTTAATGGGTTACAAGCAATTAAGGAAATTAGAGATGCTGGTATGGATGTAAAAATCGTTGTATTGACCATACATGAGGATAGGGATTATTTATTTAAAACACTTCAGCTTGGTGCAAATGCTTATGTATTAAAAGATGCTGAATCAAGCATATTAATTTCGGCTATTAGAACCGTTTTCAATGGTCAGAATTATATTCAGAATAGTATGACAAGTGAGCTAGTGAAAGAGTTTAATAGAATAACTAAGAATGAAAAACAGAAAAACCCTGAAGACAATCTTACGCAAAGAGAGATTGAGGTCTTAGAATTGATTGCTGAAGGAATGCTAAATAAGAATATTGCAAAAAAACTTTTTATTAGTGAGAAGACCGTTAAAAATCATGTTTCAAATATATTCAAAAAGCTTAACGTTACTGATAGAACACAGGCGGCAATTTATGCATTAAAGAACAACATAAAAAAGTAAAATTAAATTCTTTCTAGTACGGCTTGCTTTTGACGATTTTTATGTAGTTAATAATGAGGTTTATAATTTAATAATAAAAACTTATCCTTCTGCATAACATTTAATGAATAACCATGTTACAGGAGGATTTTTATGTTAAAAAGAGCGGCAATCTGCTTTATAATAGCAAGCTTTTTGATAACCAACATACTTTGTTACTTTACTTATGCAGAAATATTTGTAGAAGATACTGGGGTATTCGAAGACGAAGGCAATTCGATTCAAACAATGAAAAATCAAGATGAACCTAAATCAATTTTTGAGCTTCAATCAAAATCTGTAATTTTAATGGATGCAGCTACAGGACAAATAATTTTTGAGAAGAATCCTCATGAAAAGCTACCCCCTGCAAGTGTAACAAAAATAATGTCAATTCTTCTCTTTATGGAAGCTATTGATTCAGGTAGAACCAAGTGGGAAGAAAAGGCTTCATGCAGCGAATTTGCTGCTGGTATGGGTGGTTCACAGATATATTTAGAGCCTGGAGAGCAAATGACAGTAGATGAACTTATGAAATCAGTAGTTGTGGCATCTGGGAATGATGCAACTGTTGCATTGGCTGAACATATATACGGAAGCGAAGAGAATTTTGTACGTTTGATGAATGAAAAGGCAAAACAGCTTGGTATGAATGACACGAATTTTATTAATACAACAGGACTTGATGCTGACAATCATCTTACAAGTGCTAATGATATTGCTTTGATGTCAAGGGAATTGATTAATAAGCATCCTTCAATCCATAAATATATGAGTATTTGGATGGATACGGTAAGAAATGGCGAATTCGGACTTGCAAACACAAATAAACTGGTGAGATTTTACAGAGGGTGTGACGGAATTAAAACAGGTTCAACATCTAAAGCAATGTTTTGCGTTTCGGAGACCGCAGTACGGAATGGGCTAAGGCTTATTGCAGTATTAATGGCAGCACCTTCTAGTAAAGGCAGGGTTGCTGAAGCTTCAAAGCTTCTTGATCACGGATTTGCAAATTATAGTTCAGTACTGGTAGGAAAAAAAGGAGATGTGTATGGAACTGTGAGGGTCGCAAGAGGAATTAAAAGTGAGCTTGATTGCATAGTTCCTGAGGATACTAAACTTTTGGTAAAAAAAGGCGAGGAAAGAAATGCTGAAAGAATTGTTTCATTAAATGGAATAATTCAGGCCCCTGTTAAAAAAGGACAGAAGATTGGAGAAATAACATTAAAAACAAAAGATAAAGCTATTGGTAAAATAAACCTTGTTGCCAGTGAGTCGATTGATAAGGTGAATTATTTAAATATTTATTCAGCAATGCTTACAAACTGGTATACAGTTGGTAGATAAAGAAATTTAAGTATAAAAGAGTGCGTACAAAGCACTCTTTTATACTTTCTAATTATGGATAAAATTATTTGATTTTCAGATACGTGCTACTGGTTTGCTTATATATTTTTGCCGTGGACTAATAGCAAGGAAATAGCAACTAGTTACATGTGTTGAATTAGTTTATTTATATCTTGTGGTAAAGGGCAAGTAAGACTAATGCTTTTTTTATTCATGGGATGTGTAAAACTATAGCTATATGCGTGTAATGCTTGTCTATTAATCAATTCGCTTTTAGTTCCGTAAAGAGTATCACTAAGAATAGGATTGCCTATGTGTTGCATATGAACCCTAATCTGATGAGTACGACCGGTTTCAGGTTGTACTTCGAGTAATGAATAGCCATCAAAGCTTTTTATTACTTTGTAATTAGTAATTGCAGATTCACCATCTTCAGAAACTTGCCTAGTTATTATACTTCCGGGAAGACGTGAAATAGGAGCATCAATTCTTCCTGACTCTGGATTTGGGACACCTTCTACAACAGCAATATATGTCTTTTTAACAGCTTTTGACTTCATTTGTTGAATTATAGCTTCTTGTATAAAAGCATTCTTTGCAAATATAACAATTCCTGAGGTATCTTTGTCAAGTCTTATGACAGGTCTTATGGGTATGTCAATTTTCTGCGAAGCAAAGTGGAAGGCTACAGCATTGACTAAAGTTCCTGTGGGGCGAGAACAAGTTGGGTGTAGTATCATATTCGGTGGTTTATTTACTGCTAAGATGAATTTATCTTCAAAGATAATATCTATAGGAATGTCTTCTGGAAGGTTATCTCCTGAAGTTTCTTCTATATTAACCGTTATAACATCACTAGGTTGTATTTCAGACATTATTGAAGTTGGTACTCCGTTAAGAGTGAAGGCGCCTATTGTTTTAAATTTTCTCAAAAGACGTGTGGATATACCTGAATTGTATTTCAAAAATTTAAAAATTGTTGTTTGTGAATCTGAAGTAAATTCGTATATAGACATTATTCCTCCAAAGGGTTATCTTTTCATTATTTTAATCTTGAGAGATATGAAATGTAAAGGAAATTTAAAATTGCAGCTATTGTTTTAAGGTAAGAATTAGTAATAAAATATATTTGCAGATTGATTGAGGGGAGAAACTATTTTGCGCTTTTTATTCTTTACAGATACTCATATACGAGGAACAAATCCTAAAAGCAGGCTGGATGATTATTATTCAGCTTTAAAAAACAAATTTGAAGAAATAATTAATATAGTAGAAAAGAATAATATCGATTATATTCTTCATGGAGGAGATTGGTTTGACAGACCTGACATTTCGCCTTCAATCGTACGTGATTTTGCTATTCTTGTAAAGAAATTCAATAGACCGGTTTATTCAGTTGCAGGTAACCATGATATTTTTGGACACAATCCTGAAACCATATCAAGAACAATGCTTGGATTATTGGAAGGGACAGATATAATCAGAATAATTGAAGATAATAAGCCCATAATCATTGAGAAAGACAACGTTAAGGTTCAGCTTTATGGACATTCGTACAGCTATGAAATAGATGAAAAGGGTTTGAAGGAAAGCTATATTGTTAAGAAGGATCGAGCTTGCGATTATTGTATAAATATTGTCCATGGCATGCTGCTCCCAAAAACATTTATTGAAGGAATCAAGTACACAATTATTGATGAAATATTATCTACCGAAGCTGATATAACGCTTGCTGGACATTATCATTCTGGTTTTGGAGTAAAAAAAATTAATGAACGGCTTTTTGTTAATCCTGGAAGCTTGGCAAGAATAAGCGCTCTAAAAAGCGAAATTGAAAGGATTCCACAGGTTGTTATAATCGACCTTGAAAAAGAGCTTAATCTTTGGGTTGTACCATTAGAATGTGCAAGACCAGGTGAAGAGGTTCTTGATAGAGCACATATAGAAAGTGCACAAAACAGGGCATACAAGCTAAATCAGTTTTTTCAGAATATTGATGCATCAGGCGATTATAAACAAATTAAGATTGATATAAATGACATGATTGAACAAATCGTTGCTGCACAAGGGGTAAGTGACGAAGTAAAAATTGAAACTATAAAAAGAATTGAAAAGGCAAGGACTAGCATGGATGGAGAAGAGGTGGAAGCTTGAACTATATTACCAGCGTTGTGATAGAAAATTTTCAATCACATGAGAAGTCAGAATTGGAATTCGTTAACGGATTAAACGTAATAGTGGGACCATCAGACCAAGGTAAGTCAGCAGTTATCCGTGCAATTAAATGGGTGTTGTTCAATGAACCTCGAGGGAACGAATTTATTAGGAATAGTGCAAATTATGCTAGGGTTGAAGTTCAGTTCAACAATGGATATAGAATAATCAGAGAAAGGTCATCCTCTAAAAACCGATATACCGTAATCAATATTCAAGGCGAAGCAAAAGTGTTTGAAGGTTTCGGAAATGATGTTCCCGAAGAAGTAAAGGCTGTGCATGGAATTTATAAAGTATTGATTGATGCTGACAGCAGTGTGTGTTTGAATATCGGAGAACAATTGGAAGCACCATTTTTAATTTCTGAAACTGGTTCGACAAAAGCAAAAGCTATTGGAAGGCTTACTGGCGTGCATGTTTTAGATAATGCAATAAGGGAATGCATAAGCGATATTAAAAGGGAATCACAGCTTTTAGTTAAATATAAAAAAGAAAAAAATGAGCTGGAGGGAAAACTTGATTCATTTAAGGATTTAGAGAACATTGAAAAAAGGATTAATAAATGTGAAGTAATGCTTGAGAAAATTTATAGTTTAAATGAAAAGCTTGGCAAGCTTGAAAGGTATAAGTTAGAATATAAAAAGGTTAATGATGAAATTAAAAAACTATTTATGATAAATAAAGAAATGAAAAATGTTGAATCGGCTGAAAAAATGGTTGAATTGCTTGTAAGTAAGATTAAACTCATGACCAAGCTGGAGGTATTAAGCAAAAAGTATTCAGAGATAAATAATGAAATAATAATTACTGAGTCAAAATGTTCAAAAATTAAGGATATTAAAAAAACGGAGGATATTTTTGAAAAGATTATTCAAATGCAAGGAAAGAAAGAAGATATCCAGAAGTTAAATATTTCATATAATAGTATTAAAAATAGTATAGCTGATGGAGAAAAATATATTTTAAAGTTAAAGAAAGAGATTGAAGTTAATCTTGAGGGATATAAAGAACTATTAATGACAGTATCGAAATGTCCAGTTTGTTTTAGCGATATAGATGAAGAAACAATAAAGAGGGTATTGAAGCAATACGAGGAGGTACTTAAATGAGCGGCGATTTTGAAAAAACCATTGCACAAATGAAAGAAAACCTTGAAAAAGCAAAGGGTATAAAATTAAAAGCTGAGGCAAGATTGGAACAGTTGAACAAGCAAAAAGAAGAGATTGAGAATGAAATTAGAGCTTTAAATCTTGAACCGGAAAGCCTGGAAATAGAAATAAAAAAGATGCAGGATGAAATAGAAAAATTATTAAATGAAACAAAAAAACTTTTACCAGAAATAGATTAAGTTTTGTTTGCTAAACTTGATTTGATTTGTAAAAAGTACTATAGTTAATATTGCAGTCAAAAATTAAGAAGGAGAATTGAATTTGAGTACTAAAATCGGGGTTATTTCATTGGGCTGCTCCAAGAATTTAGTAGATACAGAAATAATTCTTGGAAATCTTGCCAGATATGGTTTCCAAATTGTTAATGCTGCTCAGGATGCAGATGTAATAATCGTAAATACCTGTGGGTTTATTGATACTGCAAAACAGGAGGCTGTAAATACCATTCTTGAAATGTCTGAATATAGGACTAAGGGAAAATGTCGGGCATTGATAGTAATAGGGTGTTTAGTTGAAAGATATAAAGAAGATATTATGAAGGAAATTCCTGAGGTTGATGCTGTTGTCAGGATAAAAGATTATTCTGAAATAATTGAGATAATAAAGGGACTTCTTAAAATAAAAAAATATGAGAAAAATGTTTTACTTGTAGATGATTACATAAATAGGCTTAGAAGTACACCTCCTTCTGTGGCATATTTGAAAATAGCAGAAGGTTGTGACAATAGATGTTCATATTGTGTTATTCCATCAATTAGAGGTGCGTATATCAGCAGGAAGATGGAGGATATTTTGAATGAAGCCAATAATCTGGGAAAGCAAGGAGTAAAAGAGCTTACAGTTATTGCACAGGATATTACGAGATACGGAATTGATATTTATGGAGAATACAAACTTGCAGAATTACTAAGAAAGCTTTGCGAAATTCATGGGATAGAATGGATAAGATTGATGTATGCTTATCCCGAAAGTGTTAATGATGAATTAATAGATGTTATTGCTAATGAAAAAAAGATTTGCAAATACTTAGATTTACCTATTCAGCATATAAATGACAGAGTACTTAAAACCATGAACAGAAGAAGTACAGGAGAGCAAATAAGAGAGCTTATTAAAAAATTAAGAGAAAGAGTTTCAGGAATAACAATAAGAACTTCAGTAATAGTAGGCTTCCCAGGCGAAACAGAGGAAGAGTTCAATGAATTGTATGAATTTATTAAAGAAGCAAAATTTGAAAGATTAGGGGCATTTGCATATTCGCGTGAAGAAGGAACTCCTGCGGCGAAGCTTAAGGAACAATTGCCGTATAAAATTAAAAAGGCTAGACATTCTAGTATTATGAAAGTGCAAAATCAAATTTCAAAAGAATTAAATGAACAATTTATTGGAAAGAATATAGATGTACTGATTGAAGGTACTACGACTAAAGGAAGCTACTTTGGAAGAACATATAGAGATGCACCAGAGATTGATGGATTTGTTTATATTAAAACAAAAAGGAACCTTATTCCCGGTGAAATAGAAAGTGCAAAAATACATAAAGCAACAGAGTATGATCTTTTCGGAGGAATAGAGTAATGAATCTTGCAAACAAGGTTACAATTTCAAGAATTTTGCTTGTACCAATCTTTCTTATTGCCTTGCTTATTAAGATTAAGTTTAAGGATATTGAGGTTGGAAAATATCTTGCAGCAATTATATTTATAATCGCAGCAAGTACTGACTTTATAGATGGGTATATAGCAAGGAAAATGCAGCAAATTACTAATCTTGGCAAATTTTTAGATCCGCTAGCAGATAAGTTGTTAGTGGTTGCAGCTCTTGTTTGGCTTGTTGAGGTTCATGAGATGCCGTCATGGATGGCGATTATAATAATTTCACGTGAATTTATCGTTACAGGAGTAAGGTTGGTTGCTGCCGGAGAGGGAATTATAATTGCGGCAAGTATGTGGGGGAAAATCAAGACCATTACTCAGATTATTGCAATTATTGCAATATTGATTCATGATCTTGAACCGTTTAAGATATTGTTTGTGTTCCCATTCCATGTTGTAGCAATGTGGATAGCTGTTATTACAACTGTATATTCAGGTTATGATTATGTATATAAAAATAGAGAAGTAATTCGAACAGGAGTATAAATAGTTTACAGTTAAAAATCAAAACAAAAAACTAAAACAAAAAGCAAAATTTAAAAATCAGTTATGAAAGGAAACAGTAGATGCATCTGCAGGGAATAATTGATTATCTTAAAAAGGTTTCAGAAGAAAATGGCGAGCTAACAACACAAGATATAATAAAATTAACTGAAGAGTTAGGGAATATTGTGAAGCTGCAAAGCGAAAGTCTTCTAGAAATTAAAAATGCAAATATACGGGTAGAAAACAAAATTAAATATATAGAAAATGAAGTAGAAAAAAGCAGGGTTTATAAGAGCATTGTAGATACTATGCTGCAGAAAATAAATAAGAGTCCTTTCTGGGCACTTATGTATTTTTATAGAATTAAAAAAAATATTGAAAAGCTGACTAATGAATAAATAATAGGCAGGTTATGAATTTGAAGGAGATTTATATTGACAATAGTGCTACTACCAGACCTTTTGACGAGATTATCGAAAGCCTTGTAACAGAAATGAGAACAGGCTATGGTAATCCGTCGTCGCTTCATTCTAAGGGTTTGGAATCGGAAAAAATTCTAAAACATTCAAAACAAGTTGTTGCCGGTTCCCTTGGAGTTTCTTCAGGGGAAATATTTTTTACGTCTGGGGGAACTGAGTCAAATAATATTGCTTTACAGGGATATGTGAAAGCAAATGAAAAAAGACTAGGTTGCTTGGTTACGTCAGAAATTGAGCATCCTTCAGTCTTAGATATTTTTAAATATTTTCAAAAAATAGGCTTTACGGTTTATTACTTACCAGTAGATAATACAGGAATAATTAGGATTAACCAACTGGAGAAAATTTGTCAGAAGGAGAAGGTATCACTTGTTAGTACTATGCACGTGAACAACGAGATTGGCAGTGTGCAGCCCATTGAAGACATAATCAGATTAAAAAGACAGTATGAATTTGTACTGCACGTTGATGCGGTTCAATCATACTGTAAGCTGAAATTATCTTCTTTTGCTAAAAGTATAGATTTCTTGTCTTTTAGCGGACATAAGATACATGCACTAAAAGGCGTTGGAGCATTGTACATAAAAAAAGGAGTACGTATTGAGCCTTTGTATTATGGTGGTGGACAAGAAGATGGAATTAGACCTGGCACAGAAAATGTTTCTGGTATATGGTCGTTGGGAGAAGCTGTAGAAATATTTGAAAAAGCTGGGCAGCAGGCACTTGTTAAAACAAGAGAATTAAAAGAATACTTTATTGGACGAGTATTGGACGAGATAACAGATACAGGGATTAATGGGACAATTGATAATCAAAAAAGTGCGCCGCATATTGCAAACATTTGGTTTAAAGGTATACCTGCAGAAGTAATGCTTCATGCGTTAGAAGGAAAGGGTGTATTCGTTTCAACAGGTTCTGCGTGTTCATCAAGGAAAAAAACAGTAAGCCATGTGCTTAAAGCAATGGGAATAAAAGATGAATTGGCGGGTTGCTCTGTTAGGTTCAGTTTATCAATCTTGAATACCAAGGAAGAGCTTGATTATGTGGTTCAAGCATTGAAAGAATGTATAAGATTTTTAAGGAGATAAAGACTTCCTTTATTGCTCTTCCGTTTCATCATAATTTATGATTGCCGTATATAAATCCTTTGTTTCAGATTCTATTTTACTTAAATAATTAATAACTGCAGAAGCAATCTCATTTGTATCTTTATTATCTTTATTAGTTGATTCGATGAACTTATCAATAAATTCTTTTTTCTTTAATTCTTTAGAAATAGTTGAATTAAAAAAGTCGTCGCTGTATTCTATTGCTTTTTCAAGCTGCCTTTGGAATTCTAAGGCGTTTTTTTGTATGCTGTCAATTATTATATCGGATTCTTTTGACAGCTCGGAGCTTTTTTCGCCTAATCGCCTGATTTCTTCAGCAATAACCGAAAAGCTGTGACCAGCCTCTCCAGCTTTGGTAACTTCTATTGCAGCATTTACATACAGCATATTTAATTGTTCCAGAATGATATCAATTATTTTTTGTATGGCATTGAGTTTACTGGAATCAAAATTAATTTCTTTTGAAGATGAAATTACATCAGTCATACCTTTAATTATATGCTTATCAGTATAGCTTTCTTTTTTATATATGTCAGAAAAGGAATTGTTTATTTCTTTTGAATATTCTTCAAGCGCATATTCGAGATTTTTAACTGAGGATATTTTTTCAGGTAGAGAACTAGGAATTTTCTGTAATTCTACCTCAGAGGTAATCAAATCAGGAATGATTGTTTTAAAATGGTATATTACATTCTTTATAGTTGAAGTATATATTAAAGATTGTTCATTTATCGTATCAGCAATTTGATTAAAGTCAGGATAATCACGAGAAATATCTAAGCTGATAGGCTTGGCAAGGTCTTTTTTTAAGAATTTTTGCTTTAAATATAAATTAAAGTTATCTATATAAATTAAAACAAATTTGTAGAAGAAGAAGAAAATTAATGCTAAAGTAATTAAACTTGCCAAAAACATAATTGTTAAAGTAATAAAATTTGCCCAAACGGATTGCGAAATATTTTTATTCAAGTCACCCAAAAACCATGTTGCGATTGTTTTTTTTGAAGCGTCTTTTATTGGCATAAATATCCCGGTGTAATATGCTTTATTTACGTGTATTTTGCCATATGCAAAACCCTTTTTAATTACCGTATCTTGAATCTTTTTAGGCATAATAATTTCAGCGTTTTTAATTGAGCTGCTTAAACATATTCCATTTACAAAAAGTATAGAGTCAAATCCAGAGGCTTGCTTAACTTTATTCATTAAGGGGACATTAAAATTGAATACTGTAGAGCCTTTGGATATTTTTTCTTCTTCTTTAATACTCCAATCTCCGGGGTGGGCATTATTAAGATATGTTTGCAAAACATTATAGCTCAAAGAAAGATAATCAGAGTTTTGTTTATTGAGAGATTGCCTTGTGAATAAAAAATTATATACAAATAATAAAAATACCAGAACAGAAGTTATTATAAAGGCAAATAGAAAAGTTTTTTTAATATTAATTTTTTGCATTTTTTCAATTAAATTCATAAGAAACTCCTTCCAAAATAATATTAATAATAACAAATTTCCAAAATCATAATTGAAAGATATTTATAAAGCATAACTGTTTGATACTAAATTTGATACATTTAACACAAAACCAATTTTGCCATCCTCCAGAATTGTTGTTCCCATGAGATTTTTCAAGCTGCAAAGAATTTCTCCAAAAGGTTTAACTACGATTTTTTGTTCTTTTAAAAGTTTGTCTACAAGGATTGCTATTTTCTTCTCAGCTAAACCAATAACTACCGCATAGTACTTTCCTCTGTATTCTCTTGGATTGCCTCCAATATCGGAATGCAGCCTGATTAAAGGAACAGCCATTCCATCGATTATCAACAGCTCGGTTTGGTCCTTTTCCTTGATTTCTGATGGAGTGATATATAATACTTTAACTACATTTATAGCTGGAATACATAGTATTTTTCCATTAATATCACTTATTACCGACGGAATTATTGTCATAGTTGAAGGAATACGAAGCATTATTTTTGTGCCTTTTCCCTTCTCAGTGCTTAATTCTATGGTTCCATTAACCTTTTTTATATGTTCTTTAACAACATCCATTCCTACTCCTCTTCCTGAAATCTCAGTAACGTTTTTGCTGGTTGAGAAGCCAGGATGAAAAATATAATTAATTATTTGAGATTTACTAAGAGATGGAGCTTCATCTCTTGAAACAAGACCTTTACTTATTGCAGAAGAAAGGATTTGATCTTCATCAATGCCTTTACCATCATCTTCTATTGTAATGATTATTTGTTCACTCTTTTGATAAGCGTAAATTTTAATTGTTCCAACTTCTGGCTTGTTGGATTTTATTCTTTCTTTGGGACATTCAATTCCATGATCGGCAGAATTTCTAACAATGTGTATCAAGGGATTTGTAATTTCTTCAGCAATGTTTTGATCCAATCGAGTTCCTGAAGTTTCGATAACCAGGTTTATTTTCTTATTCAATGAATTTTCCAAATCCCTGACCATTCTAGGAAAATTTTTCAATAATATAGAGAAGGGAGTCATTTTTGATTTCATAAATTCATCCTGAATTAGTCTTATGCTTTTGCCCATAAAGAAAATCATCTCAACAGATTGATTGATTTTAGAGGTAAAAGAAGCATCAGAAAAAACAGCCATGGAATTAAGTGTTTCAGTTAGTTGAGCTTCAACAATTGTTAATTCGCGGGTTAGATTTATCATATTTTCAATAGACTTAATATTAAATTTTACTTGCTGAACCGGTTCTATTTTAACATCTGATTTTTGCAATATATTAATTTTTTTGTCTGAAGATTGTTCTTTATTTTTGATAGGGGTATTTGATGAATCTTTAGCAGAAGAACCAAAGCTTTGTGTACTTACTGCAATAAGTTCATTAATAATATTTGATGTATCTGTAGTAATATTTCCCTTCTTAAATTCGTTCTTCAAATTTATAATAGTATCTAAAGCCTTTAATAAGGTTGAAATCAATTTACTTGTTACTTTAATTTTGTCTTTACTTATATCTGACATTATCGTTTCAATTGCATGAGTCAATTCTTTCATTTTAGTAAAGCCAACCATACTTGATGAGCCTTTAATGTTATGTGCGAAACGCATTATAGATTCAATATTTTTTTTGTCTTGAACATTTTTTTCAAGTTGTAATAAAGCAGAATTTATATTCTCAATACTTTCCTCTAAATCAGAGATATAGATACTAAGTGATTCAGGGTCAATATCAAACGTTTTTGGAGTCTCATTTTTTGATTGATTTTCAGTTTGTTGGGCTCTTAATTTTTCGAGTTCAGATATGATACCAGTTATTTCTGAAATTGGCTGCTCTGTTATGAAGTCGTTTTTTAGAACCTTAATTAAATCTTCAGCTTTGAGCAAAGTAGATATTAATAATTGTGAAACAGATAGTTTCTTTGCACTTATATCAATCATGACATTTTCAATTGAGTGTGATAAATCTTTTAATACCGCAAAACCAACGAGGTTTGAAGTTCCTTTTATATTATGAGCGGATCTCATCAACTCGTTGATTATATCCGTATTCTCAGGTTGATTCTCTAATTCTAATAAGCCTGCATCAATAGCTGATGTATTTTTATCTATGCTGGATACAAACAATTCCAACAAATGAGGGTCACTTATATTCATATTTATTCCTCGCTTTATAAGATGACTGAATTATGGTTCCAACAGTTTATCCAATTCCAGGATTTTTACATCTTTAAAATCTATATTAATTAGGTTGTTGTTTTCAAAGTTATTCTTGTCGAGGATTCCTTTTACTTCATCTGCTAATATACCAATAATTTCATCTTTATATTTTGCGATTATTATTTTTGTTGAGGGCATAATTGCTGGTTCATTTATAGAAAGCTTAAGTATCTTAACTAAATCAATAATTGGTATTACCGAGGTTTTATATTTTATAACTCCTTTTACATTATTAATTGAATAAGGAAGCTCAATAATTTCCTGATAAGGAGTTATAGAGTCAATGATTTCCAATTTAATACAAAAATACTTTTCGCATAATCTAAAACAGATATAGCTTACAGATATATTCAATCATACACCTTCTTAATTTTTTTTAAAAATATTGTTTTATTTGTGTTAAAATAAAAGTTCAAAAAAAGAAAGGCTATAAAAATGGGAAATCTTTTCTAGAGTATACCATTTTTTAAAGTTACTTTCAATATAGTGTAGAATATAGTACTTTTTTGCTTAATTTGAAGTTTGTAAAAAAACTATTTTTGTGATGAATGTGAAATAGAAATGCGACAAAGAACCCTCTTTGTCGCATTTCTATTTTAAAATTATTTTTCTGCACTATAGCTTACTTTTATTCTTTCACTTTCATATGCACCTGTACTTATGATTGATATATATGCATCCCCTGCTGATGTGCTGAGCTGTGATATTTTTACAGTTACTTCTGAACTGTCTTCATCAACGGAGCCTGAACCTAACAATGTTCCATTTGTTGCGGTATTATATACCTTTACTATGTCATTTTCCTCAAGTCCGATTACAGTGACTGTATCTGATTTATTTGAATTGTTAACAATTGTTACATTCTCGGCGGATGGAGCATCAGATGTAATTTCTTGAGCATAACTTACTTCAGTTCTACTGCTTTCTTTCTTGCCGGAAGTCGTAATTGAAACATATACAGTATCTGCGGAAGTTCCTAACTGGGAAATCTTTATTGTTGCTTCTGTATCATCATCTTCTACAGTTGCTGACCCGAGTTGCGTTCCTCCAGTAGAAGCAGTATATACCTTAATTATATCACCAGCTTCCAAGTATGAAACTGTTACAGTATCATAAGTTCCCAAAGCATTATTTCTTATAACGACATTGTTGGATGAAGGAGCGGTAGATTGTTGCTCTGCACTGTATGATACTTTTGTTCTTGTACTTTCTTTCTCTCCATATTTAGTTACTGTAATGTACACTGTGCCTGCAGTAGTACCAAGTTGTGATACTTTAATAGTGGCTTCTGTTTCATCCTCAGATACAATTGCGTATCCGAGCTTTGTTCCACTTGTTTCAGAGGTGTATACCTTTATAACGTCATCAGCTTCTAGATATGAAACTGTGATAGTATCAAAGATTTTATAATTATTTTCGATTTTTATATTATCAGTGTCAGGTGCATTGGACGTAGCTTCTTTTTCATAGTTGACAGCAGTTCTTTCACTTTCTAATTTTTTTGGATTGGTAACTGAAACATATACAGTACCTGCAGTAGTACCAAGTTGTGATATCTCAATTTCGACTTCTGTATCATCAGTTGCAGTTGCAGAACCTAGCAATGTTCCACCAGTTTCTGAATCATATACTTTAATCATGTCACCTTCATCAAGGTAAGCAACATCAATTATATCTGAAACGCCTGAATAATTTATTATATCTATATCGCTTGCTAAAGGTGAATCTGATTTTTGTTCTGCAGCATATGAGACTTTAGTTCTATTACCTTCAAGTTTACCTTTGTTAATAACGGATACATATATTGATCCAGCAGAAGTCCCAAGTTGAGTTATTGTGATTGTTACATATGAAGCATAGGTTGATACGGTGCTAGTTCCGAGTAATGTGCCACCCGTTTCAGATGAGTAGATATTAACTACATCGCCTCCAGAGAGACCATTAATCTGAACAGTATCCGATATGCCTGCATTGTTTGTTACTATAATGTTACTTGGACTTGAAGTGTCGGATTTTGGTTCATCTGAATAATCTATTTTTGTTCTATCACTTTCCTGACAAGCTTTTTCGGTAACTGATACATATACATATCCCGCGGTACTCCCAAGTTGTGTGATTGAAACAATAGCATAGGAGTCATAAGTGTTCACAGTCGCAGAGCCTAACAAGGTTCCACCTGTTTCCGAGTCGTATATGCTTACTGAATCTGAACCTGAAAGACCAGTAACCTTAACAGTATCAGATATACCAGCATTGTTTACTATAGTAATACTGGATGCTAATGGAGCCGTAGATTTTATTTCAGAAGCATAATCAGCCTTTACTCTATTGCTTTCCATCTTGCTATTGTTTGTAACTGTTACGTATATACTTCCAGCTTCAGTTCCCAATTGGGTAATTGTAATTATTGCAGAAGCACCATATGTACTTATTGTTGCAGTACCTAATAGGTTGCCTGATTTAGCCGCATCGTAAATGTTTACTACATCCTTTTCTAGAAGACCTGTTACTTTAACAGTATCTGAAGTTCCGGCATTATTTACTATGGTAATATTACTAGTAGTTGGTGCGATACTTGAAGATTCAGCATTATATTCTGCTTCAGTTCTATCACTCTCAAGCTTGTTCTTGGTTGTAACTGTTACGTATATACTTCCAGCTTCAGTTCCCAATTGGGTAATTGTAATTGTTACTGAACTACCATATGTATCTACTGTTGCAGTACCTAGCAAGATTCCTGCTTTTGCAGAATCATAAGCATTTACTATATCTCCGCTTGTAAGACCTGTTATTTTAATTGTGTCAGATGAATTTACGTTATTTGCTATTTCTATTGCATCAACTGATGGAGTATCTGTTTTTAGCTCATCTAAATAGTCAACTTTAATTCTATCGCTTTCAATCTTTTTTGAGCTAGAAATTGAAACATATATGCTTCCAGCGGAAGTGCCAAGCTGTGCTATATTTATAGTTGCAGTTGAACCTGTGGCTACAGTTGCAGAGCCTAGCAATGTTCCACCCTTGACTGAGTCATATACATTGACAGTATCATTAGTATTAAGTCCTGTTGCTTGTATTATGTCTGATGTTCCTGCATTATTTGTAACCACAATATTATCTGTGCTAATAGTGCCTGATTTTGATTCAGCTGAATAGTCAGCTTTAATTCTGTCACTTTCGATCTTATTTGCGTTGGTAACAGATATATATACACTTCCTGCGGATGTACCTAATTGTGAAATAGATACTGTTGCGTAAGAACTGTATGCTGAAACTGTTGCAGTTCCTAGTAAACTTCCACCTTTAGCAGAATCGAAGACTTTTATAACATCATCGGCAAGAAGGCCTGTAACTTCTACGATGTCAGATGTTTGTGCATTGTTTGTTATTGAGACGTTATCTGAACTGATTGAATTTGTTTTGCCTTCAGCAGAATAGTCGACTTTAATCCTTGAGCTTTCAATTTTATTCAAGCTTGTAATAGAAACATATATACTTCCTGCTGATGTGCCTAGCTGTGTAATACTTACACTAGTGTATGTATTGTAATCAGCTAAGGTAGCTGAGCCTAATAGCTTACCACCGCTTATTTTGTCATATACTTTAACTATATCTCCTGAAGTCAGGTTTGTAACTTCTACAGTATCAGCTTTCGGTGATACGTTATTTGTAACAACAATATTCTGTAAATCAACAGAACTGGAAGATGCTTCAGCAGAGTAGTCAACTTTGATTCTATCACTTTGAATTTTGTTTAAACTGATAACAGATATATATACACTTCCTTCTGATGTTCCTAGTTGGGAAATGGATATAGTTGCATCGGTTTTTGAAGAAGCTGCTGTTGCAGAACCCAAGAATTTTCCATTAGTTGCTGAATCATATGCCTTAATAACATCTCCGGCAGTCAAGCTGGTTACATAAATAATATCAGATTTTCCTGCTGGATTATTTGTGATTGTTATATTGTTTGCATCAATAATATCAGAAATTGTTTCTGCAGCATAAGAAACTTTTATTCTTTTACTTTCAAGCTTGCTTGCACTTGTTATTGAGACATATATGTCTCCGTCGGATGTCCCTAATTGAGCAATGGTTATTGTAGCATCGGTTTTTGAAGAGGCTGCTGTTGAAGAACCCAAGAATTTTCCGCCTGTCGCTGAGTCGTATACTTTTACTATATCACCAGCGGTTAGGTTGACTACATATACAGTATCAGATTTTCCTGAATTATTTGTTACCGTAATGTCGTCAGAACTAATAGAATCAGTAGTTGATTCACCTGAAAAACTGACTTCTGTACGTGTACTTTCAAATTTTCCTTTGGAAGAAACAGAAATATAGATATTTCCTGATGATGAACTGAGTTGAGAAACTGTAATAGTGACTTCTGTCTTAGAAGAAGCAACTGCTGCAGTTCCTAGCATGCTTCCACCAATATTATTGTCATATACTTTTACCACATCGTTTGCACAAAGACCAGTAACAGTTATAGTATCTGATGTTCCACCGTTATTAACTATTGTTATATTTTCTGAAATAGGGGCTTGTGATCTTAATTCTCCTGGAAAATCAACTTGTGTTCTATTGCTTTCAATTTTACCTTTATTTGTTACAGTAACATAAACACTTCCGGCAGTTGCTCCTAACTGAGGAATAGTAATGGTTGTTTCTGTTTTGGAATAGGATACTGTTCCAGAACCTAAAAGGTTGCCACCTCTTGGAGCATTATAAACTTTTACTATGTCAGCTATGGAAAGCAGCGATGCCGTTATTGAATCATTTACTCCTGCATTGTTTGTGATAGATACATTGCTTGCATCTATAGGATCAGTTTTTGGTTCTGAAAGATAATCAACTTGTGTTCGGTTACTTTCAAGTTCACCTTTAACAGTGAGTGAAACGTATACACTACCAGCGGGTATTCCAAGCTGTGTGATTGATACTGTTGCTTCTGTTTTAGATGAAGAAGTATTTATAGAACCTATAAGCTTACCGTTAGATGCTGCATTGTATACTTTAATTGTTTCACCGCCAAAAAGACCAGCAACAAACACTGTATCAGCTTTCCCAACGTTATTGTTTATTATTATATTATCAGCCAAAGGGCTTTCAGATTTTATTTCCGCAGAATAACTTATTTTTGTTCTCTTACTTTCAAGTTCTCCTCGACTTGTAATTGAAATGTATACATTTCCAGCTGATATACCTAGCTGGGATATGTTTATGTTGACAGAGTCTTTAGTTGTTGAAGCTAGTGTTGCATATCCAAGAATCTTGCCATCTTTAGCAGCATTATATACCTTAACTACGTCACCGAAACTAAGACTGAATACGCAGATGGTATCAGCTTTTCCACTGTTGTTGGTTATTATAATATCACTTGAGTTTGGTGCAGTTGAAGTAGTTTGCGCATAGACAAACATTGGATTGAGCAAAAGAGTTAATAAAATCAGTATAGAAATAGTTATGAAACGAGGTGCTTTAAAAGTATTAACTCCTTCTTTTGATAAGTTTTTGTTCAGAATAGCATGCCTTAATTTGTCTGTTGTTGAATTATAAT
>Ga0074198_1000856_pt1 | contig 25610 bp, 40 predicted proteins | sample EPASupsiteSAE323_FD_64527 | JGI IMG/M metagenome (GOLD analysis project Ga0074198, IMG submission 64527) | Bioremediated contaminated groundwater from EPA Superfund site, New Mexico - Sample SAE3-23 | ecosystem: Environmental > Aquatic > Deep subsurface > Groundwater > Contaminated ...
GGCTGGATTCCCAGGCATTCAGCCGTCAATGCAGCCATGGCCATGGTGTCCTCCCAGCCTTGTTCGCCCGTACAGGCATTGGCATTGCCGCTGTTGGCAACGATTGCCCGGGCCATGCCGTCCTGCAGCTGACGACGATCGAAATCAACACAGGAAGCCCGCACTACATTGGTAGTAAACACTCCTGCGGCATAACAGGGGTATTCTGAATAAATGATGGCCAGATCATTTTTATCGTCCTTTTTTATTCCGGCATATACTCCCTGGGACAGGAAACCCTGCGGGGAAGTAACGGAACCAGCTAATATTTTCATATTTTCCCTCCTGTTTCAATCAATCTTAAATTCTTTACCTATATTTTCTATGCAAAAACATTGAATATGGTTATTTTTTACATTTGTTTAGCTCGTTAAGCTAATGTTAATATCTTCCATCTAATTTACGGATGAACGCCCATTCCTCGCAGTCCGGTCGTTTCCTCAATACCAAGCATCAAATTCATATTTTGAATTGCCTGCCCGGAAGCTCCTTTACACAAATTATCCAGGGCTGAAACCAGAATTACATGGCCGCTTTCATCATCAGCATAAATGCCGATATGAATATAATTGCTGCCATAAACCCATTTGGTATTGGGATAGACACCCGGTTCCAGAATCTGTACAAATAACTCCGATCTGTATCTGTCCTCCAGCGCCTCCCGGATCTGCACTGCAGACACCCCCGGACGCATCTGCGCATAACTGGTGGTTAAAATGCCCCGGTTCATCGGCACCAGATGGGGCGTAAAAATCATGCCTACTTTTTGTCCTGCTGCCCGGCTCAGTTCCTGACCGATCTCCGGTGCATGGCGGTGGGTCCCCACGCCATAAGCTTTGATGCCTTCATTTACTTCACAAAAATGGCTGGTTGGTTTCATCGCTTTGCCGGCCCCAGATACACCACTTTTTGAATCAATAATGATTCCGCGTGTTTCAATAAGATCTGCCTCCAGTAACGGAGCCAGCGGCACAATCGCCGAGGTGGGAAAGCATCCCGGGTTGGCTATGATTTGCGCGGTTTTGATCTTTTCCCGGTATAATTCCGGTAGTCCGTAAACCGCATCATTTAGTAACTCCGGCGCCTCATGCCTGACCTCGTAAAAATGTTCATATATGTTAACATCCTGAAGGCGAAAATCTGCCCCCAAGTCGACACATCTCAAACCTGCCTGAGTCAGTTCTTTAACCATGGGAACTGATAATCCATGAGGAAGCGCCAAAAAAACTGCATCGCACTGTCTTTTTATCAGATCCAGATCAGTAGCCTGGCAAACGAGATCATAGCAGGCTCTCAACTGGGGATATAGTCTATTGATATTTATACCGATATTTTCCGTGGAAGTAACCATGACAGCTTCCAGTTGATCATGGCCGGATATCAGCCGCAGCAGCTCGGCAGCAGTGTAACCATCTCCAATAATTGCGATCTTGTACATAATATGACCCCCTCTAAGATTATATGATTATACAATTTGATGCATAAATTTGCAATAATATAATGAAAATTTTTTAGGTTTTTCCGAAATAATTAGCAATTACCCGCCACGGAACTCATCCACCTGAAAGTAGCAGTCATAAATATTTCTGCATAATCTATCCCTGCCAACGTCACCATCCAAATAACACGTAGGCCCCTTTAAATCAACGGGTACTTTTTTATAAAAACCTTACTGTAACCAAAATATAGATCCCGGCATATAGTAAACCATAAATCGATAGTTTGAACAGCCTTACGGGATCATATCCCGGGGCTTTCATATAAAGGACGGGGCGGATCTTTGATCTGCCCCGTCCTTCTTGTTTATTATTCATTATTAAAATCAACGATATACGGGATGTCCTCACCGCATTTAATGCACCTGCCCTGCACCAGGCCTGCTTTTTCAACCTCATAGCCGGTGCGCCTGATCAATACTTGTCCACAGTTCGGACAAAAGCTATCGTTTTCGGCGTCGGGCAGATTGCCGAGATAAACATGCTTTAGATGTTCACGGGCAATTTCCGCCCCCCGTTGAAGCGTACTTGCAGGAGTAGGCGGCAGATTCATTTTATAAGCCGGATGATAGGCAGAAAAATGCAAAACTATTCCGGGATCCAGATCCTTCAGCCAGCGGCACATGCTGTTTATTTCCTCATCATTATCATTTTCACCGGGAATCAGCAGATTGGTTACTTCCAGATGTGCATTCCCTGCAATCGCTGCCAGCGTCTTCTGCACTGCTTCCAATTTTCCCATACAAAAGTGCTGATAAAAATGATCGCTGAAACCTTTTAAATCAATATTGAAAGCATCTACAAAAGCAAGCATATCCTGAAGCGGTTCCGATTCAATGTAGCCGTTGCTGACCAGCACCACCTTCTGCCCCTGTTCATGCAGGCGTGGACCTACATCCATAATATATTCCAACCACATAAACGGCTCATTATAGGTAAAAGCCAGCCCTATTGAACCCTTTTCGCGGCAGGCCAGACTGATCTCCAGCAATTCATCCGGATTCATATAACGGGTGGCAGGTATTTGATGGGCTATACTGTAATTCTGGCAAAACGGGCAGCTCAGGTTGCACCCCCAGCTCCCCGCTGACAAAATCATCGAACCGGGATAAAAATGATAGAGCGGCTTCTTCTCGATCGGATCCAGTGCCAACGAGGAAACCTCCCCATAATTCTGGGCAATGAGTTGTCCGCCCTTGTTCAGCCTGATCCGGCAGATCCCTCTTTGACCCTCCTTCAGATTGCAGTGATGGGGGCAAACCAGGCAGCGTATGTGCTCTTTATCTTCATTTTTATAATACTGTACCGGTCTATCAGCCATCATACAGAACCTCTCAGTCTTTATTCACCTTCGCAACGGTTAATGCCGTTCTAATCGTTACTGTTATATGAAAAGCACTAACCCTAAACCGGTTTTATTTTCACTATCTATTTGTGACGCGTAACCTCGAAACGTTCAATGGCATAAGGTTCGTGGGGAGAGATCCCTGCCTTCTGGCAGGCGATACGCAGCTGCTCCTCCACAGTATCGACCCCTTCCAGATCCGGCAGCAGTAATCCCCTCCGCCCTTTATGGCTGACAATGACCCCGTAGCGGCGCGGATCAAGCTCCTCACGTTCACATCTTTCCGGCTCTCCCAGCACATCAACAGAGTATTCAAGATCTGCCAGTTCCGCCGCGGTTACCGGAGCAAAACGGGGATCCTGAAGGCCGGCTGCCAGAGCATTATGCGAAATCTCTTCGGCCAAGTCTTTATAGGCAGGCAGGATCGTACCGATACAACCCCTTAAGCTGCCACCCTTCTTGATGGATACAAAAGCTGCCGCCCTTTGCGTTTTTAGATCCTGCAGCTCTGCTTCCAACTCTGGCGCTTTAAGCCCGGTAACCGCATGTTCGAGGTTTAACCTGGCCCAGCGCACCAACAGTCCTTCCTGGGCGCGACGTGTTGCCGTCAATTCAGCTTTGCGTCTCTGTAAAACGGGTATCATGCTCTCTGTCTTCTGACCGGGCTTTATCCCCACACAAAGATAACCGACCCCGAAAGGACCTTCATAACTGGTTATTATTTTATCCGGTGTGTAGCCGTCCAACGCCCCGATCAATATTAGCAGGGATGGATACCCGCATTCTCGTGCGTTTTCACGCAACTGCGACGGTATATCCATCAGGCTGGCGAAATCCCCCCGGTCGAAAGCTTCCTTGACCGTTTCATCAAAACGAGGCCCGTCCGGATGGAAGCGATAGGGTCCCTCTTCCTTCAGCGCATGGGACATGTCTCCCGATGCCAGTATGGCAATTCGGCGGCCTATTTGATCGCTGGCGTCTTGGATGGTTTTCCCGAACAGATATAGTTCTTCATTGGTAAGCAGACCAACACTGATAGCCAGAATCGGTATATCTCTCATACCTGCCTGTTGCAGAAAATACAGCGGCACTATAATACCATGGTCAAGATACTCCTTCAGATGATAACGTACGATTAAATCCGAAGTAACTGCCAAAAGGGGCAGACCCTTCGTTTCTGCCAGCTCAGCGATAGTTTGCATCAGCTGCAGATCATTTTCAAGGCTTGTCCCTGAATCTGACCAGCCAAAATCGCTTAAATCGCCTGTTAGATGTGCTGCCGTCAGATAACTCAGACTGTCCTGAAAAACATTGCCATGGGGAGTGAGAAAAACGATGCAATCTGGCTCTGAAGCCAGCAATTCGCTGCTTATGGCGGACAATGCCTCCAGACTGGTTTGCAGTTCCCGCAGCCGTCCGCCGCCTATTTCCTTGACTAAAACCGGCGGATGCGGCATCAGTGCTCCATAACTGATCATAGCCCAGCCTCCTCAAAATTTTATACGATGCTTCTTCATTTCAGCTTATTACTGCTTTTTTCCTCTGGCAAGTATGATTTTATGATCCCGGAAAATATTGCATAGGCTATTTTGTCCTGATATTCATCGGAAACCATTAATTGGGCTTCACGGGGATTGGACAAAAAGCCTACTTCCACTATGACAATAGGCATGGGGGCTTTGTTCAGAATATAATAACTGCCGGTTTTGGCCTCACGGTTATTATTGCCCAAAATGCGGATTAATTCATCCTGGATGGCGATGGCGGTACGTTTGCTTTCTTCCTGCCCGGCTTTATAAAAGGTTTGGGCGCCAGACCAGCGGGGACTCAGATCAGCATTGGTATGAATGCTGATATATAAATCTGCTTTGGCGTTTTTAGCTTTCTCGACACGCAAGGCCAGATCACGTCTTTTTCTTTCGCGAATTTTACCTTTAAAGTTATCTCCGCAGAGATCATCATCTCCGGTACGTAGATTGACCGCCTGGGCTCCGGCCTGATTCAGATAGCGGACCAGTTTTTTGCTGATGGCCAGCGTAATATCCTTTTCTTCAAGTCCGTCCCTGGAGGCCCCGGGATCAACCCCGCCATGACCGGCATCCACGGCTATTACCTGACCAGCGATTACATAAGACATAGCTGGCAGTTCCGGTCTTTCAGCAGTCCAAATGGCTGATGCTGCCAGGACTATGGCTATAACGATGGCAGCAGTTATCACAGCTGTTTTTTTCTTTATGATCACAACCCTGCCGCCGGGTTGACGCTGCATATTTTTCTCCCCGTTTCTCCTGCTCACTCCGATCCCTCCTGTATTGCACCTTCGAATATTTATTTATATGCGGTCAGGAGTAATAATATAATGGCACAAAAAATGTCGTGGCAAGATGATATGAAAGGATAAAAAAACCTCCTGGTATTGTCCAGGAGGATGTGATCTGATTTGTAATTGTTAACGTTTGCTGTATTGGGGAGCTTTACGGGCTTTGTGTAGGCCGTATTTCTTTCTCTCCACCATACGCGGGTCGCGAGTTAGGAAGCCGGCTCTTTTCAAAGTAGGTCTTAGTTCCGGATTAGCCTTGATCAGCGCCCGGGCAATACCCAATCTTATGGCTCCTGCCTGACCGGTAACGCCTCCGCCGTTGACCCGGCAAATAACATCAAATCTTCCGGTCGTATTGGTCAGTTCCATCGGCTGCAAAACGATCAGACGACTGGTTTTATTGGGAAAGAAATCTTCAAAAGTACGGTTATTAATATTTATATTTCCACTGCCGGGTACTAATCTCACTCTGGCAATTGCTGTTTTTCTTCTTCCGGTTCCCCAGTATTGTACACTAGCCATATCGATCCTCCTAACCTCTCAGTTCACGAAGTTCTGGTTTTTGGGCTTGATGCGGATGCTCGCTGCCTCTGTAAACCTTCAACTTCTTGTACATTGCCCGTCCTAAACGGTTGTGAGGCAACATCCCTTTGACAGCGGCCTCGATTGCCTTTTCGGGCTTTTTGGCCAATAGGGTTCCGTAAGTTACTTCTTTCAATCCGCCCGGATAGCCGGAATAATGGCGGTACATTTTATCATTGAGCTTGTTGCCGGTCATCTGGATTTTGTCAGCATTGATTATAATTACAAAATCACCGGTATCAACATGGGGTGTATAAATAGCCTTATGCTTGCCTCTCAAGATGGAGGCAACTTCTGAAGCAAGTCTGCCCAGAGTCTGGCCATCTGCATCTATCACGTACCATTTGCGGTCAATCTCCGCTGGTTTCGCCATATATGTTTTCAAAGAATTTCCCTCCTGTAGTTAAGGTGTTTCGAACACAAACAATTGCTCCGCGCTCTCTGCTTGTCAACGGGGCTGGAGCCAAACAGGAGTTTAGAGACTGCCTTTTTATTTTATCCATATTTAATTGCGTTTGTCAAGAAATGCTGTAATATTGCTTTGATAATTGTTGCCGTACGCAACATTTTATATTAAATCAGCACTTTATATCTGCGGATATTTGACCGAGCACATATAAAGTCCCTGCGGAACTGCAGTGGGCCCAGCCTGACTGCGCTGACAGGTTGCGATCATGGCGGTTATCTGTTCGGGCGGAAAGCGTCCGCGGCCTATTTCCAAAAGAGTCCCCATAATGATACGGACCATATTGTATAAAAATCCATCAGCGGTTATATTCAGTTTCAGCCAGTCTCCTTCATCCGTCAAATTGCAGATGAGTACTGTTCGTTCCCAGGTTCTGGCTCCCGAGCCACTGGCACAGAAGCAGCGAAAATCGTGTTTGCCGAGAATGTGATTACAGCCTGACTGCATAGCCTCTATATCAAGCTGCTGATCACAGAGCAGGGCATATTTACGGTAAAAAGCTGCCCGCTCCTTCTTGCGGTAAATCAAATAACAATAACTCTTATACAGAGCGTCATATTGGGGATGAAAAGCAGAAGATACTGCTTCACTCTCCAGTATGCGAATATCGTCAGGCAGGATGCTATTTAAAGCCAGACGCCACTTGTCAGCAGGAATCTCCATCTCCGTACTGAAAGCTGCCACCTGGCCCAGGGCATGTACTCCTGCATCGGTTCGGCCGGCAGCTATTACCGCAACTGATTCTCGGCTAATATTGCAAATAGCTTTTTCCAGCTCGGCCTGAATGGTGTTGGCGTTAAGCTGTTTTTGAAAACCGTGATAATGACTGCCGTCATATTCCATCACCAGTTTGATCTTCGGCATGGGATCATCTCCTTGGTCTGATCAATTAATGCCCATCCGGTACCGGAAAGATTTCTTCCCTTTTCTTGAAGCCGAATTAACCTGCAAAAAATTAGGAGGATATTTGCAAATCCTCCTGTGATATCTTTATGAGTGTTATCAGCTCTTATATACTGGAGACCCGGGAGGTTTCTCCCAGCGTCTAATCAACCAGCTCGATTATGACCATCGGGGCCCCATCGCCTTTGCGATAGCCGGTTTTGATAATCCGGGTGTAGCCGCCGTCACGATTTGTAAAGCGCTCATTTATGCCATTGAAAAGCTTGAAGACTACGTCTTCTTTCATCAGATATGATTCAGCCTGTCTTCTGGCATGCAAATCGCCCCTTTTGGCCAGACTGATCATTTTATCGGCAACTTTTCTGATATCTTTCGCTCTGGTCTCAGTGGTCGTAATGCTCCCATGTTCCAGCAAAGAGGTTACTGAGTTTCTCATCATTGATCTGCGATGATCTGCTAATTGTCCGAATCTGCGGTAACTCAAGGAAGATCCTCCTCTCTAATCTTCTGATTTCTTAAATGTAAATCCCATTTCGTTCAACCTGCGCTCAATCTCTTCCAGAGATTTTTGCCCCAGATTTCTTATCTTGCTCATTTCTTCACGGGTTTTTTCTATCAGATCTCCAACGGTATTGATGTTGGCACGTTTAAGTCCGTTGGAGGCACGTACTGAAAGTTCCAGTTCTTCAATTGACATTTCCAATACTTTGTCTTTTTTCTCTTCTTCCTTCTCAACCAGAATCTCAACTTCTGCATAGGTATCATCAATTTCAGTAAACAAGCTGAGATATTGGATCAAGATCTGGGCTGAAAAACTAATTGCTTCCTCTGGTTTAATACTGCCATTGGTCCAGACTTCCAGCACCAGCTTATCAAAGTCAGTTCTTTTGCCTACCCGGGCATTGTCGACCGTATAATTGACTTTGGTAACCGGAGTGAAAATTGAATCGATGGGCAGCAAACCTACAATATCATCATTTTTATGCGGCTGTTGATCAGCACCAACATATCCCCGGCCTCTTTCGACGGTCATTTCGATTTCCAGAACGCCATCTTCATCGAGGCTGGCTATATGTAGTTCCGGATTAAGTACTTCCACTTCTGCATCCGGTTCCAGATCGCCTGCACAAACATCTTTTTTGCCTTTTTGTTCAATACGGATTATTTTGCGCTCATTTCCATCATAACGTAAAATCATTTGCTTGATATTTAGGATCAGCTCAGTGGTATCTTCCAGCACACCGGGTATAGTGGAGAATTCATGCAGAACTCCGTCAATCTTTATGGATGTGACTGCCGCACCCGGTAATGAAGACAACAGCACCCGGCGCAGCGCATTGCCTAAGGTTGTGCCATAGCCTCTCTCCAGTGGTTCTATCACGAACTTGCCATAATTGGTTGATGGATCCTGTTCCACCCGCTCGATACGAGGTTTTTCCATCTCTAGCACTAATTATCCCCTCCTTGTCTATTAGAGGTAAAAAATATAGATAGATTATCTAGAGTATAGTTCAACGATGAGCTGTTCGCTGACAACTGTATCTATCTGTTCTCTGTTCGGTAAGGCCAATACTTTGCCGCTGAGATTCTCAACATCTACTTCCAGCCACTCGGGGGCAGTTTTATAAGCTGCAGCTGCTTTGAGATCATCAAACTTCGCAGAACTGGCGCTGCCTTCCTTGACTTGTATAAAATCACCTGTTTTAACCAGCATGGAAGGTATGTTGGCCTTCCTGCCGTTAATGGTGAAATGATCGTGATTCACGAGCTGGCGTGCTTCTTTTCGTGAGCTGGCCAGACCCATTCTGAAAACAACATTATCCAGCCGTCTTTCCAGCAAAATCATAAGATTGTCACCGGTTATGCCAGTCTGGCGGTCGGCTTTCTTGAAGGAGTTACGGAATTGTTTTTCGCTTACTCCATAAATACGTTTGGTCTTCTGTTTTTCTCTGAGCTGCAAACCATATTCACTGGTTTTCTGTTTACGTTTTTGTCCATGCTGACCTGGTACGAAGGGTCTTTTCTCAATTGCACATTTGGTTGAATAACAACGATCTCCTTTAAGGAACAATTTTTCACCTTCGCGACGGCACTGGCGACAAACTGAATCAGTATATCTTCCCACTTAAACGATTCCCTCCTTATACCCTTCTTCTTTTTGGCGGTCTGCAACCATTGTGGGGGATGGGGGTAACGTCCTTAATAACGCTAACTTCCAAACCCGCTGCCTGTAAAGAACGGATTGCTGCTTCACGGCCTGCGCCAGGTCCTTTTACATAACACTCAACTTCCTTGAGTCCATGTTCCATGGCAGCGCGGGCAGCAGTTTCAGCCGCCTGTTGGGCAGCAAACGGGGTGCTTTTACGGGAACCTTTAAACCCCGATGTACCGGCACTGGCCCAAGATATTGCATTGCCGTGCTTGTCGGTAATGGATATGATTGTATTGTTAAACGTTGACTTGATGTGCGCTATTCCTTCTGCAATGTTCTTTTTTTCACGCCTCTTGATACGCGTGGTTGTTCTTCGTGCCACTCAATTACCCTCCTTAAACTATTTCTTCTTGCCGCCGGCAGTACGTTTCGGTCCCTTGCGGGTACGGGCATTGGTCTTGGTATTCTGGCCTCTTACCGGTAATCCGCGCCGATGGCGAATTCCCCGATAGCAACCTATATCCATCAATCTCTTGATGCTCATGCTTACGTCTCTGCGCAGGTCGCCTTCTACGGTAAAGTTCTTATCGATAATGGCTCTGAGCTTGGAAACTTCTTCCTCGGTTAAATCTTTCACCCTCGTATCCGGGTTTATACCTGCTTCGGCCAATATTTTCTGCGATGATGCTTTCCCGATCCCAAAAATATAAGTAAGGGAGATTTCAACTCTCTTGTCACGGGGTAAATCAACACCTGCTATTCTTGCCAAATTTTTTCACATCCTTCAGTTTATTAGTCCATTTTTCTTCGATACTTCAATGGGTCTGTTTAACCCTGCACCTGTTTATGCTTGGGATTTTCACATATTACCATTACTTTACCATTGCGTTTAATAACTTTACACTTTTCACACATTGGTTTTACTGACGGTTTTACTTTCACGAAACGATACCTCCTTTAACGGTAGAAAGCTACTTGAAACGATAAGTTATTCTGCCGCGATTTAAATCATAAGGCGACAGTTCAACCATTACTCGATCGCCAGGTAAAATTCTGATAAAATTCATCCGCATCTTCCCTGAAATATGGGCGAGGACCTTATGGCCATTTTCCAGTTCTACCGTAAACATGGCGTTAGGCAACGGTTCCAATACTTTACCCTCTACCTCAATAACGTCATCTTTAGCCATTTACCAGACCTCCTTCCCCTCTGTTTCTCCTCTTTCAAGTATCTGCCTGATGTTCCTTTTAATAATATGGTTATCAGGAACCTCTCCTCTATTTAAATAGTCAATGACCTCGTTAGCTTTTAATTTGGTGTACTGCAAATGCTTTACGTTTTTCATTTTCGGGTTCTCAATTTTTCTTGTATCCCCGTCACTGACGATTACGTAACGCTCATTTACGACTCTGATAATAACGAAAGGTCTGCCTTTGTCTCTCCCATTCAAGGAATAAACAAGTCTTCCCAACATGTTTTCAGATATCATCAGTCACCCCCGTCACCTTTTGGTAAGAATCTCAGGGCCATGGTCCCAGACAACAATACTGTGTTCAAAGTGCGCTGAAGGCAAACCATCTCTTGTAACCACCGTCCACTCATCTTTCTTGGTGTACACCTGATAGCTTCCCTGGTTAATCATTGGTTCTATCGCCAGGGTCATTCCCGCTTTCAAAACCGGTCCGCTATTCTTTCTTCCATAGTTGGGGATGGGTGGATCCTCATGCATCGCAGTACCAATACCGTGTCCGACATAGTCTCTGACTACTGAAAATCCATCGTTTTCAGCGAGATTCTGAATAGCACTGGAAACACACCCTAATCTGTTTCCTGCCCGTGCCTGCTCAATCCCTTTAAGTAATGACAACTCGGTCGTTTTGATCAGCTTCATTAAAACGGGATCAACTTCACCGACCGGTACGGTTATGGCTGAATCTCCGGCATAACCGTCCGCTATTACTCCAAAATCTACGCTTACAATATCTCCATCCTGAAGGATCCTATCGCCGGGTATGCCATGCACAACCTCTTCATTAACAGATACACATATAGCACCGGGAAAAGGTTTTCCCCTGCGAGGATGAGGATAGTTTTTAAATACTGGGATAGCGTTATTTTTTCTGCATTCCTCCATCGCCAGCGCATCCAAAGAAGCAGTAGTTATGCCTGGTTTTATTGCTGCTTCGATCAGACTGAGAGTTTGTGCCACTATATGACCTGAACGTCTCATCTTTTCGATCCCTGCGCGGGTCTTGATGGTGATCATTTAGCATTTCCCCAGCAAATTTTGTACATCCTTAAAAACTATCTGAGGATCACGGTTGCCATCCAGACTCTTTAGTTTGCCTGTTTTTTCATAGTAGTTTAAAAGTGGTTGGGTTTGCTCCGCATAAACTTTCAAGCGATTCTTGACCGTTTCTTCTTTGTCATCGCTGCGTTGTACGAGCTCTCCGCCACATTTATCGCAAATACCAGTCTGTGCAGGAGGACTAAAATTGGTATTGTAAACTGCTTTACATTGGCTGCAACTCACTCTGCCCGTCATACGCTCAACAATAATCGAATCCGGGACAGTAATTTCCAGAGCCAGTTCAACATCCTTCCCCAATCCTGCCAGTACTTTATCCAAAGCTTCTGCTTGCGGAATAGTACGAGGAAAACCATCCAACAGGAACCCGTTACTGCAATCCGGTTGAGACAGCCGCTCCTCAACTACACCTATAGTAACTTCATCCGGTACCAGTTGGCCTGCATCCATGTACTTCTTGGCTTCCAATCCCATTGCGGTTTCATTACGGACAGCTTCTCTGAACATATCCCCGGTTGAAATATGAAGTATGGGGTAGCTTGCTTTGATCAATTCTGCCTGCGTTCCTTTTCCTGCCCCGGGAGGCCCTAAAAGGATAATGTTCATTCCAAAATCATCTCCTATTTTACAAAACCTTCATAACTTCTTAACAACAAGTGCGATTCTATCTGTTTCATTGTATCCAATGCAACACCAACTACGATAAGGAGTGCCGTCCCGCCAAACCAGAGACTGGTTACTCCGGTGATGGCAATAACGCCATTAGGAAGTACTGCAATCAAGGCCAGGAAAACACCTCCCGCCATGGTCAGGCGTGAGAGGATCTTATCGATATATTCAGCCGTAGGTCTGCCCGGTCTTATTCCGGGGACAAAACCACCGTTTCTTTTGATGTTATCGGCCACATCCATGGGATTGAAAATGATGGCCACATAGAAATAGGTGAAAAATATGATCAACAAAGCATATATTACGTTGTAAAGAATACTGCCATAGTTGAAATAGTTATTTATAAACTGGTTATAAGCTGATGTTGCTGACATCCAAGCGCCAATCGTGGCTGGGAACATGCACAACGACATCGCGAATATGATCGGGATAACCCCACCGGCATTGACCTTCAAGGGCAAGAATGTGCTTTGTCCACCGTACATTTTACGTCCTACCAAACGTTTGGCATATTGCACGGGCAGTCTGCGCTGACCTTCGTTCATGGCTACTACTGCTACGATAACAGCCAGAACTACTAAGATCAGTAAAACAAGATTGAAAAATCCAATCAGTCCCCCGGTCAATTCCTGTCCAACATTGTATATCTGGGTAGGTATACGGGCGACAATACCACAGAAAATAATCAGGGAAATACCGTTGCCGATACCTTTTTCAGTTATCATCTCACCGATCCACATCAGCATTGCTGTTCCAGCTGTAAGTGAAACCGCAATAACAATATATGAAGCGATCCCCGGATTATTTATGGCTCCTGCTTTACTAAGTGCTATGGCCATGCCTACTGCCTGGATAAATCCAAGCACTACGGTTCCGTATCTGGTATACTGGGCAATTTTTTTACGGCCTTCTTCGCCTTCCTTGTTTAACTCTTCCAGTTTGGGTATCACTACTGTCAGCAGTTGCATAATAATGGAAGCATTAATATACGGCGTAATGCTCATAGCAAAAACGCTGAAACGCTTGAAAGCCCCGCCGGAAATGATATCGAAAAATCCGAATAACTGTCCCTTCAATAATTCTTGCATAGCATCCGGATTGATTCCTGGAACCGGAATATGGGCGCCAAGTCTGAATATAAGCAGCATAAAGAGCGTGAACAGCAATTTCCTGCGAAGGTCTCCAACTTTTATGGCTTGCTGAAATGAGTTAAGCATTAAATCACCTCAATTTTGCCGCCTTTGGCCAAAATTTTGTCTTCAGCCTGCTGACTGGCTTTCTGCACCTGCACGGTCAGCTGTTTTTCAACTTCACCGTCACCCAGCAGTTTGACTGGGAGAGCAGATTTCTTGATCAATCCGGCTTGTTTGAGCAGCGCAACGGTCACAACTGTACCGTCGTCGAAAATATTCAGGTCTTTTACATTTACAATCGACCATTCTTTCTTGAATATGTTAGTAAAACCCCGTTTGGGAATGCGTCTCTGCAATGGCATCTGACCGCCTTCGAAGCCTGGCCGGATACTGCCGCCGGAGCGGGCCTTCTGACCTTTGTGACCGCGGGTGGAAGTCTTGCCATGGCCTGAGCCTATACCTCTGCCAACTCTTTTAGGACTTTTGTTGGCTCCCGGCGGAGATTTTATTTCTTCTAACTTCACTGTAAAACCTCCCTATACTTAATCCAGTTCTTCAACACTGACCAGATGTATTACTTTGTTAATTTGTCCCCTGAGCTGTTCAGAATCTTCTTTGACGACGGACTGATAAAGCTTCTTCAGACCCAGGCTTTTAATGGTCAATCTCTGCGTTTGAGGGTAACCAATAAAGCTTTTTTGCCACGTGATTTTCAACTGTTTAGCCACGGTTTCTCCCTCCTAGTTCTTTATCTCGTCTATGGTTTTACCCCGTTGACGAGCTACTTCGTCTATCCGCTTCAGGCTCTTCAAGCCTTCTATGGTTGCATGTACCATGTTATTGGCATTTGATGAACCCAGGGACTTGGTGAGAATATCTTTAATTCCTGCTGCTTCCAGAACGGCTCTGACCGGTCCGCCGGCAATAACACCGGTACCTGCAGAAGCTGGTTTAAGCATAACTTCACCGGCACCAAACCTTCCCAGAACAGCGTGGGGAATTGTTCTGTTGTCGATCAGGGGGATATCTATCATATTTTTCTTGGCATTTTCCATAGCTTTTCTGATCGCTTCGGGTACTTCAGTAGCCTTGCCTTTGCCGGTCCCTACTTTGCCCTCACCATCACCAACTACCACTAGGGCGCTGAAACTAAATCTGCGTCCGCCCTTTACAACTTTCGCAACCCTTCTGATGTTGACAACTTTTTCAATTAGTTCAGGGGTTGCCTGTTCCTTCTCAATCATTTTTTCCCTCCTATCTGACGGAAATAGCTCTAAAACACGAGTCCGTTTTCTCTGGCAGCATCTGCTAAAGCTGATACTTTGCCATGATACTTGCGGCCATTGCGATCAAATACTACACTGGTGATTCCTTTATCCTGAGCTTTTTTAGCAATGCTGCTGCCAACACGTTTAGCGGCATCAATATTGCTCTTGTTGCCCAAATCAGCCATATCCTTGTCTAAAGTCGAAGCTGTTGCCAAGGTAACTCCATTTACGTCATCAATGATCTGAGCATATATATGCTGCAAACTTGTATAAATACAAAGTCTCGGGGTTTCACTCGTTCCTGACACTTTATTGCGGATCCTTAAGTGTCTGCTCTTTCTGGTTTCATTTCTGCTGGTCTTATTGATCAACGTAGTCACTCCCTTCCTAGTTATTTGCCGCCCGCTTTACCAGCCTTGCGTCTGATAACTTCACCTTCGTACTTGATACCTTTACCTTTATAAGGTTCAGGTTTTCTAATGGCACGAATATGGGCAGCGGTGTTGCCAACCAGTTGTTTGTCGATCCCTTTAACCGTTATCTTGGTCGGCGCCGGGACTTCGAACTCGATTCCCTGGGAAGGCTCTACCTCAACCGGATGAGAGAAGCCAATATTGATAAGAAGTTTATTTCCCTGCAACTGGGCGCGGTATCCAACCCCTACCAATTCCAGTTTTTTTTCAAAACCCTGGCTTACTCCTTGTACCATATTGGCCACCAACGCTCTTGTCAATCCATGTAAAGCACGATGATTGGCTGCATCGCTGGGTCTGCTGACCTGCAGCTGACCATCTGTTATTTCTATCGTTATATCCTGGGGTATTTGCTGGGTAAGAACTCCTTTTGGACCTTCAACAGTAATGATATTTTCTTCTATTGTTACCTTTACGTTATCAGGTCGAGTGATAGGCTTTCTACCTATTCTGGACACGTTTCACTCCTCCTTCGGCTACCAGATGTAACAGATCACTTCTCCGCCCAGACCTTCTTTGCGGGCTTTTTTATCAGTCATTAGTCCTTTGGATGTTGATACAATAGCTGTCCCAAGTCCGCCAAGTACTTTGGGTACTTCGTCCTTTTGTACGTATACTCTCAATCCAGGCTTGCTGATTCTTTTCAGACCTGTAATAACTTTTTCTTTGTTGGGTCCATATTTGAGGTATATTCTTATAACCCCTTGTTTGCCATCTTCAATATATTCAAAATCCTTGATATACCCTTCTTCTTTGAGAATCTTGGCTAAACCAATCTTCATTTTTGACCCGGGCACCTCAACGGTTTGATGCATGACCATATTGCCGTTTCTAATTCTGGTTAAGAAATCGGCTACGGGATCAGTCATGACCATATTTTATACCTCCTTTATTGCCATTTGCCTATTCCTGCATTTCGTGTTGTACCTCTCCCTGTGGCGAGATCTACAACAATCACAGGCAGGCACTTTCTATCAAATGTAGAGTTACCAACTGGATTTCGTAATTCCTGGTATTTCACCCTTATGGGCCAGTTCTCTGAAGCAAACTCTACACATTCCGAATTTGCCCATGTAAGCTCTGGGTCTTCCACAAATTTTGCAGCGATTGTATGCCTGCACTTTGAACTTGTGGGGGCGTTTTTGTTTTTCTATCATAGCCTTTTTTGCCATTCTGTAAAAACCTCCCTTTATCTAAATGGCATACCCATGCTCTTCAACAGTTCACGGGCTTCTTCATCAGTCTTGGCAGTCGTTACGATAACAACTTCCATGCCCCGGATTTTATCGATCTTGTCATATTCGATTTCAGGAAATATGGTTTGTTCCTTTATTCCCAGCGAATAATTGCCCCGACCATCAAAAGCCTGTGGTGAAACGCCTCTGAAATCGCGCACACGCGGTAATACTATGTTGATAAGTTTATCAAGGAATAGATACATCCGCTCACCGCGCAGGGTGACTTTGCAACCAATCGACATGCCTTCACGCAATTTAAAGCCGGCAATTGATTTCTTGGCTTTAGTAATAATCGGTTTCTGTCCGCAAATTAGGGTAAGATCACTTACTGCTGCATCCAATGCTTTTGGATTCTGAATGGCTTCGCCTACCCCGATATTGATTATTACCTTTTCAACTTTGGGAACCTGCATAACATTTTTGTACTGAAATTTATCCATAAGTTTGGGTGTGATTTCCTGCTTGTATATCTCGTACAACCTAGCCATTTAACAGCTAGCCTCCCTTCCTGGAGCTTAGTCTAATACCTCTCCGCAGTTCTTGCAGAATCTAACTTTGGTTCCGTTTTCCAAAAACCTTTTGGCAACCCGGGTCGGTTTGTTACACTTCGTGCAAAGCAGCATAATATTAGAAACATTTAATGGTGCCTCGATCTGAAGAATACCTCCCTGGGGGATAGCCCTACTGGGACGCTGGTGTTTTTTCGCTTTGTTTATACCTTCAACAACCACTTTATTATCCTTGGGGATAACCTTCAGAACCTTGCCCTTACGGCCGGCATCCTTACCGGTTATCACCAGTACGGTATCGCCTTTTTTTATATTCATTGTTCTACACCTCCACCGACTAAAGCACTTCGGGGGCCAGAGATACGATTTTCATGAAATTCTTATCCCTCAGTTCCCTGGCTACAGGTCCGAATATTCTAGTTCCCCGGGGATTACCGTTATCATCTATAATTACGGCTGCATTTTCGGAAAATGCTATATAGGAACCATCCGGTCTGCGAATCTCTTTTTTAGTTCGAACCACAACGGCTTTTACTACATCACCTTTTTTTACTACGCCATTGGGTGCTGCTTCCTTAACCGCAGCTACTATGATATCGCCTACAGTTGCGTATCTGCGGGTGGAACCTCCCAGAATCTTGATGCAAAGCACTTTTTTGGCGCCGGTGTTGTCACCCACTTGCAACGTTGTTTCTTGTTGAATCACGGTTTAACCTCCCATCAAATTACCAGGACTACTGTAAAGTCTTGGCCTTCTGAACGATTTCTACGAGTGTCCATCTCTTGTCCTTGCTTAAGGGGCGGGTTTCCATGATTTTCACTACATCACCAATTTTGGCTTCATTGTTTTCATCATGTACTTTATATTTTTTACTGGTTCTAATCGTTTTTTTGTAAAGCGGATGCTGCTGCACAGTTTCAATTGATACTGTTATGGTTTTTTGCATCTTATCGCTGGTTACTGTGCCCATCCGGGTTTTGCGGTTGCCTTGATTCTCAGCCACCATGAGACCTCCTTCTATCCGTTACTCTCCTTTGATATTTCCCGCTGCCTTAATACAGTTTTGCATCTGGCTATATTCTTTCTTACCTCTCTGATGCGCATAGGATTATCAAGTGTTCCGGTTGCCATCTGAAATCTGAGGTTAAATAGTTCTTCTTTATATCCGGAGACTTTCCTGACTAATTCTTCGTCGGTTAGCTCTCTCATTTTCTTAGCTATCACTAACCTCACCATCCATTTCTTCTCGTTTTACGAACTTGCATTTGACCGGCAGTTTGTTGGCTGCCAGGCGCATTGCTTCGCGAGCAGTTTCTTCATTTACCCCGGCCAGTTCAAACATGACTCTGCCTGGTTTTACAACTGCGACCCATTGCTCGGGAGAACCTTTTCCCTTACCCATTCTGGTTTCAGCAGGTTTGGCAGTTATGGGACGGTCAGGGAATATCTTGATCCATAGCTGTCCGCCTCTTTTTATATATCTGTTGATTGCAATACGGGCGGCTTCTATCTGGCGGTTGGTAAGCCAGGAAGCTTCCAGAGACTGCAGGCCGTATTCCCCGTATGTTACGGTATTGCCCTTCTGTGCCTTGCCTTTAAGTCCCGGCCGGTGTTGCTTTCTGTATTTTACTCTTTTAGGAATAAGCATTACTGATCTGCCTCCTCCTTGTGTTTCTCCTGCGGTCTCTTTTTCGCCTCAGGGCTGATCTCACCGCGATTGATCCATACTTTGATACCAATCTTGCCGTAGGTTGTGTTTGCTTCTGCAAATCCATAGTCTATATCAGCACGTAGTGTATGCAGGGGAACTTTACCTTCAGCATACCATTCGGTGCGGGCTATTTCTGCTCCGCCCAGTCTGCCTGATAAGGCTATCTTCATTCCAATTCCGCCTGAGCGCATTGTTCTGCTTACAGATTGCTTCATGGCTCTGCGGAAAGAGATTCTTTTTTCCATCTGCTGGGCAACATTTTCGGCTACGATTTGTGCATCCAACTCTGGTTTTTTGATTTCCTGAATATTGATGTTAATATTCTTTTCGGTTAATTTGGTCAGATCCTGCTTCAGTTTTTCAACTTCCGTACCACCACGGCCGATTACGATACCTGGTTTGGCAGTATGGATGGTAATCCTAACGCGATTGCCGGTTCTTTGAATCTCGACCTTGGAAACACCAGCAACGTAAAAACGCTCTTTTATCATTTTTCTAATCTTATAATCTTCATGCAGAAGATCTGAGTAATCTCTGTCTGCATACCAATTTGAATCCCAATCTCGGATAATTCCGATTCTAAATCCTTTCGGATGAACCTTCTGACCCACTATTTAACCTCCCTTTCCCTTAGCACCACAGTTATATGACTGGTTCTATGACGTCTTACATCAGCTCTGCCATAGGCTCTGGGTTTCATTCTTTTCAGGGTAGGACCCTCATTGATCTGAATCTCTGAGATATATAATTCATCTGAATCCATATCATAGTTATGCTCTGCGTTGGCTATTGCAGATTTAACCACTTTGCTGATCAGGGGAGAAGATTTTTTATTGGTATATCTTAAAATACCCAGGGCTTCCTTCACATCTTTGCCTCTAACCAGATCGGCCACCTGACGTGCTTTTAAAGGAGATACCCGCAAATACCGAGCTATTGCTCTGGCTTCCATAATATGTCTCCTCCTTTCTACCTCGATCTGCTCGATTTTTCTGATTTACCAGCATGGCCACGATAGGTTCTGGTCGGAGCAAATTCTCCTAATTTCAATCCTACCATCTCTTCGGTAACATACACAGGAATGTGTTTGCGACCATCATGAACGGCCAGTGTATGACCCACCATCTGGGGCATTATGGTTGAACGACGGGACCAGGTTTTGACAACCTTTTTTTGTCCGTTTTGGTTCATATCTGCAACTTTAGCTAAAAGCTTTTCCTCACAATAAGGTCCTTTTTTTAACGACCTAGCCATTTATTGAAAGACCTCCTTTACTTGCGTTTCCTTACGATCATGCTGTCTGACGGTTTCTTTTTGCGGGTCTTGCCGCCAATGGCGATCTTGCCCCAGGGTGATACCGGATATTTTCTCCCTATGGGAGCACGGCCTTCACCACCGCCATGAGGATGATCAACCGGATTCATAACCGAACCTCTTACAGTAGGTCTGATTCCCATCCAACGAGTGCGGCCGGCTTTTCCGATTTTGACATTTTCGTGCTCCAGATTGCTGACCTGCCCCAGTGTTGCGCGGCAATTTATATGAACCAGCCTCACTTCTCCGGAGGGAAGTCTGACATGCGCATAGGAACCTTCCTTGGCCATCAGTTGAGCAACGGTTCCGGCTGATCTGACTAGTTGTCCGCCTTTTCCAGGTCTCATCTCTATGTTGTGGATCAGCGATCCTACTGGGATTTCCTTGAGTGGCAATGTGTTGCCGGTTTTTATATCGGCTGTTTTGCCGGATACAACAGTATCTCCAACCTTCAGGTTGTTAGGAGCAATGATATAAGCCTTGGCGCCGTCAGCATAATGCAACAGGGCAATATTGGCTGAGCGGTTAGGATCATATTCAATTGCTGCAACTTTGGCGGGCACGTCGTCTTTGATGCGTTTGAAATCAATAACACGATAAAGGCGTTTGTGTCCGCCACCCTTATGCCGAACGGTCAGTCTTCCTTGTGCATTTCTACCCGCTTTGCTTTTTAAACTGACAGTAAGACTTTTCTCGGGTTCAGTTTTGGTAATTTCATCAAAAGTCATTATTGTCATATGTCTTCTGCTGGGTGTTGTTGGTTTGTATTTTTTTATACCCATCGGAACAATCCTCCCGATCTAATCATATTTCGTTACATTCCTTCAAACAGGCGTATTTTTTGACCTGCTTTCAGGGCTACAACAGCTTTCTTACGGTCCGGTCTTTTACCTACAAACCGTCCCATGCGTTTGGGCTTGCCTTTAATATTCATGGTATAAACTTTGGCAACTTCAACTTTGAAAATATGCTCAATCGCATTTTTTATCTCGGTCTTGTTGGCATTTTTATCTACTATAAAGGTGTATTTGTTATCAGCCAGCAGGTCCATGGATTTTTCAGTTACTACTGGTTTGATAATTATGTCACGATAGTCTTTCATTTTATGCAAATACCTCCTCTACCATGGCTACTGCATCTTTGGTTATGAGCAGGGTATCGTGTTTTAATATATCGTAAACATTTATAAAATCAGCCCGCATTGGTTTTACACCTTCAATATTTCTGGCTGATTTGACCACATTAACATTACCATCTGCAGTTACAAGCAATGTCTTTTTGCCAACTTTTAAAGCTTCCAGTGCTTGCACCATAACTTTGGTTTTGGGTTGATCAAAGTTAAATTCATCTACTACGACAATCTTGTTATCAAGAGCTTTGCTGGACAGTGCTGATCTTAAAGCCAGCCTTCTAACCTTCTGGGGAAGTTTGTAGGAATAATCTCTGGGTTTAGGCCCAAAAGCAATTCCTCCGCCTCTCCAAACCGGATTTCTGCTGCTGCCGACGCGAGCACGGCCGGTTCCTTTTTGTCTCCAGGGCTTTTTGCCCCCGCCTCTTACTTCGGTCCTGGTCTTGGTGGATGAGGTTCCCTGGCGTTTATTGGCCAACTGCATTTTAATAAAGTCATACATGACTGCTTTATTAGGCTCTATTCCGAAAACGTCATCATTTAATTCGATTTCTCCGACCTGGGCACCGAGCATGTTATATACCGCAACTTTAGGCATTTCCTAACCTCCTTCACATAAAGCTATGCCTTGACAGAATTCTTAATAATAACCAGACCTTTTCTCGGCCCAGGTATTGCACCCTTGATCAGGATAAGGTTCTTTTCCGGATAGACCTTTACGATTTGCAGACACTGCACGGTAACCCGTTCTCCACCTAATCTACCAGGCATCTTGCGTCCTTTAAAAACTCGAGCCGGCCCTTTGGCTCCCAAGGAACCTGGACGCCGGTGATATTTGGAACCATGGCCCATCGAGCCGCGTCTAAAATTATGACGTTTAACGCCTCCGGCGAAACCCTTGCCTTTGGATGTTCCTACCACGTCAACGATATCTCCGGGAGCGAATATATCTACATTTAATTCTGACCCAATTTCATAATCATTCACGTTATCAACACGGAATTCCTTAACATAGCGTACAGGTTTGACTTTAGCCTTTTGAAAATGTCCTGTTTCTGGTTTATTGACCAATTTTTCTCTGATATTACCAAACCCCATCTGCAGAGCATTATAACCATCTGTCTCAGTTGTTTTTTTCTGCAGTACGATGTTTGGACTTGATTCTACGACAGTTACCGGTATGGCTTTTCCATTTTCGTCGAATATTTGAGTCATACCAATTTTTGTGCCCATCAGGGCTTTGCTCAATTTATTTGTCACCTCATATACCTCCTGGCTCAGAATTATGGCGAGTGGTTGGAAGCGGGTACTCCAACATCACCTCTTTTTTCAATCCGGACATTTACTGCCTTAAGACCATTTTACCCACTGGCCTCGCAGCACCGGTTCCTCACCTACAATTTTATCTCTATATCTACTCCGGAAGGTAAATCCAGGTGCATCAGAGCATCGATCGTTTTCGGATTAGGATCCAGTATGTCTATAAGTCTTTTATGGGTACGCATTTCAAACTGTTCCCGGGAATCCTTATTAACATGGGGCGACCGTAATATGGTATAGATACTCTTCTCGGTCGGCAGCGGAATAGGGCCGGAAACTACAGCTCCGTTTTTCTTGGCGGTTTCAACAATTTTTTGTGATGATTGATCCAATAATTTGTGATCAAATGCTTTTAAACGGATTCTAACTTTTTGCTGGCCACTCACTCTAATTTAAACCTCCTTAGCCTGGGCTCATTCTTTACACGCATCCTGGTGTTTGGGGACTAAGGACCTTTCGGCCCCTGTCCCTCTTGGGTGTACTTTTGTTATATTTACCTATTGTTCGATGCTGATAACAACACCGGATCCAACTGTGCGGCCGCCTTCTCTGATAGCAAAACGCAGTCCTTCTTCGATCGCGATCGGCGTAATCAGGTCGATCGTCATATCGATGTTGTCGCCCGGCATTACCATCTCCACTCCTTCGGGTAACTGGATGATTCCGGTTACGTCCGTGGTGCGGAAGTAAAATTGTGGTCTGTATCCACCAAAGAACGGGGTGTGTCTTCCGCCTTCTTCTTTGGACAGTACATATACCTGGCCGACGAAGTGGGTCAATGGTTTGATGCTTCCCGGCTTGGCCAGTACCATACCTCTTTCTACGTCTTTTCTGTCCAGTCCTCTTAACAGGGTTCCGATGTTGTCTCCTGCTTCTGCATAGTCAAGCAGCTTTCTGAACATCTCTACGCCCGTTACTATGTGTTTGCGGATATCTTCTCTCATCCCTATGATCGCGGCTTCGTCTCCTACTTTTACCACGCCTCTTTCTACTCTGCCGGTTACTACCGTGCCTCTTCCGGTGATGGTGAATACGTCTTCGATCGGCATCAGGAACGGTTTGTCACTGGCTCTGTCGGGCAGCGGTATATAACCGTCTACGGCGTCCATCAGTTCCCAAATGTGTTTGCACCATTCGCAGTCTCTGCTTCCGCATCCGCATTCCAGCGCTTTTAAGGCTGATCCCATTACCACCGGGATGTCATCGCCTGGGAATTCGTACATGCTTAACAGTTCTCTGATTTCCATTTCTACCAACTCGAGCAGTTCGGGGTCATCTACCATGTCTATCTTGTTCATGAATACTACCATATAGTGTACTCCTACCTGTCTTGACAGTAGGATGTGCTCTCTGGTCTGCGGCATTGGTCCGTCGGCTGCTGATACTACCAGAATTGATCCGTCCATCTGCGCTGCTCCGGTGATCATATTCTTTATGTAGTCTGCATGTCCCGGGCAGTCCACATGGGCATAGTGTCTGGTCTCGGTCTGGTATTCTACGTGCGCTGTGTTGATGGTTATTCCTCTTTCTCTTTCTTCCGGGGCTTTGTCTATCTGATCATAGGAGGTCGCTACTGCTCCGCCTACCTTTGACAATGTCAGCGTGATTGCTGCTGTCAGGGTCGTCTTGCCATGGTCTACGTGTCCTATCGTTCCAACGTTAAGATGAGGTTTTGTCCTTTCGAATTTTGCCTTTGCCATCTCTTGCTCACCTTTCCTTTGATTTAAAGTAAATGAAATCAATTCATACTGTTAATATTCTAACCAAAAAGAAGTCAAAATAAAAGAAGCAGGTAAAATTCCGGCTCCTTTAATCTGCTTATATGGTAGCGGCGGAGGGATTTGAACCCCCGACACTTCGGGTATGAACCGAATGCTCTGGCCAACTGAGCTACACCGCCAAGTGGAGCCCTTAACCGGACTTGAACCGGTGACCTCATCCTTACCAAGGATGCGCTCTGCCGACTGAGCTATAAGGGCAGGATATTAATATAAACGTCCTTGTCTGCCCCCCTGTCGGAGGCCACTTATTTTAAATTCCCTTCGGGAATAATTAATCATGGTTGCGGGAGCCGGACTTGAACCGACAACCTTCGGGTTATGAGCCCGACGAGCTACCAACTGCTCCATCCCGCGATAATAAATGGTGGAGGGAGAAGGATTCGAACCTTCGAAGTCGTCGACAACAGATTTACAGTCTGCCCCCTTTGGCCGCTTGGGTATCCCTCCATGAAATTCTGGAGCCGAGCACAGGACTTGAACCCGCAACCTGCTGATTACAAATCAGCTGCTCTACCGATTGAGCTAGCTCGGCTCAGCAAATAATATTCTATATGCTGAGCCGATTAAAGTCAAGCGCATTCAAAAATTAAATAGGTTCCGATCCTCGCTCTTATGCAATTTTTATGTAATGGAAAAGTTTTTTCTTGTATGTAACTTATTATTTATTGATTTCGTTACGATCTTCCAGATATTTTTCGAGTTTTCTTTTTACTCTCTGCAGAGCATTGTCTATGGACTTAACATGCCGCTTCAATTCCAGTGCAATTTCCTGATAGGATTTACCTTCCAGATAAGCCATCAGAACCTTCCACTCCAACGAGCTGAGAATCTCTCCCATTTTCTTTTCAATATAAACGAATTCTTCTCTGCTTATAATAATTTCTTCGGGATTGGTTATCTTATTAGTGGTGATTATATCGATCAGGGTGCGGTCTGATTCTTCATCATAAACCGGCTTATTAAGAGATACGTATGAATTCAGCGGGATATGCTTCTGCCGGGTGGCAGTTTTAATGGCGGTAATTATTTGCCGGGTAATACATAATTCCGCAAAGGCTCGAAATGAAGTGAGTTTTTCTCCATTATAATCTCTAATGGCTTTAAATAGCCCAATCATGCCTTCCTGGATTATATCTTCCCGGTCGGCACCGATTAAAAAATAGGCCCTGGCCTTGGCACGTACAAAGTTCTTATATTTGTCAACCAGAAACTCTATCGCAAATTGATCTCCCAGCTGTGCCAGTTCAACGATCTCCTCGTCGGACATATCGACATAGCTTACATAGAGCTGCCTGGCAGCAACAGAACCGATCATTTAACCGCCTCCAAAATCTATATAATTTATTTATTCATAATGGTGAATTTCGGACAAGTATATTATATCCACATACTAACGCGCCCGTCAAGAACTGTTCATTGCCTTTGTTAATAAAAATACATTTTTTTAACTGC
>Ga0074198_1000857_pt1 | contig 25598 bp, 35 predicted proteins | sample EPASupsiteSAE323_FD_64527 | JGI IMG/M metagenome (GOLD analysis project Ga0074198, IMG submission 64527) | Bioremediated contaminated groundwater from EPA Superfund site, New Mexico - Sample SAE3-23 | ecosystem: Environmental > Aquatic > Deep subsurface > Groundwater > Contaminated ...
CACTGTCGTTAAGTTTTACAAGGGCGTAGAACTTTGTACCGTGGTAATCGGGATCATCGGGGACATCCTGCTTGATACTCTTCCCTGCTCCACCTTCATACTGGTACTTACCGATGTCATACGGACCAGCTGATGGATCCTGCTTGACATCCACCTGTGTGTCAAGGATCATCGGTGGCTGGTCATCTGGTAGGCCGGTCATTGATCCGGTTCCCTTGACCCATAAGTAGTAATCAGCATTCGGGACACCAGTAATAGTGACGGAGAAAGGATTTCCTCGGGTTACAGTGTCTTTGTTAGCTTCGATCTTAACCTGGTCGGTTGCGATCTGAACACTTTGTACAGCAGAGATAGTCTTTCCGGTATAATCAGAACCATCCGGTGACTTATACATATCCTTCATACCATTGGCATTACACTCTGACCAGACAGTGTAGGTTCCCGGTTTATACATACGGTTACCATATTTGTCTTCGGCTGCAGTGTTCCAACCATCATTGGGTGACGGTTCGGTATGTTTGTCATCCGGACTTACCCAGTACCATAGTTGCTGATTAACAGCAAGGTTAGTAAGGTAAATGTCTTTCCCATTATTTCCAACAAGTGAGGTGTAAACACCACCGTCTGCACTCTTTACTTTAATCTTAAAGGGTGCATCTGCAGGTGTGAATCCTGGACGAGTAATAATACTCTGCATGTTGGTCTCAATGACAAAGTTCCCGTAGCTTCCTACAGGGATTGCCTTGCCGGTTACATCTTTGTTGGTAGTTCCATCCCAGATCTTAAGGTTAAGGGACGGTTCCTTGATGTTAAAGGCAAGTGAACCCTTGACACTACCATTCCACTGATACCAGTTACCGGTCTTACCGACAAAGATATCAGGAGAAACGTAAAATGCCTGGGTGTTTGTAACCTGCTGGATATCTGCAGGCTGCTCAGTTTCAGTGTTGGTTCCAGGCTGCCACCATGCAATCTGGCTTGCTGATCCTGTTGCTGCAGAGACATCAAGATTCTTTTCACCGATGAAGATTTCTCCTCCGGCTGGAATCTTATTGATGGCTGCAGATGCAGGCAGTACCACGATTGCTAGTGCAACAAGCACCATCATGACAACTGCAATTCGTGCATTCATTACATGTCCTCCGAACAAACGTTCATTAACAAAAATCCGCCGATCGTCATTGTTATTCGTGACTGTTCACCGGATTTAAGTGCAACATACTCCGAGAAATCGAAGTATAACTAGATATTTGTGAACTGCTAGATATATCCTTTTTGGTATTATACATCTAAAAAAGTAAAAAATTCATCCCTATTTCAATAAACGCAAATAAATTTTAGAGTCATCTAGATCATAGAGTTTATTATATATGCATAAATAACCCTCATTTTATCTCCAAAAAGATCTATCGCGCAGAATTAAACTCAAATCCATTTTTTCCAAGGTAATTAAAAAACATATTTATATAATGAGATATAACTTGTGGAGGCATAAAGCCCGATAGTGTAGAGGTCAATCATACAAGGCTCTGGACCTTGTGACAGCAGTTCGAATCTGCTTCGGGCTATTTCTTAAGGAGACCTATAACTGCAGTGTGCCAGATATAATACTTCTCCATATTAATTACAGTTATATTTCTGATCCCGGCTTTATCTAATCTTTCTGTTGCATCTTTTATGATGTCCCCCTGATTTATATCAATTCCCATGCACTGCATCTTTAAAAAAAGTATAACAATACCTCCATTTTTAAGCAGGGGTATATTTTTCAGTAAGATCTCAACCTGATCTCTCTGTGCAATATCCTGAATCAGTATATCCACAATTTCAACGATAAAATAATATCTTCCTGGATATCTGGCATCCCCAAATATTGGTATGATATTCATTCTATCCTGACAAACATTAATAAGAGAAACCATTGGTCTTCTTGAGAATTCTACCGCATAGACTACTTCTGCATAATCTGCAACATATGAGACGGTCGTACCTGCTGATGCACCAAGATAGAGTATTTTTGCACCAATTATTTCAGGTATGTATCCGAGATGACACAAAGCAGCAATTTTACTTCTCTCAGGCTGCCATAATCGCATACCAGCATATACCTTGTCTCCATGCCTAATCCGTCCTGGAGTCAATAATCTACCGTTAATCCAGATTATCTGCTGTTTTTTGCCCTGCATATCCGCTCATATGCCTTTTTTAAAAAATCAGAATCTAATGTTCCCCGATATAGATCTATCCTTGCTGCAATAACAAGTTGGCAAGCCAAAACCCTGCTTATCCTCCCCCTGACTTTTTTATTTGCCTGATGTACTCCTTTGTACTCAAAAATTATCCCGTGTTTTGGAGGAGGTGTCGATGATAAAAGATGAGAGAAAAGTGACGGTCCTGCTCCAAGTACCTGAAGAGAAGAACCGGCCATACATGCAAGTTTATCCCTTCCCCCTGCAGCAGATAACAGACGGGCAGATACAACCGGACCACATATTGCACTCATATTTGGCATTAGTTGATCAGACAGTTTTATAACATCCTTCAAAAGGAGGGTTCTTGACTCTTTCAATCTTATAACTTCCCTGCATAACAACATTAAAGGATGATCAGGATCTTTTGATATTAACTGAATCAGACTCGTAATACTGTTTAAAGAATCCCGAATACCATATGATGAAACTGCCCGAATATACTCTTCAATCCTTTCTGAAATCTTTGATACACTCCTGTCAATCTCATCAAGTATTCTTATAAGGTGTATCAATTCAATCTCTTTTAGATTCTCATTTTCTTTAAGTTTTTTTAAGGCGATTGCCAATGAAACACTCCTTATAAGAGAGAGATATTGGTTTCTTTGCAAAATAACCCCAATTTCCTTTGCTTTCTCCCAATCCGGCTGATCAGTGAAACATCCCTTTTCATGATATAAGCAGATATTATTAACAAGGAAATCAGAAACATCCAAATCCTGGATGGAATCACAGATTAGCTCTGGTAAATCCTCTTTGGAAACCAGATCAAACCAGTAAGACAACCCATCGGGAAATTCTTTAATTATTTTACTCATGAAAATCCCCCGAATCCAAATGAATACAAAATTACAGGAATAGTAACAACACCGATACAAGGGATTCTGGAAACTTCAACAAGCCCCGGCACTATTCCAAGCATTGTCGATAAAATCAGGATTAGCATCCCAAAGGGTCCGGTGAATATCCCACAAATAATAATCAGAAATAATATTACAATAGTATTCAGATTATTTCCGGATAAACTAGAGAGAAAATTTGCAAGGCCTGCCAGATATATTGTAATTAGGAATGCCAACAAAGAGACAATTGCAGCTATGGTTATTAAAAAAAATAGAGAGGGAGTTTCTAATGCGGAAAAAACAATCATTGCTCCATTTCTCATCCTTCCAATTGAGATAAAAACTGCAATACCGATAAGAGCATTGGCAGTTGCTGTGGCTCCTGATGCTACAAGGTATCCCATTCGATCTTTATCATATGGAATATATCCTGAAATTAGTGCATTTGCTGATGCTGTTGATAATCCAGGTAACCAGCCGACTATCAATCCGGCCAGGCTTGCAGGGACTGCAGATCTTATTAATGCGTTATTTTCCATAGAAACTTTAAAGGGACGTTGTCTTGGGATTTTACCTTTAGAAGAGATTAAAAGGAAGGGAAGTCCGAATAATCCGGTAAGAAGAGGCATCAGAATCTCACCTGCTCCAGCAGAATTCCACGACAGGTAAGAAAAACTGAATGCAAAACATCCAAGTACACCGGAAACCAGAAATAACGCCATGCACCAGCCAGGGGCTTCACTTTTTACTATTATGATCCCCATTATGAGTACTAATAATACACCGGTAAATACATCAATAACCGGTTGAAGAATAGGAATAAACTGGAGTGCTGCAAATGCCAGCGGAATTGCAAAAACAACCCCCCAAAGACTTCCAAGGGCGGAAATACGAACCGCTTCTTCACCTCTTCCATTCTGTGCCAATGAATGAGCGGGTAATACCGAGATACAGGTTCCTTCCTCTGGAACACCAAGAAAAGTTGCAGGGATTATATCCAGGAACGAGTGCGTGATAATAATTGATATCACCATGGCTGCAAGCCCCTCCGATCCCAAAACAGGAAGTAATAATGGTGAAAGCCCAAGGAGAAAGGCTGCAACCATATTTACATGAATACCTGGAGTTAAACCACTGATAATTCCGAACACTATCCCACCAAGCATTCCGGCGAATATCTGAATCATCTGGTTCTCATGCATTTAAGTGCATTGAATGCATAAAATATCCGTAATTGTTCTAATTAAATCAGGTAAGGAGATGAGATGCGAATAGCAATAACACGTCTGAAAGGAAAAGAGGGGGATGATTACATCCGGTGCGCACGACGAGGACATGAGTGTTTTTCAATATCTCCTCTAAAGAGCGAACCAGATCCTGAACAGATGGAATTATTTATCGAAGAAGTGAAGAGAAAAGTTTTCGATTGTATCTTTTTTACCAGTGCACTGCCTGCCTACCTGATAGGCCCCTACTTAAAAACAGTAGCATTACCAAGAGTAGTAGCAATAGGGCCACAGACTGCAAAGACTCTTAGGGAATCCGGAGTGGTGTGTGAGGTTCTCAATGAATTTTATTCCCGTGCCTTCGTCCCATTTCTTGGAGAGTGGATATCTGGAAAAACAATTGGAATTCCACGTTCTGATGCACCTAATGAAGATCTGCTTGAAGGTATCAGGCAGGCAGGGGGAATCCCGGTAGAATTCAAAATATACTCTCTTATTCCAACATACGAACTTTTGGATATTTCAGGAGCTGACGGAGTCTTATTTACTAGTGCTATGTCATTTAAGTCAGCAATCTGGTCAAGAAGTGATGATATTATTATTCTTGCCATTGGAGAGGTAACAGCTGAAGAGATGAAAAAGGCAGGACTTACCCCTGATGTTACCGGCGACGGATCACTTGAAGGAACTCTGGATGAACTGAATCTTTTTCTACTCATGAACCCAGGGGGATAGATCAATATGGTCTTTCCATTACCTGTTATTTCAGAAAAAACAGGATCGATTATTCTGGTGGATAAACCCAGAGGACCCTCCAGCCACCAGGTAGCAGCATGGGTAAGGGAGATGACGGGGGTTACCCAGGTAGGACATACGGGGACATTGGATCCTTCAGTATCGGGGGTTCTGGTAATACTTCTTGGAAGAGCAGTCAGACTCACCACCATACTGCATCAGGATAATAAAGAATATGTAGCGCTTCTCCGCTTACATGGAGAAGTATCAGACGATGATCTAAATAATACAGTTAAATTGTTTACCGGACGGATATATCAGCGTCCTCCCCGTAAAAGTGCAGTAAAAAGGGCCCTCAGGATAAGAGAGATTCATGAACTGGAGATACTTGACAGTGATGGTCCACTTGTTCTTTTAAGGGTGAAGTGCGACTCTGGGACATATATTAGATCTCTTTGTCATCATATTGGCCTATCCTGTGGAACAGGGGGACACATGGCAGAATTACGCAGAACGAGATCCGGTCCATTTTATGAGAAAGACTGTGTTAACCTTCATTTTCTTAAAGATGCTATCGAATCAGCACATTCGGGAGAGATAACAAAACTTTCGGGAATAATAAGATCGCCTCTTGATGCCATCCCGGACCTCCCGCGTGTACAGATTAAAGAATCAGCTGCAGATGCAATCTGTCATGGCGCGAGACTCTCTGCAAGAGGAATTATAAAACATGATAAATTTCAGATGGGAGAGATGGTCGTCATGCTTGCCGGAGAGGATCTAATCTGCATAGGAGAAGCATTAATCAGCAGTACACAGGTTATTATAGGTCAAAAAGGACTTATTATAGCCCCTCGTCTGGTTTTCAAGGATCCCGGTACTTACCCACCTTTTTTTAAGAAAAATAAAACGGCAATAGAAAAAAATTAAATAAATGAGGTATAACATATAAAGGCTCCTTAAATTTGCTGAGGTAGTCTAGTCTGGGAAGGCGCAAGATTGGAAATCTTGTGGGAGTAATCCCTCGGGAGTTCAAATCTCCCCCTTAGCGTATATACTTCTTTTCAACGCCTAAGGCATTTATTACAGAAAACACAGAATTAGGAGATCAAGAAGAGAGTGATTTGAGTACCCTATATGCAATTATTTTTTTTGGGTCACCGATTATAATTAGTACATATATTCTTCATATTAATCTTCTTTTCAAGATCTAACAACGAAAAGGTATGTCCCATGTCCCTAGGTTAAATGGTGTCAATGATGGTGTCAGTTGGGTCAGATACTAGAATTGTCTGTATGCAATTTTTTTATGATCAGGTACTTAGTAGTAGTATAATCTAAGTAAGTACACTCTTTCTTTTCCTGATCTGGTACTGATTTGATATGATCACGATCCTCTGATCAATATGTGATCAAGGTATGATCATAATGATCAGGTATCTTACATCAGATCTTTACACTATTGAGGCATCTGGATTGAGTTATAGATTCCACCGACTGAAAAGAGATAATTGATTTTAGGTGCTTCTGCGTGAATGGTTTTGAATTAGAGACTTATCAGAGTCTCGTATTGGGACCGGGTAAGTGTCTTAAGTTTCCCTGACTTCAGTTCTGATATCCTGCCTTTACCCATACCAAGGTGATCGGCAATAACTTGGTAACTCATTCCACTTTCCTGAAGTTTCTCCACATGAGATGTGAGAGCCAATCTTATCTCTTCTGTGAGTGTGATTCTCTCCTGGTCATCTGGTATACTCTCTTCACCTGGTACGTTGCACGTTTCATGCTCTTGGACCGGAGAGACTTCATGGTTGATAACTCCGGCTTCCTGGTGGTCACCTGGTGCCGGGGGTAACCTGTTGCATGTGCATCCTGTCTGTGACTCCAGGTTGGTAAGTCGGTCCTGTATCTCATATATCATCTGAAGTGCGTGCCCGGTTTTATCCTCGCCATGAAATACAGTTGCAATGAAGTTGTCAAACCGCTCTGTTAACGCTGTTAACTTTGTGTTAACGCGAGACTCCAATTCTGTTAACCCATCGTTAACAAGAGGTTGATCCAAGTTAACATCTTGGTTAACACCATTGTTAACTGCTGTTAACAGTCGCCTGACAACATCGTTAACACTCTCCTCCGGTCCTGCCTGCTCTTCGAGCATGGTCTTCAAGTCACGATCTATCCTGATATGAGTCGTTTCTTTACTCATGTTAACACACCCGTTAACAGATATGTTAACGCACAAAGATATAATGTTAACTGTGTGTTAACACCATGTTAACAAATACTTGTCAGATGGTTAACACTCTGTTAACATGTGTTAACGTGACCTGGTTTTGCTTGTTATTGAAAATGAGCGATAAACTAACCGCGCAAGTTTAGTTTAATTAAAACAATATTGGTGGTGCCTGGTGCCGCTCCTGTTGACATATGTTATGTTATTTTGTGTACCTTCAACGACACATTGGAGGTGTAATTTAAATTCCGTCAACTTGACGGAAAAGTCATCAGTGGTGTTATTTTTCGATAAAACGACTATATCTCGCTAAAGGCTTAACTTAAGCCGATAAGAAAAAAATAGAGTTATTCTATTGCATATCCAGTAACAACGTTACATTGATAAAAAGACATTATTCTGGCTTTGTCTCGTGGGATTATCTTTAACGGCTTATCATAAGCAGTTTGACACGAGTTAACATATGCATCACAAGCTGCTTTTGAACCTTCTTCTTCAACCGAATCATGCGGCCCCATATCGTAAACAACACAGAATGTTTCACTCATTTTTTCACCTAATCATTATGATACTAATTCGATGACATTCGATCCGCCACCAGGAATAACGGTAAAACCTGTAGGTAAATTGGAATATTCTGGTCTAATCCCTCTCACTTTACTTTCTTCAATGATTTTCAATGGAGAAGAGATCTTATCCTGTAAAGTTTCTTTTATGCTTTCGAGTAAAGGAACAGGTCCCTCTCCTAATTGCACATCAAATAATCCAAGGTCAACGACTAAACACATTGCGGGTTTAGTAGTTCCAAAGCACCATAATGTATTTTCTTCTTTCATTTAATCAACCTCAATTAAGTCTGAATATGTGTTTTTTAACCTCAATCCCTGTAACATTGGTAGAATATTTCCTATGATAACCTTCTCATTGTCTGGCTCCTCTGCTAGGGTCCGAAAAAGAAGAGAGTTCATGCCTGACTCTCCAATAGTAGATCAATCTCCCATGTGGAGGGTCCCCGGGAGCAAATCGTTTCCACAGATTCACCAGGAAGGACTTTCTCCGCATCGCCTATGGTTGCAGTATACTTGACCTTTGCAACCTTCCTGAAGGCTTCAGGATAAGATTTCTCAAATGCCTTGATATCAAGTGTCCTTCTGCCTGGTTTCTCCTTCAGGTAAAGCCGGCCGTCCTGTCTGACACGATAGCCTGAAACTTTCTTTCACGCTCTTCTATCGTCCTCTGAATTATCCTGATATTTTCATTCAGTATTCGAATCTCATCCTGGAGGTTGAAAGCATCTTCAAGGCTCCCGGATAATACCGGTGCCTGTGTTAATACCGCTTGAGTCATTCACACCACCGCCATAGGAGAGGGAGAGGTTAAGATAACCCTCCTGATATTGGACTTTGCAACCTGCATAAGCCGGCCTGGTATTGCCAGGACTTCACCTGATGGGAGCCTGACTTCCACATTGCCATGCCTGGTGTAAACACATCCAGCAGGACCGAGAGGTCCCCTGCCCATGTCACGGAGAGGGACCGACTGACCACGTCGGAGTAATGGCATATCCTTATCTGAAACCAGGTAAGATTCTTTACCGGTTTCTACCACGAGACCTGCTGGAGTGTGATGAATTGTTGCAGAATTCATCTTAAAACACTCCTGCTTTTGGTTTCCAGACCATGCATAAGCCTTTTTCTCCAAATTCATTCCTGCATAACCCATAGTGTCGTACTGGTTTCTTTCCCGGTTGACACTCAATCCAGATTCCGGGCCTGTTAAATTCACACGAGAAACAGGAGCCCGGAGCAATCATCAGTTCTTCAGTCGATGCCATTTTTCTCATCTCAAAAATTTACCAGTTTTTCACTGGTATTTGGTCTACTACTTCCTTCATCATTCCTAACCATTCTGTGTATTTTATTCCATGTTTCTCGTGTTCCTTCCAGTTTCCCTGGAGTTCAGCCATTGTGTATCCCTTTGCTTCAAACTTCTTTACCATCTGTTTTGTGTTCATTTCTCTCACCTTGCTACACTACTATATTAGCTTCAATAGTATATATAATGTTCGAACATAATACGAACATATACTATTAAGTATTGGTAAAATAAATACAATGTATAAACAATGTATGAGGAATGAAAGAAATGGAAATTACCACAAAATGCTATAAAACAATAGATAAACAGGTGAAAGTCCAAGGAAATAGCGGTGCTATTTATGTACCTAAATCATGGTCAGGGAAAGAAGTCCGCGTCCTACTCCTGGAGCCACTGGAAGAAGCAGACCCGGCACCTGAGTAAAAACGCTTCGTTTACTTGGTGGATACCGTAACGGTATCGACCTCCAATATGAGTCCGCTTTTATAATTGCAGAGTTTTTACAGGTGGTTCAATGATGCATTGAACCAGGCTTATTATCCGCCGGTATGCGGAATAACTTCCGGAACAGTTGACAATTTATCAACGGTTAACTTTTACTTGATAGTGTAAACATGACATTTACACATTGTATCATCTCCGGGCACGGTGTCCGAATAAAACCGCTCTTGTGGTGCTTACCATGGATGGTTACCATAACCATACAGGGGCAATCTGATTATCTCTATTTTGATCCCTTACCCCTACTTTCAGATCTTCGATCCCTTCTTATTCTTTTCGGTTAATATATGGAGTTAACAACAACGAGGGGCGATTAACCAGGGCATCAAAAAATATTTTTTTTGTAGGGGTGTGTCTCTACAGGAAGTTCTACAAGTCCTACAACTTCTACATTTTTGATCCTGATCTCGATCAATCTTTATGAAAAAAAGATAGGTGTGTGTACAGGAAGTGCTACAACTGCTACATCTGTTACAGAATTAATCGGGATCTCGATCATCCTGTGAAAAAAAAGATAGGGGTGTGTGTACAGGAAGTGGAACATTTGGAACATGTGTTCCATTTGTGATCAAGATATCAACATGATTAAAAATAAAAAATATCAGCATGTTCATATCCAGACACGGTGTCCGAAGAAACCCGATCTTGTGGTGCTGGCCCTAAGAGGTTATCATCACCTCACAGGGGGATATCCGCACTATATCCGCACTATATCCTCACGTACACGGAGTACCCGGCAGTACCACCGTCACGGTGATACTATCTAAAATGATATCCACAGGTACACGGAGTAACATCTTCAGTTAATATACAACCTTCCAGGATCCACCGTCCATGAATCGTGAACACTGGTGTTATTTTGCTTTATTTTCTAATTAGTAGATGAGATGCCAGTCGGTCGCGTTACGCGACCGGTGACAATATAGGTGAGTAATAACTGATATCTCAAAGAAAAGAGCGATAATTTCAAATATATTACTTCTGGCTCATTATATTGGCTGGTGGTAATTTCTGCAGAACCCCTTTTTTACCAAATTTATTTTAATCCTTCTTTACTTCACGGTTTTTATGGAGTTAAATCGTAAATTGCTTCAAGAGTCCTGCCATCAGGTAAATGTATATTGACTCTGGTTCGCCCTGATAATTTATCTCCGACTCCTATGAATTCACTATATGGGATTTTTATTCCGGAAAATGTGAGGATAATTATTCCGGACGAAGTGGGAAAAATAGACAGGAGATAACAATTAGTGAATATATTATGTGAATTAAATATTCTTTTAATTTTAAAGAGTCATTCTTGAGTGATTGTTTAATTAGTTCTTTTGTGCTACTTTTTCTAGATAGAAATATAAGCTCTGCAAATGACTGCAAAGTATATAATTATTTTTGTTAAATTTTTCATGAAAATAGAGATTATACAGCCCTGCTATTGGCATGGCGTTAAGCTTACCAAATATATCAATCAGTCATAGAAAAGATTGTTGCACGAAATAATGAGAGCGGTTTAGTAACATAAATTGCAACCATCAGCAAAGTTTCAGGTAATAAAATAGTAAAAAATGTTGTGTGCCATATTTCTCAATTTATGCCACACAAATTATTGTTGTGATCAGAGTGACACTCAAGAGGATGCAAATTACCTACTTGTATACCCTCTCAACCAGCAAGTAAGCCCTGTCACCATACCCTGACAATATACTAAAAATAGAGGGATATTGTCTAAAATCTACTTTATTGTTAAATATAATTAAATATTATATACTGAGTTTATTGTTATTTGAGGAATAATAGGGAGAGTTAGTATATCGTGACCTAATAATATCACTGCTGCTATTAAACAAAATATTAGAATCGCTGTTCTATAAAGGAAATTAGTATAGATAGAAGTTATTTTTTTTGCACCATATGCAATTATAACACCCCCTATAAAAAATGTAAGAAATATTAAAAAGGCAATCACCGGTGGGATTAAATTATCTGGATAATTAATTGATGCAATAAATGACGCAATCAAAAATTGAAATGATATGACTTCAAAAAAAGCTGTTTGACTTTGAATAATATTACTATTAGTTAAAGGTCCCCAAAATATATCCGATTTTAATTCATCCATTTTTTCCATACCAAAATGGTTACCAAACCCAATTGGTTTAAAGACACAACATAAAGGATTATTGTCCTTACATTCTTCCCTTAACTCTCCTTTATTCAAGGAGTTCTTAATTTTCCCAATGGCATCGTGAAGAAATGTTAAGCCGGTGTTACATTTCCATTCAATAAAAATCATTACTAACAAATAAAGTAGGGGTATTAATTCCGCAATCATCCTTGGATCGAGATTGTAAGGCTCCATTTTAAAAAACTATAATGGATATTTTTCCATAATATTTGTGAATTTAATCCAATAAAAATTAGAGAATTTATACTATTATAAATCAATTAGGTAGATTTTAGACTTTTATGTAAAAAATAAATGCTTTTAAACCCATTATAAAATGCATATAAAATAAATAATATGGATATAACTAATAAAAGAGTATCCCCCTTAACCAACGAGTTAATACTTATTCCAAATACCCCTAAAACAAAGAAAATTAGATTTGCAATAACATCCACTGCCATTTTTCACCTCAATTAATAAAGATAATCTACCTTAATAATAATATCTCATGTATTATAAAGATGTACATTTGATATTTTTATAGAATAAACCCTATTGTAATTGTCAAAAGTATTTCATATGCTTTCCTGCCCTAGTAGACACCTTTAGAGATAATGATCTCCTTACCAGTTTTCATCTCCGGGACTAGGTTTTTCAAAGAGTCTGGCAATAAAAGTCTAAAATCGCCTGATTTGAATGCTGTTATGCCTGCCTGATATGACATAAAAGCGCTATTAGGATCACGAGACGAAAAAACTATTTAAAGCACCTATAGTTAACTCAAAAGTAGATTCCCCGGGTGAACCAAACCCGGGGAAGGGAATCACAATGTGAAATGTCTTCTAAAAGCCGGCCCACTCGCCAGGCATGGGTTGATCATCCGTGAATCATTGCGGAGTAACAATCTAAATTCAGAGTCTTATTTCTTCATCTAATTTTTTTATCACGGATGTTAATTCGGCTGTAATTCGTGAAAATTCATTCATATGTCGATTGTATGAACTTGTAACAAAAAGGACAGGGTTTCCTTCCATGTGTGCCGATGCAGACATCTTACTGTATTTCATCGCCGACTGTAATTCGCGGTGAGAATGAATTAACTCCATTTTGACTGACTTTAACGGTCCCGGTACCTTGAATTTGGTAATTTTATTTAATGCATCTATGGATTCCTGTTCTATTATATCAGATATTCGATTAACTTCAGGCCAGTTGTAGCCTGAAATTAAACTGATATTGGTATTTATTTTGGGCATGAGTGATCTATTGTATTCATCCGCGATTTTTAAAAATTTAAAAATTCTTTTGTCTTTCCAATATTGTTTCCTTAATTTTTCAAAATCAACAATCATGCGAAACTCCTGTATCCTTTCTGTTTCCGTTTCTGTGCCTGTAGTGCAGATATGTCAGCGTATATCTGCTGGATGTTGTAGTCTGAACTTGCGTTGACGTTGCCGATACTGAGTGAGTTATCGATTGCACCGATCGAAGTTCCTCCGCCTCCAACCATGACTGGTTGAGCAGCAATCGGGGTTGTGTTGGCTGCTATCTCGGTTGTGGCGTCAGCGGTTGCAATAGTGTTAGCGGCTGCTGCCATTGTCTGGTTAGTGGCAGTAGTAATTTCGGGAATGGCGGCTGTCATGGCATCAGAGAAATATGTTCCGAATTTGGGGTATGCACTAAATGGTCCTATAGGGGCAGGGCTGCCAAAATTAACAAACTCGGCCAATTTGGAAAATATATCGCTGAATGCTTTTGTTATCGCCCCTACACCAGACTGAAGCCCCTGTACAAGATACATGATGATGTTGTAACCGGCTGAAATGAACCCCTGAGCAAGAGTGCCAATAAATGAGCCGATACCAGTAAACAGGTTAGTAAATGCTGTCTGGACGTTTCCGCCAAGTGCGGTAAATGCTGTAGTGATATTGGTAAACGAGTTGGCTAAATATCCTGGTATACCCGCCAATGCAGTTCCTATACCCCCCACCGCTCCAGTAAAAGACGATACAACGCCATCTCTCCAAGCCGCAATTTGAGAATCGGTGTCTAAGCACCAATTAGAGACCCCGGATTTTAACTCATCGAATTTATCAGATACCGTTTTAGAAGCAGCAGAGATATCAAATGCCCTTTCAACTCCTTTCTTCCACTGTTCAATATCTCCATTTGTGGTCATGCACCAGTTAGAGAAGTCCTGCATTAATCTGCTAAGCGCCTTCCCTGCATTTGCTCCTTGTTCAGATACCCAATCCAGAAACCCGATTTCTTTGAGTAAGTAAACAGCAGCAAGCCCCAACCCTAACCCAATAAGAATAGGAGCAAGTGGACCGAGTGCTGCAACCGCTGCAATCCCCCCGGTTGCAACACTTGAAAGCCCTGATGCGATGTTAGCCAGAGTAGCTCCCAATCCTAACCCTTTAAGAGCTGCAAGCCCCATAAGAGCGGGCCCTAGTGCTGCAAACCCTTGAGCTGCATACAGGGCCATCCCTGCAACTCCCTGGAGAGGTTCTGGGAGCTCTAACAATATGTCAGCAAGACCGCCCACAGCGCCTGCTGTTAAAATAACCGCAGGAGCCATTGCTTCTCCAAGTTTAATCCTGGCGGCCTCCATTGCGTTATTGGCTATCTCTTGTTGAGCTCCGTAAGACCCCACAACTGTGTTAAATGCCTGTTGCTTGAAAGAGGCGTCATTCATCTCCCTGGACAGTCCAGACAACTTATCTTTCTCATCAATCAAGGCGATTGCAGCCTTGACTCCTTCCTGACCAAAGATATCCTGGAGAACACTCATCCGGTCAACATTCCCCCCGCTTTTGCTTAAGGCAGTATCTAACTGATTCAGGACGGATTCTAGTCCAACGAAATTCCCTTCGTTGTCTTTGACATGAACCCCCATATCCTCAAGTTTTTTAATTACAGCAGGGTTTACTAACCGACTAAGCATGGCATTCATAGCCGTCCCGGCCACTTCTGCACTCGTAAACCTGTTTTGGAGTAGGACGTTAGCTGCCGCTAACTCGCCAAACCCAACCCCTAAATTAGATGCGGACCCAATGTTCCGCATAATTTCACTGTTGAAGTCGTTAAGCTCCCATTTACCGACACCAACGGCTTTTGCCATAATGTTAGTAATGTCAGCAGCAGAATAAGTGGCAGTCCCATACGCCCCGAAAACATTAATAACGGCATCCACGGAGTCTGAAAGGGCCATGTTTCCGCCAACCGCTAATTTGGTGGCCTCGGGGATGGTGGCCATCATGGTGTCAAAGTCATACCCGACAGACACCATCTTGTACATAGCGTCAGAAACATCGGTTGCAGAAATGGGGACTTGGGTTGACATGTCAATACAGGCGTCTTCCATTTTCTGGAACTCTTCTTCTGATACTGCCCCGAGTGCCTTGACTGCAGTCATCGACTTGTCAAATTTTGAAAACGAGTTGGTAACATCGTTTACCATTATAACAGACGCTGCACCCACCCCTGTCATGACTGCGCCTACTGCCATCAGGTTTTTTTGTGAAGATTTAGTGCCATCGCCAGTTTTATCCTGAGCAATAATTTCATACGCTACTTGTCCGAGACTTCCAAGTAACCCCATTTATCCCTCCATTTTTGTATTTTCGAATAATCCTTTCATTTCAGGACTAATAATAGCAGGCCAGGGACCGTTATACGCCATTAGATGAGCCCACGTGTTTATCCCGGGTTTCTGTGCCTGTTTCTCTAATTTTTCGATCTTTGCTTCGATGTTCATACTTCACCCCACATCACAGGTGCATAATGAACCAGCATCTCTTTCAAATTACTTCCTGGTGGAGCTGGAGGATAAGTATCATGAAACAAATGAGAATACTTCTGAAGTCTTTCCGTCAACGGCCTTTCTTTGATAGCAGGTTCCATTTTTCTCATTGTAATACTCTCAAGTTTCGTGATCCTCAATTCTAGATTCATAACTGATCATCATCCTTATCCCAGACTGCCAAGAAATCCCCTGCTATCTTTGCCTCTTGCTCTACCTGCCTGATCTTCTCTTCCAAGTCCGGATCATCCTCTTCCATAATCAGGACCCGGATTTTATTTCCACGGCAAGCCTGCTCAAGCCGTGTGACTCTACTTGCAAGTGCTGTCATATTATCCTCCTAATAACCGATTTAGGTCCATCTGATCTTCAGGTGCCAATTCATCCAGAATCCCATGACATTTTAACAAAATCTTTGAAATATTTATCATCGCTTTTGTCGTTAGTAAACCATCATACCCGGTACTCCTAGCGATTATTCCTCTAACTTTCTCCTCGATTTCTTCATCAGACATAAATATTAAAGGATTATATTGCTCCGGTGACAGTTCTTCGAGCTTCCTGATTCTTGATTCCAGATTCATCCTATATATCCTCCAGTGAGACTCCCTTTAAGATTTTTACGATGAGATTACCATAATATACCAACTCAAAGGGTCCAATCCGTTCAATTCGTATAGACACTGATTCTATCGGTCCTAATCTCCTCTCAAGTCTCTCTATTCGTGATATATGATTCATAATTTAGCCTCATTGATAAGTCGGGTCATATCATCACTGACCTCGGTGATTTTCTCCACGAAACCGTATCAAATCGACCCAGGTTTTAATATTGGGTCCCTTTGATTGATTTCCAAGTCTCTCAATTCTGTTTTCAAGATTGTTCATAGTCGATCCTCTAAATTCTTCAGTCGCTTTTCCAAATCGTCGATACTTTCATCTTTAAGGATACTTGCATGTGTTTTACACGCTTCAATTAACAATCGGACCTTACTATCCCGCATTTTTTCAAGGTCCTGATCTCTAAACCTGCCTTGGACCTTATTCTTTAAATGTCGGATAAGCCCAGCGGTAACTTTAAGTAATTCTTCTCGCGTTAATTTTTCAGGGATTTCTGGAAACGATTCTTCTATTTCGTCTTTTATCATCTCTATGTTATTTTCTGTCATATTTTATTGGTCAGTTATATTTAGCCCCATAATACTAATTTGAAATATATAGATTGTGTATAATCTCTATTAGTGGTGGAGGTTTAGCCAGACAGATCGAATTATCGGTCATACTCACATGCTCAAATGATCTGATTGAGCAAGTCATTCGATAGCCCCCAACATGTCGATAAATCTGCCTGTCAGTTCAAGAGTCATGAGTCTGGCTCTTTCAGCAGTAGGGCTATTAATGAATACCTTACCCAAATCCGATTGAGGAGTATACTCTGACTTTAAGTATGGCCGTCCATCATCGGTTATCCCCATAAGCACAGATAATAAAAAGAATCCTAATTTATACGGGAATTTCATAACATGAATTGCTACAGTATCAATATTCCGGATAATCCATTTATCAGCGTCCTGGTTTATTGCATTCATTGCAGACTGATACAAAGGTCTCCACAATTCCTGATCCTTAAATGGTCCTGGAAATATCCCCCCATCAATCCCTATTCGTCTGCCATTGGTGATTATTCTGACTTCGTATTCCAGTATACTGATTGTATCACCCTTTATCAGGGCCTTAGCTGCTTCAGGGTCTATCCGGGGATCATAAAGTGACAGGGGTGTCATATCTTCACCAACTGATGAGCGGATTGATTCATAGAGCATGGACCTCTTCGTATACCTTACTTCCAGGAGGATGCTTGACGACATGAGCAACTTCATAGAAATCTCCGCATCTATCCCGACGACCATAAACAGTAATAATGGCGTAATCTTCAATGTTCCGGGGATTACAGGGTTCATTAATGAGCCAGAAAGGATCGTAACAGAGATTATCTGCATCAAATATTCCAACAGTCCCATCACCTGAGAGAATAACCATTCCTGTTACTGCCTGGGCTCCAAACCCTTCATACATCGAGCCAATCATCAAATCAAAGGCATAATCTGATACCGGCTTTGGCTTTTTATACAGAAGCCTTGTATTAGTACGAGATCTGCTATGACGAAAAGAGTTGGAACGGGTCATGGCTCGACCTCCACAAGATCACGATCTGAAGAAACCAGAGTGTCTGGTGCTGAGTCTTCAGGTAGCAGGGTTGCAAAGGCAATATAATCAGACAAGTTACTTTTCAAGGCTGGATTGGCATAAATAGCATTGAACGTGTTCCTGTGATTAGTATCTCCCGATTGTTCTTTCTGCATCCAGACTCCAGGGACCTTATTACACAACCCACCATCACCATCTTTACCATACAGCAATCTGCGGATAGTCCCACGGGATATCCCTTGTTCAATACCAAAATCTTTACAAATGTCACTCTCAGAAATCCCATGATACGCTTTAATTATTGGCTGCTCACAAATCCAGTCAAGCAAGCACCGCTCCAATTTTGTGAGTTTATATTGCCTAGTATCTTCCGATGTTGTAAAAATCCTGCATGCTGTGTAAAAATCTTCCTCTGATGCTTCGATAATGGTTATTCCATTTTCAAACGTCGGGTTCCTATTCGGATAATTGAGAATAGAAACGGACTGGATAAAATCACAGAATTGCTCTATATCTCGCATGTTGTCAACATTTGAGAAAATTAGCCGTAAAGAAAAAGGGATTTTTACTCTGAATACATGCTCTTTGATGTTTCGGAGTATTTCCCGGCATATCTGAACTTCGCTTGTGACAGGAAGAGATTCCCGACCTTCCACAAGTCTTTCTTGTAAAAATTTAACCCTGGCTATTTTTTTCTTTTTGTCTGGTTGCAATGATAGTTTATATTGCCGGTCCAGTAGCTCGCTATCCCCTGAATCATCGATACTAGTGAACAGAAAAATAGTACGGGGAGGGATCTTTAATTTAAGCGCAACCAGACCCTTTCCAGTAGGATCTTTACCAACGCTTCTATAAATTGCACCTGCTTGGAAACAACTCATAGCAGCTTTAATAGTCTGTTGAAGGTCTTCCGGCAAATATGTATCATCGCTGAAAACCACACAACCCGCCTGTAAGGATTTATCATAAAATAGGGCTTTGTTACTCATCCCGCCATCAACAACGCATTCATCGGGCCAGAGATGCAGAGCAGCCCGGGCTCCCGATGTTTTACCAGCTCCTTTAATCCCGCTAAAACCCGGTTGAATTCCTGTTGTGGTAACAGATGATGCACATGCACCCGCAAGTGTTACTATTTCCAGGATTTCCGTATCTCCAGAGTGAAGAGTTTTATACGTCTCCTTGAAGAATTCAAGCACGGTGCCAGATTCTAATATCTCACTTGCCTTTCGTTCGACGTGACTAATTGATTCAAGAGTTTGAGCAACTTCTGCATTTCGCTCATCAATTACTGCTTTTATTTCATTCTTGATTGTTTCTGATTCACCCGGATGATATTGCAAATAATACGAAACACCCAGACTTAAAATCTCATCATCAGGTTTTCCCTCGGATAATTGCCGCCTGACCCATTGCCTGATCCGCTCCAAGTCAGATTCATCCATGACGGAACGCCTCCGGCAGCATCATCATTTCATGTTTCAAAGAACCTTCGTTGATAACATCTCGTTGGATTTGAAGGCAGGTGGAGATTGTGCCGGGAGAGAGAGTAATCTCTCTATCACAGTATCTTATGTATAGTACGACCATCTCCCTGAAATCAGCAGGCGGACGCCCTTTATAAAGAGTGACGATAGTATCGCCCCCTTTTCTGTTTTAAGACCTCCTTTATCAGTAAATAGACTTCAAACCTGAAACAACCCTGTTTTAAACATTCCCTTCGAAATTCATGGAGGAAACGATCTGGAATTGTTTTCAGGAAAGCAACTATCCGGCTTCTCTCGTGAATGGTTCGATCAGGATTATCCAGCCAATTCTTAAATACAATTGCAGCCTTTTGTATCGGCCCTTTCCAATATCCTCGATAAATTTCTGGCCGCCGGATTTGCATGTTGTCTCCAGAGAAAGTATTAACACTGCCGGAGACAGAATTATATATAACAATCCTGGTTCCGGATTGGTTGTTTTTGTCTGTTGTTTGCGGGCCTGCCTTCGGTGCTGTAACACTGAAGCAGGTTTTTCTCTTGGCTTTCATTCTTTCAACGTCCATAAACCTCGAAGTATATAGTCTCGTGCGATCGCTTTGTGAAGATCAGTCGGTAAATGATCAATCATTTCTGTTGTAACTTCACGACTTGCGGAATCGCAATTAATTTTTTCCAAATCCTCGCACGGATATGGCATCTGATTCATGTTAATGAATCTCCGCTTTCATTTGCTCAATCCTTCTTGTTAATTCACCAGATAGAGAAATTTTGTTGTCCTTTGCCCACAGGTCAAGATCTTCAGGAATTACCACACTTGTTTTTACGGATCGGGATCCTGATGGGTTTATTATTAAAGTGCTCATTTTCGTTACCTATTCATATGTTGTGTAGTTCCAACCTTTGTGACTTTAAAAGTAGCACGAACATAATTTGTATTCTGGTGCTTAATGATTTAAAATCAACAGGAACAGAGTGAATCCCTTCAGATCTTAGCGATAATATCTCCAAGTTCTTCTTTAAGCGCCCGTGTCAAAAGAGCGGACATATTGATTTTCTCTCGTTTTGCTGTCTCTTTTAAGTCTGAATCAATTGTACAACAGACCTGTGCAATCGATCGACCACTTTTGGTTAGTATTAAAACCATTAGTATTTCCTGATCATGTTCATGATCTTATATTATTTTGAACATATTAACATATATGTGTATGGGAGAATAGTATTCAATATGTATGGTACATATGGTGCCAGTGATAATCACATACCATTAAATAAACGCTTTTCTAAACGCGAAGGAGAAATTATTTCTCTAATCGCAGGATCAGATGTTCCTCTCTCTCCTTATGATTTAAATAAAAATTTAGACTGCTCATATGCAACTATTTTTAGAGATTGTAAAAAACTTGAAGAAAATGGTATATTGATATCAGATATGACAGAAGGGACAAAAAAAACTAGAAAAAAAACGTATGAATTATCCTATAATGGATTCTTGAGTTTTATTTGGCTCTGTTTTGGTTTTTTAAAAGAACCCGGCAAACATTTTAATTTTAATGCAGATCATAATGTCGTTTTAAAAATTCAAGCGATTATTGAAAAATATAGACATCTCAATCATTATTTTGATTACTATATTTTCTTAACTAACAGAATTCCATCAGAAAAACTTCAATTTTTATGTGTTAATCAATATTTTCTAATTAAAGCCTGCCTTAATGATTCAACCGATGAAGGGGATTTATTTAATGATCTGGTCTTAAAACCGCTTAAAATCAAGACGTGGGAAAATAATTACTTTGATAAAATACCACTGGAGTATAGTGCGGGTTATTCTGAATGGCTCCTAGACTTTTATATCTCTACGATACGTGAATATTCTAATGAAATGTATTCTACTGTATGTAATCGCTATAAAAGGGAGTTTAATGAAATAGAAAATAAGATAATTATGTTGAGAAAACTTTTCCCAGGAGAGGTATTTTCTAATTGGATAAAAGGCATGGAATCTCAAGGGTATTTCTTATCATTAGAAGAAGAATCCAACCACATTAATAGTATTAAGCAATCTATCTGAAAAAAAAGTAGAACACATGTACCACATGATCACACACTGATGAAACAACCAAACCAGATCTTGATCAACCTGTCACATTTGATAGCAAACACCCGGAGAAATGATTATCGATCTGTACATAAGATAAAAATTACGATTAGGGTGATCACGATCTCCAGGATCACACAAAGTGCTGACCCACCTGACACCACATAAACACACTATCCCATAGGCAGGAACGCCACAAATTAACCCCTAATTCAAGAAAAACACCCAATAAATAGGCATCAAACCTTCAAAAATAGAGTTGCCCCACTTTTCCAGGAGCGTATAGGAGAGGATGATCACAGAAATAGTTCAGGATTCGTATTTTCTATATATTGTACTTCGATGACCGGCTTCAATAACCAGGATAATCATTACATCATCTTTTACAACCACAACAGCACGATAATCACCTGCTCGAACCGAATACAATCCCCGCTGTCCAATTATTCTATGCATCCACCTTTTTGGGTTTCTCTCTCCTGCTAACGAAATCAATTCTTCGCATAATGCTTTTTGATACTCTTTAGAGATCTTTCTAATATCCCTATTAGCCTTTGGAGTAAGTTTGATGGAATAATAACGGGGTTCACTCATTAATTTCCAACTCTTTCATAACCTCTTCCATCGGAATGCATCTGCCAGCCTTGATATCTTCCAATCCTTCTTCAATCGCCTTAAGAGTCTCTTCACTTAGAGGTTCATCATCAATTGCGTGAGAGAGAAGATCCTGAATGATCTCTTCATCCGATTCATTCTCATGCCTCCGGAGAGAAGATAATTCCCGGTATATTGAATCGCTGACTTCGATAGTCACACTCATATTATTTCATCCTCGTTAAATCTTCATCAACTTATGGGCTGATCACATGATCACAAATGATCACACCTGATCTTTTAGTACGATCTGACCAATTATTTCTTTATTTTTAAAACCAATATAAATATGAAGTTTTTTGTAACGCGTGCAGGGAGGTGATCACGATCTCCAGGATCATATAAGGGTCACCCTAAGATACCCAACTCTTTCTTTCCGATCTCGATCCACTTCTGAAGTCTTGGATCACTTTCGATGTCCTTTATCATACCCTCCATCTCTACAGCTACCTCAGGTGTAAGTGCAGCACCACATTGATCACAGAATCTTGAGGTGGGCCCATTGATAGTATAACATCTAGGACACTGCCTAGCCTCAAGTGCTTTGCTGGCTTCTGTCGGTCTGCCTCTCTTTTTAATGCCCATCTTAGAAGCAACCTCGTTATCAACATCCTGATCAACCAAATGCAAGTATACCGAAAACATGTCCGTGTTAAGATTACCCCAACACATCCGTTTTACAACCGATTCCTGATATCCCTGCCTAATCAGATGCGTAATTCGAGAATGACGGAATATATGCGGGGTAATATGTCTTTTGATACCAGCAGAGAGCGCAATTTTCCGTAATGTTTTTAAAAGACCCTGATACTGTAATGGTTCAGCCCTTGATGTTAGAAAGACAAATGAATCAGATGTGGCTGTTCCAGGATAGTCATTAGCCCAGGATTGCAAGTATGATCTACTCATGACCAGAGGGACATGTCTTGGTTTTCCGGTTTTAAACTCGGTCCTAACAGCAACATTCCAATCGTTAAATGTTACTTGGCTCCATTTAAGCTCTCCAATCTCTCCAATTCTGAAACCCCCCTCATAAAGCATGGCAATAATCGCGCGGTCTCGTGAGTTTGTGGCATGCTCAATCATTGCCCTGATTTCCTCCTCAGTCAACAAATCTTCAGCTGTTTTTGTAGTTTTAGCAAATGTTTGAGGTTTAATTTTTCGGATTTTACTTTCCTGTAATTCTTTGCTGGCATATCCCATTTCACACAGCCACAGACTAAAACGTTTCAACCCTCTGGAAACATCTGCCTTAAAATTCCTCGTGAAATCTTTCTCATTATTGATCTTGTCAATAGCAAGGTATAGATCTGCAATCCCAATCTGATCATATGGACCGATCCATCTTCTTGCACCTGCAAGTTGTCCAGTGATTTTGGCTGCCCGTGAATTACTAATCCCGACTGTTGCTCTCAGCTCAGCAACAAAGAGACGGATTAGATCAGCATCCCGATTAGTAATAATCCCCTCCTTAAGCCTATTTTCAAGAGAATGTTCACATTGTGCCCTAAATGCTTCTTCAGACTTATGGAAACGAGGGTTAGCAGATGCCATAGATACATATTAATTCCAATGAGCCTTTAACTTTTGTATTAAAGCCCCCCCTTAGCGTTATTATTGTTCTTAAAAGTAAGGTAATTTGCAGATACATAATCTGATTATTATGTTACCCTTTGTGAATTTTTATGATCCTGCATAATTTACTGACTTTGTATTAGCGGTAATTTTTCTACACAATTTCTTTTTGTATGACACCCCTGCTTTGTTAATACTCGCCCTATATTTTAATTTCCTGATAATCCAGAGAATTGTAACCCAATTGTTTAACCAACATATCACTTAAAATTCCCATTTCGCACCCACTACTATTCCCCGTTATTTATCAAGAAATAGTGATGTGGAATACCAAAAGAAAAATAAAATTGAATAGAGCCTTAGCTATTTCTAAATATGTAGTCAACAATCCCGGAAAAAAATTTTGTTTTTCTGCACCTTTTTTAACAATTAGGTAATATAGTCCAAATCGAATCGTGTTAGTTGAAATAGAATTGGAATTTGCTTATTCCTATTTATCATCACACTCTCAACGTAAAAACGATCCTCTTCACTGACAAGATTGAACATGGATAATATCCAAACCATGGTATCAGAAGTAGGACGTATTAAAGGACGATTATTAGAGTTTATTTTTGGTGGAACTTTAAACTTTTCTAGTTCAATGTGTGTAATAACCCTTAAGATACCATGCATCAGAACACTAAAATTGAGTATTGTCATGAGTGCCATGATTCGCTCTGGCTTTTCAAGGAATATTGTTGCTGCCAGAAGGGGTTTTTTAATCAGTTTAAAATTGTTTTCAACTTTAATCTGACCTTTATAATGTAATAGAATATCCTTGGGCGAAACATCATCCGGGGAAACATTAGTTAACAATGCAAAAGTTGAAGACTTTCTTTTTTTCTCTTCGATTTTATCTTCATTTCTTTTAAATTCTTCACAAACTATCTTCCATGAAACCTCAAGTATAGGGGGTTTCGAATTTAATCCAGGTCTACCTCTTCCTCTTTTCCATCTCTCCTGTTTTTGCACATTGAGAACTGCATAAACCAAATCATCAGAGTGATCTTTGATAAAACGGTTAACTTCTGCGAGTGCATCAGGTTCACAAGCAAATTCTTTCTTGAGTAGATTATTAACAGACTCTTTTAACTCTGATTTTGCTTTATCTATCGCTTTTATCGTCGTTTTTTCTCCATCTGATGTCTGAAAAAGATGGATATAACATAAGCGTCCATAGACACTAACTTCTGTTGAAAAGACTGAATATTTTGAAGATTTGGAATCATCCGGATGATTACAACAGTGGCCAAGAGAGACCCAGTTATCTTCATTAAACGCTCTGATCCTAATTTTTTCAGAAATTTTTTTACTAAAATTTTCAGGTATCTTTGAGATGAATTGGATAGGATGGTCACCTTCAGTTAGTGATTTAAAGTTTGGTTCTGTCAATAATTTAGAGTCAGCAATGTAGATATATTTAGAAAAATCAGACCCATAAATCTTCTTCAATGCCCGAATAACCTCATCATTGTAAGTACAATCTGCTTTATTACCATCGAGGGTCTGACTGTAAATGATCAGTCCATCTCCGTCAGTTATCATCCCAGTTTGAATCTGTTTGAGGTCATTTCTCTTTTGTTTACTATACCCATAAGTGATATCTATTGGTGGGATAATTCCATCTTCTGGAATATAATCGCCATATAGGACATGAGATGTGGTGTCTGAATGTAGTATTGTGTTTTCTGGCAGATTAAAAGTCAATCTTACAGATAACGCTATTTCAAGTAGTAATGTTGAACAATTTGATTCATAGATCCGATCAAGGAGTCGTGCAAATTGATCGTCATTCAATTCTGATGGATCAATTGGTTCTCCAACAAGAAGTTCGAGATCTATTCCACTGTATCTCTCATGAATCCTGGAGAGAGGGACTTTACTAAAAGAAGGCATAAAGG
>Ga0074198_1000858_pt1 | contig 25567 bp, 33 predicted proteins | sample EPASupsiteSAE323_FD_64527 | JGI IMG/M metagenome (GOLD analysis project Ga0074198, IMG submission 64527) | Bioremediated contaminated groundwater from EPA Superfund site, New Mexico - Sample SAE3-23 | ecosystem: Environmental > Aquatic > Deep subsurface > Groundwater > Contaminated ...
ATCACTTGATGGCGTTACACGATAAATTGTACCAAACAGCTCGATCACATTTTGGTGCGCGCGTTCGATTCTTTCAGACCTTATCTGTTGTCACGTCTATACAAATCTTTGAATCTTGGGAGCGCCTGTTAGCCTTTATGAGTGACGTGTTTGCAAGGGACAAAATCTAAAATGAGAATTGCTGTTCATATAGCAAGCGTATTGACAGTCTTTCATCATTTTTTACAGAAGTTTGATTTGGATATCCGTAATATCTGCAAAATTCAAACGGATTTTGTTTCGGACGAACATTTACGCCAATTGTGAGCGGATCATCAAAAGAAAAACAGAATGATTGAAAAAAGGATAGGATGAGCAACATGTCCGCCTCCGTTTTAGTGAGTATTCGCGTTGTGGAAGCAACAAGAGTGTCCACACTGCTGACTGTTTTGCACAAAGGTCATACCAATCAGCATAACGAATTGTATCAGAATTCCAAGATGCGCAATTATAGTATTTTTTCTGTTCTGTTGCAAATTTTTTAAATAAATTGATTTTGATTAATATTAATACTAAAATAATATTAAAGAAACAAAATTTAATCAATTCCAGGAGGTAATAATGGGTTACGTAGGTGATATCCGTCCAATTGGTGTTCTTAATTTTCTCTCATCTGATGCAAATTGGAGTATATTTTTCCCACCCGATTTTTGTACCTTAGCCTCTGATGTAGACCCATATGCAAGTAATATTGTGACCTACATACAGAGTTACGCTAACTCACAACCAAGTGGAACCTTTACAGCGGGTATTACATTTTATTCTCAATCTGATATATTTTGCAGCGAGGCCATCATCATCAACGGCCCTCATACTGTTAATGTTGAATTTATCGGTACGGATGTGCAGTTCAATGATACGCAAAACAAATTCTTTTTATCAATTGCAGGAGGACAATCAGATAATATCTCTCTCACATATTCTGATGCTTTTTGTGGAACGATCTCTAAGACCACCTATAATAACCACGTTACCTTCACACACGAAACCAGTGATGCAAACTTCTTGTGGGTTGATATTTCTGAAAGTGACTCTTTAGCTGTTTCTACCAATATTTTCAACAACGCATTATTAGAGTTCAACGCAGAGGGTACACTCTCCCAAATCAACATCATTAATCCGGCGCTATCCAACCAAAATCCAATGAGCGATCCTGACCAGGTCAACACTCTAATTAGAACAGCAAGAAACATAGCAAGCTATTTAGAAGAAAACTTTCCAAGCGATTATCCCAACAATATTTCTGCTCCTGTCGTTGCCCAATATCAAGGTCCTATTTCGGCCAGAACCCTCGATATTGATTTATTAAACGGCACCCTAATCTTCTCTAATTTCTCATCTAACACCAATTTGCCATAGTAACTCTTTTCTTTAACACGCGGAAAATTGTCCTGATAAGTCTACGAGGGGGTTACCCCCGTCGTTAACACCGTATCGTTCAACTGCTTCAACGCATCAAGAATCGAACTGGGAGCATGATTTAGAAAAATGGTGTTTGATTTAGAATCCCCTCCAATTTCGCGAAGCACGTCGAAATACTGAATCATCAGAATCATATGCATCAGCTCTTCCGGTTTCACATTCGGCGTCGATCCTTGAAATTCTTCCATCGATTTTTTGAACCCATCAATGATTGCCTGTCTTTGTCCCGCCACACCCTTACCGTGCAAAATATTGGCCTCTGCTTCAGCTTCGGCTTGTTTCACACGTACAATTTTTTCAGCCTCAGCTTTTTCGTGCGCCGCCATCCGTAAACGTTGTGCCGTATTAATTTCATTCATCGCATTTTTAACATTTTCGTTGGGCTGAATATCCGTCACCAGCGCTTGCAATAGGGTGTACCCAAAGGACTGCAAAATACCACTCAGTTCCTTTCGTACCGACACAGCGATGTCATCTTTTTTAGAAAACACATCATCCAAAATAATCGTGGGTACCTTGGCGCGCACCACATCAAACACAAAAGCTTGGATTTGCTTGGTCGGTGATACTAACTTATAAAACGCCTCATAAACCCTGTCTTCAGCAATACAGTATTGAACTGAGACCATAATATGGACGAAAACATTGTCCCGCGTCTTCGTTTCAATCACGACATCCAACTGCTGAACACGCAAATTAACACTACCGGCAATATTATCGATAAAGGGAATTTTGAAGTTGAGCCCGGCTGTCGCCACACGTTTAAATTTCCCCAAGCGCTCGACAATAGCCACGCTTTGCTGAGGAATAATAAAAGCCGTTAAAAAAGCAAGGAAAAACACCGCAAAACAAATGAGATATAGAGTAGACAACACGAACAACCGTCTTATTGATACACGTCGTTATTGTATCACGGTGCTTATTAACAAAACGTAATATCACAGAATCGACTGTCGGGTTCGGGGCGGCGGATCATGATGGATTGTAGTCCTTCGTACTTGACTTCTCCTGCTTCAACCATGGACACAAGACTACGATCATCGCAGGAAGGGAAGCTCATCGGATTGCCACGCAAACGCAGTTCGCATTCTTCTCGCGACCACAAAGCGGCGTTACCCTGCATATAATAAACCTGCCGCATTTTGGAAAGCTCGTGTGTAAAAATGCCTCCGGCTGCTATGAAAGCAACTTTGGTTGCACCTTGCGCCTTCAACACGTAATTGTGCGTCCATAAAATCTTCCCTTCGTACAAAATACTTAGTGATTTCATGAACTTTTCTTCTGAAAAAACGGGCTCTAATAAACAGGTCAGCACCAATTTTTCAGACTTGTCGGGCACAATTGTTTCGGATTTATCCATCCTGATATGAGCCCGCTCTTTTACGTTGAACAAGTACGGCACGTCCACAAATTCCGCTTTTTGTGAGGCCGTGATCTTAATCGTCCGCATGCGATGAGTTTTTTGTTTTTATTATTGTAGTGTAAACATGTAAAAAAATACTTATTCAGCCTCCGCCCGGGCTAAAGCAGCTAAAGCTTGTTTAGCTCTACTTTTAAATTTATCCGGCACATCTTTTATTTTTTCTATATCCCGATAGACAATCTGTGCCTCGTTTTTTGTCTCTTGATCAGCAACCAATGAATCGGCAAATTTTATACTTTCTTCACATATCGAATTGCGTAGTTCTCCATCTGCAAGAGACTCCACTGCAAACATCAAAAACCCATTCGCAGATAATCGTTTTTCCGTAGAAACGCCTTCGTTCCTCATAATGTTTAAAATTATTACACATGCTTTTTCTCTTTCTTCGCAACTCTGACCCAGAAAATTCACCAACGACCTGCTTTGTTCAGCCCAAAAATCAGGATTTGACTCCTTTTGTGATTCTATAAACCTCCAATATTTTTCTAATATTGCCTTTTTTGCTTCAGGCTCTTTTGTACAAGAAAGACGTCCTCGCATAGCTTGAGCACGCAACCCACTAGAAACGCTTTCATTCGCGAGAACGTCTTCACAAATTCTAATTACTGCCTGCTCTTCTACAGCCTCGTCATGCAATACGCCAGCATAGTGTAAATTTAAATCAGCCCAAAACTCAGGAGAGCTTTGCCTTTTGAACTCTAGACTTCCCAGAATTTTCATCATCATCTGTATGAATTTGACCTTAAAATCGACAGCAGTTTGATCCACAGTCTCCAAAAGATTTGTTATCACAGATTTACAATCATCATCAGTTATCTCGTGATTATCGAATTTTTTAAAAAACGCTTGTTGTTCTGCCGTAAAACTAGAGGGATCTTCTGCTGGCGGACCAGGAAGAAGTGGTGGTACGACAACAGTAGGAAATGCTTTTTTGAATCCCCTTTCAAAATAACGCAACGTATTTTCGTAATTGGCTTTAAGAACCACTTCATTGGGAGCAGCCACAAAAGAACGATATCCGTTGTGCAAGAAGAATCCACCAGAGATACCACCGTCTGCATACCACTCATACAAATCTTTCTTCACTATCTTGGATCCCAAAGATGAATAACGATTTAATAAATTGACATACTCTAACGCCTGATTCTGCGCTACATGAAATCCTACGATCGCAGGGGCGGGAGGCATCGTTCGCCAAATGTCTTTAGCTACACTTTGAAGAACTTTAATATCAACACCAAAAACAAACTGACTGAAAATAAGCAAGCAGGAAAACACAAAAAACGCAAAATTCCATTGACACTAACGGAATATAACACACAAATCTTAAGATCTGATTAAAAATTCACCCCCATTTTTCAAATCAAGACGGCTTAAATATTCTGTCAGATCCCTGATCTTTATGCATGCATGGCTTGTCCGTAATGGGCAATCATGTCGCCTGTCATCATCAGTTCTGGATCGCGAGGCGGAAGCGGATAGAGAATAAAATGCTCTCCCCGGTAAAAACCGCTATTTCTAATTTCTGCCATCTTTTGAAATAAGATGGTCGATTAATCACAGTATTGCAAATTTTAAGAGAAAAATGCCATTGAAGGAAAAGTGAACCTCACTCGTTGAACAAGTACGGCACGTCCACAAATTCCACTTTTTGTGAAACCGTAATCTTAATCGTCCGCATGCGATGAATTTTTTGTTTTTGTTATTGTAATGTGAATATGCGAAAAAACACTTATTCAGCCTCCGCCCGGGCTAGATTCTGGCGGATTCTTTCTGTTTGCTGTTTTAACTATTCGTAATGCATCACTATAATTATCGCAGACCCCAATCAGGCTTTGGATTATAAACGACCTGCAGCTCCTGTTTTTTATCGAGAAGCTAGAAATGAGCTTTGGAGGGAACCTGTACGGTATTCGTTTTTGTTTTTTTCGTATTGTGAGTACGGGCAAAAGATACTAAAACGGTACTAATAAAGAAGAAAATAGAATTAAGAGTACCAAATGGAACGATTTGTTGGTCGAGAAACAGAGTTAAGCGCCTTATCTAACCAAATGGATAAGCCGACAGCTTCATTTGTTGTTGTCCGCGGTCGTCGTCGAATTGGTAAAAGCACATTGATTAAGCACTTTGCAAACCCTTATCAATTATATGCTTTTGAAGGATTGGCTCCTTCTGCCAGTGCTACCGCACAGGATCAACGGGATGAATTCTCTCGTCAATTGGCACATCAAACTGGATTGCCACACATTGTGGCCGATGATTGGACCAAACTATTTCAGTTGTTATGGGAAAAATCAAAATAGCTTGGGATAACTATTTTTCTCATAATCCACAAGCGATGCTTATTATTTGTGGTTCGGCAAGTAGTTGGATCAACAAAAACATACTGAGTAGTACAGGATTTGTGGGACGTATTTCTTACACATTAACGCTAGAAGAATTAACTCTTCAAGTCCTCAGTCAATTTTGGGATACACCCCATATTTCAGATCATGAAATACTGAAGGTACTTTCTGTTACGGGGGGTGTTCTAAAATACCTCGAAGAAATCAATCCCAAATTTTCTGCAGAAAAAAATATACAGCAATTATGTTTTTCAAGGGGTGGATTTTTTGTCGATGAATTTGAGCGGATTTTTGCGGATTTGTTTTTAAGAGATTCATGCCTTTATAAAGCAATCGTTACGATCTTGGCGAATGGTCCCAAAACAATGAGCGAGCTTGCAGAACTTGCGAAGTTTTCAAAATCTGGACGCTTAAGTGATTATCTTCATGAATTGGCCGAGTGTTTTGGGTCTACAATTTGAAAATTTGGTTCTTCAAAATCGATCAGCAATTTATGAACACTTAGGTCTTTCTCCTTATGATATTGAATGTGATGGTCCTTATACCCAGTATAAAACGGTAGAACAGCATGGTTGCCAGATTGATTATCTTATTCAAGATCGATTCAGTACACTATATGTTTGTGAAATAAAATTCTCACAAAATCCCATCGGTGTTTCTGTTGTTGATACATTTGAGCAAAAAATAAAGCATTTGAAAGTTCCCAAGCATGTGTCATTTAGACCTATCCTTATCCATGCCAATGAGATAACTCAAGATCTATCTTCACGGTCATACTTTTATAAAATTATAGATTTTTCTCAAATGCTGCGGTCGAAGATGCAATGACACTATGGATGTCAAAATTTTTAAAATGTCATGTAAGGTGACCCCTCCCTTTATCGCTTCTAAAGAAACTTTAAATTTAAATTCTTTTGTATGAACTCTTCTCACATCTCATCCTCCGCTCCTCTCATCTTAAACAGAAAACTTTCTTAAATTCTTGTCCAAAAAATGGGGTGCTTTCGCACCGGAAATTGCTGTGTTACACTTGAGGCTTCGGATGAGCAAAGCAATGATCGAATTCGAAGAATGTTAACGTAACGATTGTTATATTAGGTGGAGATTTTGCATGTTTTCTGTTTTTTTAAGTGGGTTGATGTTTGGAACAGTTGGTCCATTAACTCCTGTTATGGATGGATTGTGGAGAAATGACACACCACCCATAGCTGTTTTTAGCAAAGAACATGAAATAGGACTGAACTATGCTCGGTCATTGGCTACTTTTAATCCGTTAAAATCAGAAGGATACCAGTCTATAAAAGATCTACAAAACAGTATTACCTCATGTTGGTGGCATGAAAAAACTTCAGAAGAAGATTACTCTCACGCCATTGTCGAATACAAGTACGAGAACACTCTCTATCGTTCTCTTGTTGTTATTCAAAGTTGGAACCAGTTGAAAGATACAACGTTTGCTAACGGTGTGATCCAACAATTTAGTAAAGGATACAAAAAAGCGTTTAATAGTGTTGGATCTCTACCGTCGGAACCTGCAGACCGTAAAGCTGCTAGCGCTGGACAGGTTCCACAGCCAACCCAACCGCTACCACCAAGACAACTTACACCGGAAGCTGCTGGTGCTGGACAGATTCCACTTCCTCCACGGCCAGCCCAATCTCTACCACCAAGACAACCCACACAGCAAGCTCAATTTCTACCACCATCTAAAGCAACTATTGTTGCCACAAAGGGTGAAACGACAAGAACAATAGAACTTGACATAACGATTGGGGCTAATAAGCCGGCAACCATAGGGGAGAAAGGGTTCGCAGCCATACAAAGTTTAGTAGAATCAATGATCAACCCTACTTTCAAACTTGTTGGTATTCCCGACCAAGATCTCCAGCGCATCGTTCTGTTGATTCACCGCCCCCCCAACACCGCCAGGACAACTCAGACAACAATCGGTCCCATAACACAAACCTATAATTGCACTAGCTCTAGCTCCACAAAAGTTCATCTCGGTTTTGGTTCGCTTACTTTTCAACCCCAATAGCAATTTAATATTGAAATGAATCTAGAAGATTGGGTTGAAGACCGTAAGATACACGCAAGGAAAAGTATACAAATCTGTTCTCTCTGTGCTTTGATGACAGGCGAAGAGTTTGTCTGTATTGCGAGTTGGCAGAAAATAGACCGGTCGCGTAATTGATAGGAATCAGAATAAATTCAGATCAAAAGCCCGACTTATGATTTGGCTGCCACTATTTTTGATATTCACAGGAGTCGAATATGTCGTTGGGTGAAGAACTCTAAAAACTATTACACAACACGTCTAATAATTTTTTGCGAATAATCGTTTTTAATAAGGGATGTTAAGTACCGTCCCATTATGTTTTCATCGCACTCTAGCTATGACCATAGTGGAGCGTATTCCGAAAAAGTCAAGACTAACGCGGAATACATTCCGCAAAAGTCAGTAATGTAAATTTATTCTTCATCCGACAAATCTGCTGGCGATGTATATGCCGGAGAGTTAGATCTTGAATCGTAACATGACACAAGCTCTTGATGAACCTGCTCAGTTTTATGGCTTACCCCAAACACCCCAGCTACTTTGCGCAACGCTGCTTCGCGATTGCTTCCAGCATAAAAATGACAAGCACTTTGTGGATTAAAATGTTCATAGTATGGAACTGCATTTGTTTGTTTTGAAATTGCAGCCAACCTGGCAATACCCACAGATATAGGCAAATCAAAGAATTTATCACCTTTTAATGTACTTCCTGAAGATCCCACTAAGCGTCTTGCAATTTCTAAGTCTTCTAAAATAATGGAGGCATATAAAATATTTAAATCATCATCTGAAACACCCTCACATTCGAGCGCTATTCCACCTTTCCTTGTTTTATCTAAAGAAGAAAAAAACCGACTTGGCATTTGCTGTAACTTATCGTGAATTTCTTGATGTTTATATCCTTTTTGATCATTTTTTAGAACATGGAAAAAATTTCCAGCCTGACCAGATACTGGCCGACTTATTGCAGAGTGTAAAGAATCAAAAAATTTGTACTCTGTCGGATATTTGTCTACTCTGTTTTGATATTTCCCACTGTCCTCTACCTTAAAATAATCATTAGCTTTACCGTCTTCTATAGGGCATTTTTCAACTTTTCTTTCAAAACTGCCAACATCAAAACGACTCTCTCTCGTCCTTTTAGCCCGGTTAAATCAATTGTTGACGGCTGTTTGCTAGCATAATCTTGCCTGAATTGTTGTAACTGTTGAGCGGCCGGCACAGATAATACGCTCTCATCATATCTAAAAAACTTCGCATACGCTGCACAATCTCGTTTGTATTGTTTCTCCAAATCAAACCCCTGATCAGCACAAAAAATAATTCCCGTCGTCAGCAAAAAAGAAATCAAAACAAAATCCTAAACAGTTTCCACATGAAAATTAAACATTATTTTTAGACAATTGTAAAATAAAATATATAAAACAACACTTAGAATTCAATCTATACTTCCTGTTCGTCACAATCAAATCTTGATAAGATGATATATCTAACCGTGCAAGGGTATATATGTCCACACGACCTATTGGCGTTTACGATAGTGGCGTCGGTGGATTAACTGTCTTGCGCATTTTGAAAGAACAGCTACCCAACGAAAATTTCGTTTATTTTGCGGACACAGCGCACCTGCCCTATGGAAATAAATCTCCCAAACAAATCAAAAGTTACGCCCACGATATTTTAGAGTGGATGAAAAATGTTGCTGATGTGAAAATGGTTGTCGCAGCCTGCCACACAAGCTCTGCCATTGCGATACCTTCAATATCATCCCCCTTACCTATCGTTGACGCCATCACACCTCTACTTTCTGTAACGCCAGATAACGGTATCGGCATCATCGCCACACCCACCGCTGCAGCCAGTCGCATGCACGAACAGATCTTTAGACAACATGGATTTACAGGACCCATCATTACAATCGACTGTCCTGATTTTGTCCCCTTAATCGAATCCGGACTAGAAACGGGCCAATTTGATCACGAGAAACTTAAAAAATGCACGCAAGAATATCTAGAACCTTTCTATACAAATCAACTGAATACATTGATTTACGGCTGCACCCACTACCCTTTTATTCGATCCATCATTGAGTCTTGTTTGCCAGAAAACATATACTGCATCGATCCCGCAGAAACCATCACTAAAAAAACAGTAGATACACTGCAAAATCTTCATTTGCTAAACACTAGCGGTCTTGATTCTTCAACTACATTCACGTGCAACCTGGACCAAAGTATATTTGAAAAGAAGCTCATGAACGTTTCCATAACTTAATGCCCGAAGCTAAAACGAAAAACGTGATTTTTCTTCAGATCGATACCCATCGCCGAAAGAACATGTGATGGTTTGCCAGTAGAACACGCTGATCCCGCCGAAAACACGAATTCCTTCGAAAGAATCAAGGGTAGATTAACCTTCGCTTCTTTAGGAACACGCACGTTTAAAATGTACGGCCAGTCTTTATTGCCAATCTCAACAGCATTCGGGAAACGTTCTTGAAATTCTTTCCAAAATTTCTCTTTTTGTTTTTGGGCTTGTTTAAAATTGATATCTCGTTTTTGACAAACCAGCTCAGCCGCTTTTCCCAGACCAGCACACAAGGCTGTTGGCAAAGTTCCTGGACGAATACGTTCTTGAAGACTACCTTCCTGCAGCGAAGACGCTTCCATTAAAGCATCGTATCCTTTTTGCGACAAAACAAGAGCCCCTACTCCATGTGGTCCATAAATTTTATGTCCAGAAATAGTCAGCATATCGATACCCAGTTTTTCCATATCAATATCGATCTTTCCAAAGGCAGCAACCGCATCAACATGAAATAAAACATCGTGATAATGACACAAAGCCCCAATCTTAGCGATAGGATGCATAACCCCTGTTTCATTATTAACCATCATGACAGACACTAAACGCGTTCCTCTATTGATGTGTGTTTTCAAATGATCCAAATCTATGTGTCCATAATGATCAACGTCAATGAAAACAACATTTCTAAGCCGATCAACCGCGGTTAGTATGCTTTTGTGCTCAGTCACACACGTCACTGTTTTTCCGGCCTCTTCCGGTTTTTGCAGAGCAATCACGTTAGCTTCCGTTGCGCCGCTTGTCCAAAGAACATATTTACCTTTAGTACAGCTTTTTAAAATCTCTTCCGCTTTTGCAATTTCCAAACGTGCTTCTCGACCCTTGCAATGGTTGGAATAAGGATTTCCCAACTTACGATGATAAATTTGATTCATCACCCAAAGAACCTGCTCATCACAAAACGTGGTCGCAGCATTATCTAGATAGACTTTTCCAAAAAGCGCGCAAAATATAAACAACATATCAATCACCCTACCCGTCTTTGTGATCCAGAATACGGAACAGGCTTTTCTAACGTACCATAAATATTTGATGCGATAAGTTCTTGCAACGTTTCTGGTTGATTCTTCTTTGGAGGCTCTGTACTTCCCATAGCAACAACAACGACCTGAACCCATTCTTCCGGCAAATAGCGAAACGGCTGCACATCAAAAAATACGATTTTAGGATCGAACCCTTTCATGTCATGGACTCGTTGCACAACGTTATCACAAAATTCTGTAAGCTGCTTTTCTCTGTTGGTTAATCGTATCGTCTTAACCAAACAGCACGTAATCCCTCTCATGGCCGCCCCGTAAGCACTGGCAAACACACTGAAGGGCGCCACAACAACACCTTCATGCTGCGGGAACAAGGCCGCTGCCGGACCAATAAGAATCAAAGGTCCTGTCAACCCTTTATTGTTCATAGACCTGTAAAAATCAATCAATGTGTTTTCTGCTGTTTTTATCACCCGATACGCTGTCATCACGTCAACCTTATCGTCAAAATTCGTCATACCATTACAGGTGCGCATCGCAGCTTCAAGTGTGAACGCTTTGCGCGCCGTCATAGTATCACAGGGCTCTCCAATTGTTATTCGGTATTCATCAATTGTCACCAAACTATTTAGCCCAATCTTTTTAAAATGCATGCCCGGTATTTGGAAATCATCACTTGAAATTTCATTGTTAGTAGCCGGGTCTGTTATCGCCTCATTTTTTAAAACCATGGAGTGTGATCCCATTTCATCCATATAAATGGCGTAACTGTCCTGATACTGCGTCAATTTGTTAGCACCAGTAAAAGCATTAATTAAAGCAGAATCGATTGTTTTAAATGGAAATAGGCTGGCTTCTTTCTGCGTTAAAATCGCACCGTTTGTTTGTGTGAAAAGCAACTCACAAGACATTTTAAGTTCATTGAACACACCACGTATTTCTTCCAACTTGTCCGAAAAAGCCTTACGAAATGTTGCGTTCAATACGCCAATGTTTTCACGCTCCATAAATCCTACAATATCCAAATCATGAGACACCAAAACATCAACCTGAAAATTATCGCGAATTAGTTTTGCCGCAAGATCTTCTTGGTCAGAGTAAAATATTGAAAAAACACCACAAACAACGATACTTTCAGCTCCTTTATCAACAAGCCGTTTAGCCGCTTCAATTATCTTCTGTTCAGACAGGGGTGTAATGGGGGCACCATCGTAATCATACCCCCCATCAAGGGTTTCAACCCCTACGAGCACATTGTTTCGCAGATCTTCAGACCAGTTAAAACAAGGCAACAAGACATCAGGCTGATGTCCCGCCAGACGTATCGCTCCTACGCGGGTATGCCCCACATGGTATTTCAGCAAAAAACGAACAAAATCCGTACCAACAAACACATGGGAAACCTCATGCCGTCTAAATTCGACCAACCGCTCAATGTTGTCCTTAACAGTAGCAGCAAGCCCTCCATGCATACGTGTCAGTGCATTGTTGACAATCATTCCATTGTTGTTCACAACAACTGAACACACTCGATTTCTCTCAATACTCATACCGACCCACATGCGGATGTCCTTTGTTTATCGTTAAATATCAACGGCTGGATAATTAACTTGATCTAAAACATACAATGTATTGTATCACAAGTCAGGCGCTCAAAGATCCTCAGAACTGGTTCTTTTCTTGAAACCATCACACACGACAGGTCGTTTCAACCAAACCATGATCCATTTCAACACATCCTCTGCTTTTAAGAGTCTTGACCCCTCAAATGTTTCATCGCGTATTCTAAAGAAACGTTGCCACTAACGCCCTTTACAACGCCTCTATTGATCCATATAAAAGTCGGCACAGTGGTTACCCCAAATTTATCAAACAAATCGGGATGAATGGTTACGGAACACCCATATTCTTTAACTTTTTCAGCCAATTTCTGAAAGCTATTATCAGGTAATCCCCTTAAAACAAATTGAAAAGGAATAAGATCTACTTGCTTCCACAGATCCAACCAGACCTGTTTGGGCACACTGAATGACATGAATATATACAAAATAGATTCGTCTTTCGACGCAGGCCTGCGTTCTGAAGACTTTTGAATAGATGATTTGCCACAACACTCTGTATTGTTTTGCATTCCCTCAACCAGCTTAATGATTTCGGGATCTGTTTTTTGCGCAACAAGCTTCTGAATCCATTCACGATCTGATTTTTCAACCTGCGCAAAAAGATAATAGAAAAGAAGCGTTGTCAGTCTATTTCTTGCAAAGCTTTTCCTGGTTTAAAGTGTGACACGTTTTTTTAAAATCTTTTTAAAAAGTACAGTTCTTGTTTTTGATTCGCTTTTTGTTTGTTGTATTTCAATCAATATCTACATACCACAATGGTAATGGTCTGTCTTCATCAAAAGCACGTTCGATTTGACGCCAATATTCCTCAACCACATCAATTACATCCGTCATGTCATTTCCTCCACATCATCGCCCGGTAAAAGAATTTGATCGCCTGAGGCCTCTGCCCCGCCGGCAAATCAATAACCATGTTTGAACGATGGCAAGCTATAGACACGGTAGGCATTGGATCAAAGTTGTTCGCCGTCAAAACAGAGTCAATTAAATATGCTGTTTTAAGCAATTCGGTTCCCTTGCGATGCACAGACAAAAGTTGCACGTTAAATTTCACATAACACGCATCATCATTATCGATAAATTCATCAATTCCAAAAACAACGCAAGGATACACGGGACGTTCTGGCACATTGAAATAAATCTTGTTTTCTAACGCGTCTTTAAGTTGCGGATCTGTGGACAATTGTTTTTGCACGGCTTTGAATAACGAATTCACAATCATTGTTAGTTTTTATGGGGAAATAATAATAAAATTTTAATAAGATTTAAAAATTAATCAAATAATTATTGGGCTGGAGAAATATTTCAAAAATTAAGTAAATATTAAATATCAAGCATTTGATGAAAATCGATTCATGAACAGTTGGACACAACATGAAAGTTTAGATTGTCATCGTACACAAGGCATTCTTATCACAGACATCTCCCCCTGTTCTTTTGCGAACATAATATTCGATAAACGGCTTGCTAGAATACGGATCGATGGTGACGCTCATTTCTAAACGATCAACAATCTGATACCCGTGATAAAACGATCCAAGCACAATGTGCTGATTTGTTTTCGTTTCCAGCTGATCACACACGAAGATTTTGTGCCCCAACAACGTTTGTGGATGGTTTTCTGAAAAGCTGGGCTACCACAAGAACTGTCCCGTGGTTGGATCTTTCATGTGACGAATGCGTGATAACGCCAAAGGCGATACCAACCACACAGCATAAGGCGTGTAGCGCGGATGAATTTTATCCTGCAGAGCAATCAGCGTATCAGCCGTGTCAAACGCCTCAGAACGCAACGCATGATCCGGATTGAGAAGCCCTTTGGGTTGGTTTTCTCCCGTACCATATAAAAACGATTCATTTTCAAGCGCTGCCATTTTTTCAGCAACCTTATGCAACAACCACGATTCAATATCAATCGCACTGTCTTCAAACAACTTCTGGCTAATTTTGGGCTTGGCGTACATTTCGTGAATCAAAATTTTCTGAGTTTTTAATGTGGGTGTTCCTGTTGTAAGACGGTCTTGCGTTTCTGTTACCCATCCACAATCCGCTGTGTTTTCATCTGTCAAAATTTCAAAATGATCGGTTTTCACAGTATCCACACGGGCAATTTGTCTTAATGTTGAATAACCCGTCAATAGATCTTGGAATCGTTCAACCCGGTGCTTTGGCATAACATACCCACCCTTTTCAAGGCTGAGTGTACTTAAAAATGATGGCAAGGGTTGAGCGGGCAACGCCGCCGGCGCTTGGTCTTCTTGTGGCATATCTTTTCCTGTTTGTTAAACAACAGGTTTATTTTGTAAAAATTAATTAAAAACACAAAAAAATTTATGGGCTTTTGTGATCTATCCCATGCATGATGTTGAATATACACGCGAATCCAGTCTAAAGTGGAATAGGATTCCGAAATATACGAAACATGTATAAAAAACGCACTCTCCATACATTTTTTAACACAATCAAAGAACAATTTCCTGTCCTTCTTATTACGGGGCCAAGACAAGTAGGAAAAACAACGTTTTTACAGCAACAAGAACAACGCCCTTACGTTACTTTAGACGATCCCTTGCTGAGAGAATTGGCTCAAAACGAACCAATATTATTCTTGAAACGTTTCCCACCACCCGTCTTAATTGACGAAATCCAATATGCACCAAATCTTTTTCCCTATATCAAAATGTTATGTGATCAAATGCGCCAGCCGAATCTGTTTTGGCTAACAGGGTCACAACAATTGCAACTGATGCAAAATGTCTCTGAATCTTTGGCAGGTCGTATTGCAATCATACATTTATTGGGTTTATCAAAAAGCGAAAGCGTCGAACACCCCCACACGCCTCCGTTTTTACCCAGCTTAAGCAACACTCCACCCTCTTCAATCAACCTGTATAAAACAATCTGGAGGGGATCATTTCCTGCTATGGTCGTCAATGAACATATGGATCACAACCTTTTTTATAGTTCTTACGTTCAAACGTATCTTCAATGTGATGTGCGTACACTTACAAATGTTGGCGATGAAATGACATTTTTACGATTTCTAAAAGCAAGCGCAGCGCGTACAGGACAATTGTTAAACGCATCTGAATTAGGACGCGATGTGGACATCTCAGATAAAACAGTTAAACAATGGCTTTCTATTCTAGAAGCTTCGGGTATCATCTATCTTCTTCCCTCTTTCCATACCAACATCACACAACGGCTTGTCAAAATGTCGAAACTTTATTTTTTAGATACAGGCCTTGTCAGCTATTTGACAGGCTGGTTAACGCCAGAAACGCTAGAAAATGGTGCTTTATCAGGTCATGTTTTTGAAACATGGTGCTTTACAGAAATCCTTAAAAGCTATTGGCATAATGGGAAACAGGCACCTTTTTATTTCTATCGCGATAAAGATCAAAAAGAAATTGACCTGCTTATTCTCCAAAATAATGAGCTGTTCCCTATAGAATTTAAAAAAACCGGTTCTCCCGTGCTGTCGCATGCGGCAAATTTCAAAACACTTGAAAGGCTTAATATGCCTATGAAGTACGGGGCGATTGTTTGTCAAATTAATCAATCTATTCCACTTTCAGAAAACATTTCAGCGATACCTGCCTTAAACTTACCGTAGAAGGGATTGTCTAGTTTTCACAGCACAATAGCTGTTGGCTGCGCAACAGTACGTTCGACGATAAAAAAGAAAGCCAGCAGCGCCCATTACTAGCAACAACCACAGTACGACCCATTCCGTTTTATTGTCTTCTTGCTTTGCATTGGATGGTGTTATGGGCTGTATCGAATTTGTTTGCACAACGACAGGAATCGAATTGCTGCTAATTGGGCCTGACACGGTTGAAGACCACGCTGTAATCTGATACGTAACAGCCCCCAACAAATCAGGCCCATTAACGATCAGCACCGCCGAAACAACACTCCTCTCTGGTACAGACAAAGAAGATGGACCCTCAAGAATCGCAACGGTAGAATTATTTACAGTAATAGCAAATGAACTTAACGTGCCCCCCCCTGTCGTATTAGCCCCCGTCACAAGAAAAGCTAACAAACCATCCGAAGTCACGATGGAAGGGTACGCCACAGCCGTTAATGTTGTCACAGTATCCGCCATGTTCAGTGTTTTTGTGTTTAGTATAATTTATTATAACATTTAAGTCGAAAAACTATAATACATTTTCAATTAACGCGCGCAGACATCTTCACGAAAATGAGGATTTATGAAATTTTATCCAACACACGGATCTCCGCATTCGTGGAGATGACAACAAACAAAACAACAGAACCATTCGGCAGGATATTTCTTGTTTCCGTAGTACGCATTTTTATCGTCACGTTTGACATATCAAATGCGCAAATCTATCGTCTTACTGCTCGTCTTTTCGAACGAACCCCAGTTCTCGATTCAACTCTCCCTGAAGATTGCTTAAACTTGCCTTTAAACCGTTTAAAACACGAGTGTCTTGTGGAGAGCTTTCTTCTTGAGGAAGCGTCCTATTAATGGTTGCTAACTCTTCCACTATCTCTTGCATGTCTTTGTCTAATTGAGTTTTAATTGAGTTTAATGTAGCATTGCGTTGTTTTTCATTGCGATTGCGCATTGTTTTTTTTATCGCGACTGACGCTGTTTTCAGGTTTGCTTGCGTTGTTTTCACAAGCGTCTGATACTCTGCTCTTATTTCTTTCGTGTTTTGATCAAGACTTCCAACGCGAGCTTGTACCTGTGTTTTCAAATTGTGCGCATGCGTTTTTATGCTTTTCCAACCAAACGCCTGTGTGAATGACAATAGTAACGTAATCATTGTGTCCTCATAAAAAATTAACCTTACACCTTATAGATAAACACTTAATGTTAAAATCCGGTTAACAACAACAATTTTTTTTCTCCGCGGCCGCGGAGAAGACGGGACGACAAAATTACGCATTTCTAAGCTTTAATCAACAATTAACTTTTTGATAATTATTGATGTTTTGTGATATTCTTACAAAATAGAAGCACACCTTCAACTTCACCACCAAATAGAAAGGAAGAAATATATGTCCAAATCATTGAATTTTACCAAACCAATACTACTAACGACAATCTTTCTGCCGGGATTTGCCGTTGCCACACAAGCGCAAGAAATGGCGAAAGAACTCATGAATGACGCCCAGCAGGTTTGCGCGTTTGGTTGTAGTGATGCGTTGGGGGGTGTTGCTGATTATCCGGAAAACGAAAGACTACTACACGCATTAACAGAAATGTTAGCACACAATCCAGCTGGGTTTGCCCAGCTGCTATGCGCAATAGACAACGAAACCGACGACAAACACACCAAAGCATACTGCTTCTCACTGCTTTCGCATTACATGGGCAGTAGCATGATGGACTTGGCCTCGCGCCCGGGGTCGAATGTAGAAAGGCTCAAGAACCAGAAGAAAGAAGTAATGACAAAACTACACCATTGGTTTGATACCAAAGACACCCTACGCACCTAATCGCAAACAACGAAAACGGCGCATTGTAAGCACTTTTTCAAACAACCCATTACTTCAATTCTCCGCGGCCGCGGAGAGCAACAGCACACCATTCGGCTTTTGATGAAAAATGACTTATAATACGCTAAAGCGAGAAAATAATTCTCACGGCAGCGCATGGCAGTTAACAGCAATCACTCTGTAGTTTCCTCTCGGGAATCATCGCAGATTTTATTCAAGCATTTGGGCGCGGTTCATACTCAAACAGCCCTAACGATGACTCAACGCAAATTATCAAACGTCATGCTTCGCAATGCACTAAGCACCATTGGACAAGACAAAGAACATCAAATTCCCATGAAAGAAATTCTAGAAGCATTGGATTGGGATACCACACAGAAGGCTCCAGAAACCTTACGCGAAAGCTTGCGCGATTTGGCACGCATCCAAATTCAATGGAACATTTTGGGACGCGACAACAAAAACAAATGGACAACCTCCGCTTTGCTCGCTCACGTGTCTATCAAAGATGGGTATGTCTATTATTCATACTCTCTCGCTTTGCGTGAATTGTTCCAAAACCCCAACATTTATGCCCGCCTTAACCTAGACGTGCAACGCAAATTTAAAAACAAGCATGCCGTTATTTTGTGGGAACTAATTTGCGGAGACTTAAGCTCTAAAAAAGAAGCAAAAATCTCTACAGAGTGGCTCCCTTACGAAAAAATCTTAGAACTGACAGATCTGCTAACCAACAATTATAAAAAACGATACACCTCTTTTAGAGAGCGCGTACTAGATTCAGCCATTCGTGAAATCAATGAAAACTCTGATATTATTGTGGGTTATGAAGAAAAACGAGTAAATCGCAAACTGACTCATCTGAGGTTTTTTGGCGAAAAGAAACCGATAGAAACAGCAGAAGAGCCACTGTACGTTCAACAAATGAAATCTATCGGTTTTGGTACCAAGAAAATCAAAGACATTGTCAAACTACACCCCGAAGAAGATATCGTTCGTGCTTTGGCGTTTTTAATTCATTTCACCAAAACAACAAAAGAGCCGGTCAAAAATCCGGTCGCTTTGTTTGATAAGGCCCTGTTTGAAGGATGGTGTAAACCGGCCGAGTCTGTTGTCGATTTGGGCGCGTGGAAAGATCCTGATCTGCCAACCCACGAAGAGGCCGATTGTTTGGAAATCAGACAGGCCATATCAAATCTGATTGGCCCCGCCGAATACACCTCGTGGTTTTCTCATGCGCAAATGCGCGCAGAAAATTCCTGTTTGCACATAATTTTCCCGTCATCATTCATTCGCAGCACGATCGACATTCAATATAAACATCGCATTCAACAAATCTTACCAGCCGGAATGACGTGTGTTGTTGAATAATTCTTAGTCCGCGGCCGCGGAGGACGACAAAAGTGCGCAAATGATTGTCTTTGTGATACAATCTTCATGGGCCTAGAGAGATATCAAAGCATGAGCTATTTCGTCGAAGACATCGATATTGAGGCCTTACTTAAAGCTCGAGATCGCTTTGAAGAATTTAGGCAAAACATGCTAACCGATCGCGATCGCGCCGGGGCAATTCAGGCTTTTGAATTCAGTTATAAACTGGCCTGGAAAACCATCAAGCGCATTCTAAACAGCCGCGGCATTGAAGCTCAGTCTCCACGAGACAGCTTTCGAGAAGCCGCCCATAACCATTGGATTTCTGATCCGAAAGTCTGGTTTTCCTTTATTGAAAAACGCAATCTTTCGTCTCACACTTACGACGAAGAAAAAGTCCTTAACGTCGTTTCAATTTTTGAAAACTTTTCACAAGCATTAACTGAATTGATCGACAATTTGAAGGCACTTCATGTTACACATTGATTCTGAGGACTTTGAAATACTCCGCGCCGTTTTGAGTAAATTCAATTATACATTTTACGTCTACGGGTCTCGTAGCAAAGGAACACAAAAGAAATTTTCAGATCTTGATTTGTGTATCATGGATCCCATTTCTGATCTGAACATGTTTTATCTGAAAGAAGCCTTAGAAGAATCTGATTTGCCATTTAAAGTCGATGTGAGGCGTTTTAATGATATGTCAAAAGATTTTCAAACAATCATTCAGAAAGACTTAATCAAATTGGATTTTTTGGGACGATAAAATTGCGCAATTGAAATAGGTGTGTATTTTGTTTTATCACGAAGACCATGAAAGTCAGCGTGCAAAAGCATGAAAAAATCAAAAATATGTTTATTCTTGCTTTTAACAAGCTGTTCTGTCCATTCCCCTCACAAACACAGCGGGATTGTGGGTGAACCGCTTGATGTCGTTGTGAAACGTATTCAAGAAAATTCCAACACTGCAGATACGTTTGGACGTGAGAAAGGGAAATCTTTTGAAGTTTATATGATGCCGTTACCAGACGAAAAAGGAAATCTCTCAGATGAAGGAATCGTTCAATTGTCAGAGTTGTCTTTTTAATAAAAAATTACCCCCTAAAACCCCCTAACGTAAGAGAAATTAATTATTTATTAACTTTAATAATTTAAAGAGAGGCGCACCTTCCTTATTTTTATAGAAAAAACGCATGTTTAATGTACTAATTTATCGTCTTAAATGTATAAGCTTATCGTCCATAACGCGCGAGATTATCGTCTTAATTGCACAAAACTATCGTGTGTTTTCAATAATTTATCGTCCTTTACGCAAAACCATCGTCTAGAATGCGCTGTTTTATCGTTACTTTTACGCCGTACTATCGTTCATCTTCTCTGTTTTATCGTCAAAAGCCCACGCATTTATTTTAATTGTTTCAAAACAATGATAATATTTATTTATAATTTCGGAAATACGAATGTCTATTTATGGAAAACCACAATTTAACTGTATTGCAAGCACGGACAAATTCTTTGTTCAACTTGGATGAGGTAAAACGTTATTTGCGCGTTGATTTTGCCGATGATGATGTGTTGATTCAAAGCCTCATCGTGGCGGCCATAAATCATGTGGAAATGAAAACGCGGTATCGACTAAATTGGAAATATTGTCCGCAAGAGCAGTGCTTAGATTTCTTCGTTGTACATTTGCCTATGGGGCCTATAATTTCTGTCGAAAGGGTGTTTGATTGTCATCGGCACGAAAACTTAAAACGGGTCAGTTTTGATATCGACTCTTCGAAACCAAACGTCATGTTTGCTTGTGATCATGAACATGTGTTTGTTGAATACACTGCGGGGTATGGCGAAACGTCAGAATCTGTTCCTGCGGAAATCAGGCAAGCGGCGCTATCAATCATTGCCGAGCTGTATCGTAATCGGGATGCGGTGACCCCTACAAACTTAAGGGCATTTTTAGAAGGACTTTTGTTTTGTCATATGCCAAAGCGATTGAGATAAACGTTAGAAATCTTTTCCAGTTTGAATAGACAACGTGCCTAAACAGCATTTTTTCTTTTTCCACACCAAATATGCGAAGTCTTCGCCTTTATACGGAAAACTTTTACCCGCGCCCCACACTGCGCCGCTTGTGCCAAGCGGCTGGCATGATGTGCTGACGGGATAAACCAGCTGAGTTTTGTAAAGTGATTTCATGATGAAGGGGGCAAAGTGTCCTGTGCAAAAATCATCGGGTTTATATCCTTTGGTGACGCCTAACCGGTGTAGTTTTGCGATAAGACGTGTGACCAGCAAAGAGCTGGCCTGAACGCCTCCAACGTGATGTTCAACAGAACCGGAGAAGGGGTAGAGCGATCCTTGACAGCCCGCACACCAAAACAGCTTGTCGATGGGTGTGTTCATAGAGGATGCGACGCAATCAGCCGCGCAGGCCAATTGTACGGCAGGGAAGGCGAAAAATCCGGCTTCTGGGTTTTGGATCCAGCTCCATTCGTCATCATTCCATGTGGGGTCGAATTCGGACATGTAGGCGATATCGAATTTGCTTTTTTCGACGCATTCAAAGTCGGTTAGCAGTTCAAGCCAATAAATGAGGGGATAAATGTACCAGTGCACATTATAGGAACTAGCGCGGGATGAATCTTCTTTGACGCGGATGGTGCCGTGTTTGCGCACTGTGTTGGGGCTGACAGAAATCCCCCCAAGGGCGACAAGACAGTAAGGAACGCGGGTAATGTCGACCAGGCGTGTTGGTTCAAAGAAGGTCACTTTGATGCCGAATTTTGGGGGAATGCCTGGGCAAGAGCAAACGGGTCCACCGGTAGGGGGTTCGTAATCTTTTTTGTTAGGGGTGACGTTTTTCCCTCCAATGGTGATGGGGAACAAGCAATCCCAATTGATATCGGTCATGGGATTGATGAATTTCCCCTGACATTTAGCGAAAAGAAGTGCACAGAACAGGAAAACCAAAAAATCATCTACGATTTTTATTGATTGTAGCGTGAATTTTTATAAAAAAATGTTTTAACTTGCACTGTATCTTAAAAATCGCTAATCATTAAAAAACAGCAGAAATGTCCTATTTTAAATGATTTGTTTTTTTTTGGTTTTGTTCGGGTCCAATGGTGAAATAGAAGTAAGAGTAAGAGAACCAATCGAACAAGCAACGGGGTCTTTGGCTGGAAAATATAAACAATTTGAGCCTAACACGCCTAAGTCTAGGTTGTTGGTTAGACAAGAATGTTGTGCTGCGTTGGAATTTTTAGAGAAGACCCATGAATTGAGTTTTTTCGTGAACCAGAAGCAGCTGAAAATAACACATGGGGGGCGAGAGCATTGTCATGATTTTCCACAAGAAATTGATTCAGAGATGATTCGTGACCACGAGCAAAAATTTGTTGAATTGGCTTGTGCGCTTTCTCGATTTGTTCAGGGGTATAAATATACAAAAAAAGCAAAAGGGGGGAAAGTTATTGTGCTTACGAAAGTAACACCACTGTTTTCTGCTTTTGGTGGTATTGCTTCTGCTGTCCTCGCTGGAAAGGTGAGTTTTCAAGATGCCGCGATTTGTTCTATTGGGACATGCGTTATGGTGGGAACACTTCAGTTTTTTTCAGATTATCTTTCTGCTGAGATGTCCGAGGCAAGACGGAAAGGCCAGGAATCAGATTGTGTTATTGAAGGAATTTTAAAATTCTATACAGAAAACGATACTATAACTAGAGCGCTTTGTGATATTATTCCTTTTGTTGTTGGGTATGAAGATCCACGGGGTCTTCGTAAACACCTTCCCGGATCTTGGCATGGGGGATTACATGTAGGTAGGGATGTAGCATATGCATTTCAAGAAAGAACAGACGAGGAAAAACGACAACAAAACGCTGCTTATAAATATTTAAAAGATAATTTTGGATTAGAAATTCAAGATGATAGTGTATTGCTTTCTGAAAGACACCTTACCATAAAGATACGGTATCGTGATATTTTCGGAGACCCGAAGATACTATCAAAAACAAGCGACCTTGTAATTCCTAGGGGGGAGGGGCAGCAATCAACAAATGACGATATAATTAAAGAGCAGCTTCAGGGCTTTTTCTATGCGTTATATTTGTATCTGGCACACTACCATGATGTGAGGCACGCCTATGAAAGTCGTAACGATTTTTGTAAAAAAATGAATCAACTTGTCATCTGGATTGGTAATGTTGCAAGCAGTATTTTGGTTACATCAGATCACGATCTTGCGTCTTATGTCGCTATTTTAGCGGTGAGTTTTGTGAATTTAATAGGACACATAATAACCACTTTTTATTATGAGTCTAAAATTCAACAGGCGTATAGTCATAGAGTTTTAGCAGATGAACGGTTGGCACAATTTCTGTCGTTTTTTAAAGATATGCCGGAAATTCGAGAGTTATTGGTCAGAATTATTCATGATACAACGCGCCATCGTACGGGTACAGACTGTCAAAACAAACTGCCGGCAGCGTGGGATGCGGGATTGCGCTTTCTTTATGTTGGGGAAAAGAAATAATTTTAAAACTTGAATGTTCACTTAAAAATGTTTATCCATAGAAAGTAGGCGTGTTTTTTAGTTAATTTATGATTTGTTTTTCTCTGATGTGGTTCTCATTGTTTGTTCAAGCATCACTACCATCACACCATGAACCTGCGACCCCCAAATATCCAAAGAGCTATGATAAGCTGGTAGATTCGATCGGATATACGGCAGTTGGGAATTCTACTGGGGGGTATAAGGTTGGCGTGCGGGGGTCAGATGGCATCGAAATAGTGGTAGAATTTCATGCAGATGGGGAGAATTTGGATCGGTTGACAAATCATTTGAAAGCGTTGCCTGTTGATTTGGCGCGTTTTTCAGAAGATAAAAAGGATTTGGCACGTTTAATTTGGTATCACAATGCAATTGTTTGGGGGCATAGAGTTTTAAGAGCAGCGGGGCTTATTACGGCTTTGGTATTGTTGATAAAATACGGGGAAAATGCTATTGATAATGCCTTTGTACTTGAGGTTGTTCTAAATTTATTTGGATCAATAACGAATGTAGGGTTGAAATGGCTTGAAGGGAAAGAACGGCGTATTACTGGCGAACGTCATAAAATTGATGAAAGATTGGCTGATCTTTTGACGGAATACCCGAATGAGTCGCCAAACAAGATAGCGTTTCTAACTCTATTCAAAAGATTTTTCGGATATAAGACATTTAGAGAATGGGCGAGCGAATTACCTCGTGTTTCTGGCCACACTGATCTGAAGACTGGTGTTCAAGAAACTGCTTTGATACTACCAGTTGGCGGTTCAAAAGGTAATTCCTTCCCGATCACGGTAGAGGATACTAAGGTTGAATTTTTTAATGGCAAGTCTCCTTATGCGTTTCGCTTTCCACGGGAAAGCATGTTTAATGTGCGAGCACTATTAGAAAGTTTCGAATTGGTGGATGCATATCGAGGTGATAAAAAACGCGCCCAGGAGGTTGTGAGTAGAGTGGACGATGTAGGGGTCTTTGCCGATGTTATGGGGGCTTCTGTAGGGGGTGTTGTTTATGTAAGGCACAATTACTTTGCTTCTCTTATGGTTACAATGGGGGCAAACTTGTTTTGCTTGGTTTCAGAGTTGATTAATACGTATGGGTTAGAGCCAAGAGTAGAAAAAACGGCAGAGCAAAGGGAACCAATCGACGAGTACGTCAGTTCTATTCTGGAACGTCAGCAGGATCCCGCTATTGCGAAAAAAATGTTTGAAGTAATTCTTGCTGTGACAAGGTATCCTTGGACTGTTTTCATGGGAAAATTTCCAAGAACAGCAAATGTAGTAATTAATAATGGTCTGCTGGGTTATGGACCTACCGCTTAGATTTTGAATCTGACACCGTCAGCTGGCACTCCAATGCCAGAAAGGAATTTAGAACAGGGCAGGGGGCTGTTGTAGCCAATCCACATTAATTTAGTTATAGTCGCTCAATTCACAATTATGTCTTGTTGTAAAAAGTGTTGAGCGCTTTGTCTACCCAAGCAATAACGTCTGGTGTCATGTTAGGCTGAGTTTCAAGATGCAACCCCTTTTTATATCCCTGATCCCAAGTTTTATGGATCAAGGGTTCATACTTTGGACCATAAAGAAGTTTCACCATGCTATCAAATTGCCTTGCCATTTCTATTCCAAAGGAACTTTCTGGATTTTTGTCAAGGTTCTTAGTAATTTTTACAGCAATTCTCATTTTGGGAAAAGGGTTGAATAATAAAAACAAATCAGGCGAAGATTAATTTTTCATGAGTGCTAAATTCATCCAAAAGGTTATCGAATTCAGCAAAACATTATTGGATCCACGGAAGGGAAGAAACAAAAGCTACAGCTACTCAGAAATTTTCATGGCCACTTATTCTGTTTTTCATATGCAGTCACAATCATTTTTAGTTCATCAGCAAAGGCTGAAACACAAATTTGCGACA
>Ga0074198_1000860_pt1 | contig 25527 bp, 30 predicted proteins | sample EPASupsiteSAE323_FD_64527 | JGI IMG/M metagenome (GOLD analysis project Ga0074198, IMG submission 64527) | Bioremediated contaminated groundwater from EPA Superfund site, New Mexico - Sample SAE3-23 | ecosystem: Environmental > Aquatic > Deep subsurface > Groundwater > Contaminated ...
GTTAAAAGAAAAAAAAAGAATTCTAAGCAGGCTATTGTTGCCTGCCTGGACTGTTTCTAGTACGACTTAGCAAAGTACGCCGTCACTTTGGCCGGCTTCCCGCAGTGCCCGCAAGCCTTGTGCCTGGGGTGGTGGTCGTCGAATGCGATGAGCCGCACGGTTGCGGTGGTGTCCTTGTTGATAATTTCTTCGCACTCTCGCTCGTCGCACCAGCTCATGCGCACGAAGCCCTTCTTGGATTCCAAGGCTTTCTTGAATTCCTCGTAGTCCGTAACATCCGAGATGCGCTCGTCGCGCGCCTTCCTTGCCTTCTCGAAAAGCTCCTTCTGCATCTTCTCAAGCTCGTCCTCTATTGACTTCTCAAGGCCTTCCTTTGCAACCGAGTTCTTCACACCGGTGTCGCGCCTAACCATCATCACTGCGTCCTTTTCGATGTCCTTCAGGCCTATCTCAAGGCGAAGCGGCACTCCCTTGAGCTCCCACTCGTTGTACTTCCAGCCAGCTGACTTGTCGTTCCGGTCATCAAGCTTGACCGAAATGCCTGCAACCTTGAGCTTGGCGTAGATGCCTTCGCAGTATTTTGCGACCTTCTTGGCATCATCCGGCTTGGAATAAGCAATCGGGATAATCACTACCTTAAGTGGCGCGACCTTGGGCGGGATTACAACTCCCTTGTCGTCGCCGTGCACCATAATCATCGCGCCGATTGTGCGTGTTGACATCCCCCACGAGGCCTGCCAGGCGTACTGTTCGGTCTCGTCCTTGTCCTTGAAACGGATTTGGAACGCCTTGGCGAAGTTCTGGCCGAGGTTGTGCGAAGTGGCTGACTGCAAGGCCTTGCCATCAGGCATCAGGGCCTCGCAGGTGGTGGTGTAGAGTGCGCCTGCGAACTTCTCGCCGTCGCTTTTCTTTCCAATCAGGACTGGCACCGCAAGGTAATCCTCAAGGATTTTCTTGTAAAAGCCCAGTATGAGCATCACTTCGGCGTCGGTCTCTTCCTTTGAGACGTGCACGGTGTGGCCTTCCTGCCACGGCACTTCGCGCGTGCGGATGAATGGCTTTGTAGCCTTGGTTTCCCAGCGCACTACCGTGCACCATTGGTTGAGCAAAAGCGGCAGGTCGCGGTGCGAGTGTATCCACTTGGCGTAGCTTTCGTACATTATGGTTTCCGAAGTCGGCCGCACCGCAAGCGGCTCGGCAAGCTCGGTGTCGCCACCCTTGGTCACCCACGCAACCTCCGGTGTGAACCCTGCAAAGTGCTGGGCTTCCTTGGTCAGGAGGCTTTTTGGTATGAAAAGCGGGAACAGCACGTTCTTGTGCCCTGTTGCCTTAATCATTGCGTTGAACGCGTCCTGGATACTTTCCCAGATTCCATAGCCGTTCTCGCGCACCACCATGCAGCCTTGTATGGATGAGTAGTCTGCCATCTCGGACTTCTGCACCACTTCGGCGTACCAGTCGGAGAAGTTCTTTTCCTTTGAATTTTCAAGTGCCATAGAGTAAGAGTCACCTTGTTGCTGAGAGCTTTTAGGGCTTACAAGTAATAAAAATCAGCCGCAAACGTGACCCGTCAACTGCCGGTTTTGCGTTCGGTTCTTAAGATTCACTATACTAATTTGGATAAATCCTAAAACCACATGGTGATTTTACATGCCAGTACAGCCCCCGATTATTATCAGGGAAGCCCACAGCCTTGCAGGAACTTTCGTCCCGCAGCCTGGGAAAAGATACGCCAACACGCTGATGGTCGTGGCGACCCACAGCAAGACGCGCGAGTGCGCCGACGGGTGCGGCGCGCTTGGAAACCTCAGCCCCCAGAAGGCCGAGGCGGGCGTAAAGGACATTTACGGGACGCTGGAGGCATACCGCCTGGACCCCCGCTCAAAAGAGTGGTTCGGGATGGAACAGCACCAGTTGGTTCCCATAGTCAAGGAAATCAACTTCGAGGCCGACGCTTCAGCGCGCGCCAAGAGGCTTATGGAAGAAGCCAAGGTGCACAACATTCCGGTAGTGGCCGTGAAGTACGGCCACATCGACGGCAGCATCGAAGTCGTCGCAAGCCACGGCCTGGAAAAGCTTGACAAGAGCAAGCAAATAGACGTAATCGGCAGCGTGTGCTCGGACGCGCGCGAACCTTCCGAAGTCCTTTTGGCAGGCGCAACGTGCGCGCTTTCAGGCAGCAACAGCTGCTCCCATCCGAACCTGGTGGCCAAGGTGCCGGAGTCACAGCACCCTTCCGAGATACTGGTTTACGGAAAAGATTCCCGCGTGCCTGACAAGAACTTCGGCGAAGTCTTCACCGTGTCAGTTGACCCAAAGAACGGCGCAGACCTTGCGGCGAAGATGTCCGTTGCATTCGCGCTCCGCTATGGCAAGAACTGGAAAGGCCCCCAGTCGCTTGTCCGCATACGCTTTCAGGACGCGGGAAAGGCGGAGCAGGACCTGAGGAAGGCTTTTACTGGCGCAAATGGCATAGACTTGGTATAGGAATGTGATTGATATGAGAAGGCTCGTGCTGCTTCGCCACGGCGAAAGCGTGTGGAACAAACAAAACCGCTTCACCGGCTGGACCAACGTTGACCTCTCCGAGAAGGGGGTAGAGGAAGCCAAGCAAGCTGGTGAGACGCTCAAGAAAGAAGGCTACACCTTCGACGTCGCATTCACTTCCGTCTTAGTTCGTGCCACTCATACGCTTGACCTCGTCCTTTCCCAAATGAACCTAACCAACATTCCAGTTGTCAAATCCTGGCGGCTCAACGAGCGGCACTACGGCGCGCTCCAAGGCCTGAACAAGGCCGAGATGGCTGCAAAGTACGGTGAGGCGCAGGTGAAGATTTGGCGCCGAAGCTACGACACGCGTCCGCCCGCAATCACAAAGGACGACCCGCGCTACCTGGGAAACGACCCGCTTTATGCAGACCTCAAACCAGAGGAAATCCCGCTTGCAGAGTGCCTCAAGGACAACGTCGCACGCACCATCCCCTTCTGGGAATCCGACATCGCTCCGGCAATCAAGTCCGGAAAGCAAGTCCTCATCGCAGCGCACGGCAACAGCCTCCGCTCTCTTGTCAAATACTTGGACGACGTTCCTGACGCAGAAATCACCGAGCTGAACATACCGACGGGAATCCCGCTTGTCTACGAGCTTGACGACCGCACGCTCAAGCCGGTTAGGCACTACTACCTTGGGGACGCGGATGCAATCAAGGCCGCGATGGAAAAAGTCGCGAGCCAGGGAAAGGCCAGGAAGTAGCGTTTAGCAAATCCTTTGGCCGCAGAGTTGGATTATCAAAATGGTGTTTAGATGAACAACGTCGCAAAAGTACTGACCTTGGCAAAGACCCATGGTGCAAAGACTGTCAACGTCCACTTCCTGCCTGCGACATCAAAGAAGATGCCCTTAGACACCATTTTACAGGTGGACTACAAGGTGCCCGCTGCACACCATCATTACTCATTCGGTTCAAAAGGACGAACAGAAGACTTCCTTGATGCGCTCAATGCAGACTTGGGCATCGAGCCTTACAGGGGTTTGAACCAATCTAGCTATTCGCTCCATTCCCACCCGACAATAGCGCAAATCATCAACCAGCCAGTAACCCTTGACGAAGCGACTCAAAAGAAGGTCAGCAAGGCAGTCAAGGGCATCAAGCCCGCAGATCTTGTACGGGCAGTGGAAAGCTGGCATCCGCACAAAACCGCTCCCCTTGGCATAAAGTGGATACCGCGCTCTGGCTCGGTTGCGTCCGCGCCATTGAGTATGCATGGCGGAAGTCCGATAAGGGTTTACAAGGAAGTAAATGGGATTCTGATGCCGATGCTAGGGGAAATAAACGAAATGTCCCCAACTCGGAGTAAAAAGTGACCGTGAAGAGGGTCTCTTCCTATTTCCCGAACTTCCTTTCAGTCGAGTCGTAGAACTCGACAGCAGCGTCAAAGTCCGCCTTTGCAAATTCCGGCCAGAGCTTGGGCGAGAAATACAGTTCCGAATACACCGTCTGCCACGGCATCATCCCCGAAAGCCGGTGCGAGTCGCCAGTGCGGATGAGCAGGTCGGGTGATTCGGAAAGGTAAAGGTATTTTTCAAATTCGGATTCGGTAAGCGAGTTGGCGCGCACCTTGTCCGATGCGATGTCCGCTGCAAGCCTCTGCGTTGCGTTCAATAGCTCGTCGCGTCCGGAATAGGCTATTCCCATGTTCAGCGCAAGCCCGCCCTTGCGTTCGGGGTACATGTCCTCGACTTTTGAGAACATCGTATTTAGCTCGGCCGGAAGCAGGTCGCGCTTTCCGAAGAACTTTACCGTGACTTCGTTGTCCTTGTAAGCCTGCGAATCCAAAACGCGCTGGGCGTGCGACTTCATCAGCTTGAACAGCAGGGAAAGCTCGTCAGTGGAGCGCTTGGAGAAGTTGTCAAGCGAAAGCGCCCAGTATGTGAGCGTCTTGACGCCGGAGTCTCCGCACCAGCGCACGACCTCCTCGGACTTGCGGAATCCCGCAAGGTAGGCCTGCTCAACTGCGATGTTGTTTTTCTGTGCGTAGCGCCTGTTCCCGTCGGGGATTATCGCCAGGCTTGAAAGAGTCTTGTGCATTTGCATTGCCTTAGCCGCCAGTATGCGGCGATATGCTGATTAACCGGTACAATAGCTATACTTTGGATGGCTAAAATATTTATTGGAAAGGCAGGCAAAGGCCAAAAGTCGTTTGCAACCGACGTTGCGGCAAGCATTTTCTCCCGCGCCCTAGGCATAATGTGGCAGGGCACGCCCCTGCGCAAGCCCTTTACCACGCCCCTCTTTTTCGAGTTTGAGTCCGAGGCAACGGGTTCCAACGCCACGCACTCGTTCTTTTGCTTTTTGCCCTACGACGCGGTGTTCATTGATTCTGATTGGAAAGTCACTGAAGTAATGCGCTCGATACCCGGGTGGCAGCTTTGGATTGTCCCGAAAAAACCCTTCAAGTACCTCATTGAGATGCCCGCAGGTTGGGCGAAAAAATACCGCTTGGCGCCGGGAGCAAAAGTTGCATTGCGGCAATAGGCCGTTTGGGCGAATTGCCTTCATCCGCAAGCAAAACCGTTGCCTCTGCATAAACCCGCTGTTTATTTCCCATACACTTTAGCCTAAACTTCCGCCAGAAGCACCTATCCTGTTTATGGGTGCGTGTGAGTCTTGAGCAGGGTAGTTGGATGGAAAGTTGTTGCTCCCGCCGTTGGGTCTGCAGCTGCTGCAAAGGAATCAGCGACCCAAAAGGCAACCGCAACCGGAATGGCGGCGGATGAGAACGCATCGGCAGCGCAAAAGGATTTTCTTTTCCTAGCCGAGCGCTTCGATTTCTCGGCGTTGGAGGAGGCGGTCTTTGCGAAGGCGTCTGCAGAGTACGCGTCGGCAGTGGAGTCGTCGCCTTCATTTGCCGCCGGCATTTCCACCTTTGAAAAAGTCGTCGCCCAAGTGTGTGCAAAGCACCGGACTGTAATCGAACGGCAGTCTGCCGAGAAGCTCTCGGCTGCGCTCCTGCACTCTTTCTGCGGCTTCGGCTGCCTCGACTTTTTGCTGTGCAGGGACGACTTGGAAGAGATTGCCTTCGTCTCAACTGCAGAGCCGCTCTACGTCTTTTCCTGCACGAAGAAAGCGTGGCTTGCAACCAACTGTTTCTTGTGCTCCGAGCGGTTCGCAATGGCTGCGGTCAACCGAATGGCATCAAAGAGCGGCAAGCGCCTTTCTTTTGCCACGCCGAGGCTCGACTCCCAGCTTGCAAACGGCGGAAGGCTCCACGCGTCCTGCCCGCCCATAAGCCCTGCGGGAGTCTCGTTCTCAATCCGGCTCTTTCCTGCAAAGCGCATGGACATGACGGACTTGGTCGGCGTGAAGGCAATCAACACCGAAGCAGCCGCTTTCCTGTGGTTTGCGATGCAGTCCGACTGCTCAATCATAGTCGCAGGAAACACCGGCGGCGGGAAGACCACGGTGCTCAACGCGCTGTGCGACCTAGTGGGCACGCGCGAGAGGCTGGTTTTGGTCGAGGACACCCCGGAACTATTGCCAGCACAAAAGCACGTGGCGCGCCTAGTCGCATCCAAGGCCGCGATGTCGGATTTGGTAAAGGACACTTTGAGGATGCGTCCTGACCGCGTGTTCGTGGGAGAAGTGCGCAACAAGGAGGACTGCAAGGCACTCTTTGACTGCCTGCTTTCAGGACAGGCAAGGGGGACTTACTGCACCTTCCACTCCGACAGCGCAAGCGAGTGCCTCGCACGAATGCGCCTCATGGGCGCAACAGACCACGACCTTGCTGCGCTGGATTTGATAGTGGTTGCAAGAAGGATTCCGGTGTACGACCTAACCGCACGCACCGGTGGGGAAGTGCGCAGGGTCACCGAAATATGCGAGGTGTGCCAGGAAGGAGGTTCCTTCGTGCCGCGCCCGATATTTTCTTTCGACGCAAAAGACGCGTCCCTTCGCTTCTGCGGCTTTGGGGCCGGCAGGCTCAAGGACAAGATAATGTCCTGCCTTTCGAATGCGGACCGCGAGAAGTTCCTGTCGGAGTGGCAGAGACGGGCAAAGTTCTTTGCAAAAAAGGAGCCTGTCGCGATGTCGGTCCGCGCGGAGAATTACCTGTACGCCTAGCGGGCAGTGCAGTGGTGCTTCTTGTGCGGCTCAAAGTGCGTCTTGCAGCTGCGGCAGTAATGCATCTTCACAAGGGGCTTTCCGTAGTTTGAGCACACGATTATCTTGCAGTTAGTGTGGCCCTTTGCGTGGGCTTCCTTTGTGACCAGGCCGAGGCAGTTGCCGGTGCACGCGTAGTATGCCACGGGCTCGAAGAACAGCCGCTTCTGCATGTGGCGAAGGGGCACGGAGTGTGCAAGCAGTTTTGAAGGAGTGCGGCCGCGCTTTGGCTTTTTCTTAGGCGCGGCCTTGACTGCCTTTTTAGTTTTTTTCATTTTTGAAACCAAAATTAAGCGCTAGCTAGTCCGCAAGCCACACGAAGCCCAAAAGCAGGATTTCCAGGCCGAGGAACAGCGATGCGCGGAACGCGTCGTATGCGCCCATCCCGAAACCGACGAGGGTGCCGCCTATGAGCATAAGCATGAGCCCCTTGACTTTCGAGAACAGGTTCATCCTCTTTCCTTGCTGTCCTTCAGTGGCAACCGCGGTTGCCTTCTTCTGAGCCTTTGCCAAACATACATCACCGTTTTGTGGTTTTGCGCGCGTTGCGCCCGGAAGGGTTACTAATTCTCCGTTTAAGACTTTTTGCATCCGCTTCTCCGCCGATTCGGTTGCTGTCCGCAGGTCCGGGCAAAAACGACCGGTTTAAATATCACCTTCGGAGACAATTCTATCTGCGGCCAGTTGGGTAAGGGGCTATTTTGGGGCCGCGCACGGTAATTGGTAATTTTTTCCAGACACCTGAATATTGGAGGTAGGTTATTTTGGACGGACATGAACACAATCATTCTGAACACCCGCACCACGAGGGCCACTACGGCCACGTCGGCGGCAAGAAAATTCCCGCAGTTGCGGTATTTGCATTAGTCGCGCTCGTGTGCCTTGTAATCGGATATTTTGCCCACGGCGCTTTCGCGCCCGCGGCAACCTGCCCGGCGAACAACTCAACTGACGTGTGCACCGCTCCGACTTCGGTGCCATCAGGCGCAAGCCTGACTGCAGCGCAGCTTACTGCGCTCAAAGCAGACCTGAACACTTACTTGACTACGTTGATTGCAATCAACGGCGCACCAGCAGGCGTGACTGTCGAAGTCAAGAACATCACAAAGGACAACGACATGTACAAGGCGTTCTATGACATCGTCCAGGACGGCGCGGTTGCGCAGTCCGGTTCGGGATACGTGACTGCGGACGGCAAGCGCCTGTTCCTCGGCACTTACATGGACCTCACTGAGAAGCTCACCATGCCGACTCCCAAGCCGCCGGTTGAAGTCAACGTCACCGGAAGGCCGTTCCGTGGCTCGGAGAATGCCACGGTCACCATAGTGGAGTTTTCGGACTTCCAGTGCCCGTACTGCAAGGTAGCTTTTGCAAACACCGAGACGGTCCTCAAGACCTACAACGGGAGCGTAAAGTACTACCTTGTGCACTACCCGCTGTCCTTCCACGCGGCAGCACAGAAGTCCTCAGAGGCCTTCGAGTGCGCGATGCTGCAGGGGACTGCAAAGGGCTGGGCATTGTATGACGTGATGTTCACCAAGGGCTCAGGCGACGGCACAGGACTTGCCGTTGCGGACCTCAAGGAGTATGCCAAGAACCTGTCGCTTGACACTGCAAAGTTCAACAAGTGCCTTGACGACAACCAGACTGCGGCAAAGGTCAATGCCGATGCGGAATACGGCTCGCAGGTCGGCGTGTCCGGCACTCCCACGTTCTACGTGAATGGCGTGGAGGCTGTCGGCGGCTCGGCGATGGAGTCCGCGGTTGCGGCAATACTTAAGAAGTAGGCTTCAGGGCCTATTTCCCCTCTTTTCTTTTTCTTCCTCTTTTTTATTTCCCAACCCGCTATTTCTTCTGTTCGCATAATTGGTGGTTGGTTTCATGGATTACATCACAATACTCGTCCTCGGCCTCGTTCAAGGAATAGCAGAATGGGTCCCCATAAGCTCCAAGACTCAGGTAAGCCTCGCATGGCTCAAGGGGTTCAACGGCGACGCCGGCTCGATAGTTCCCATACTCCTTTACGTGCACATCGGAACCCTGCTAGCGGCAATGATTTACTTCCGCAAGGAAATATTCGAAATGCTGCACAAGGTGCTTTCAAAGCCGCTGGCAAAAGCCACCTACACCGAAGGAAAAATCGGCTTCCTCATAACATCGCTTTTCCTTACTGGAGCCATCGGCTTCCCGCTTCTTTATCTTGAGAAGAAGTTCTTCCCAACCATTGACACCAGCGTCCTGTTCGGCCTGATGGGTGCGGGCTTGGTGCTTACTGGCCTGCTTCTGCTTTCCCAGAAGGGCTCGCGGGAGCGCAAAAAGGAGTCAGCAGGCTGGAAGGACGGGGTCCTTACCGGAATAATGCAGGGGCTGAGCGTGCTCCCCGGAGTCTCGCGCTCAGGCACAAGCACAACCGGCCTGATTTGGCGCGGCTTCTCAAGCGAGGACAGCTTCCACCTCAGCTTCCTGCTCAGCATCCCGACCGTGATTTGCGCCGAGATGGTGTTCTACATCGGCGGAATCACCTCGTCATTCCCAATCACCGACGGCCTGCTCCTTGCAGCCTCAAGCTTCGTGTTCGGCTACCTCACGCTTGACGCGCTTCTCAAGCTGATGAAGAAAGTGAACGTCTCCTACGCCGCGCTTGCGATGGGAATCATAATGGTTGCCGCGTGGGCGTTCGGCGCGGGCTGAGGCTGCGTCGGTTTTGCTGAAAGAAGATGATTATCCCTTATGCCAGTTTGCTACCGCCTTGTTGACGGCACCATTGAAATCGACGGTGTTCGCATGCACCAGACCGTCCGAAAGACCCCTGTGCAGGATGCTTCCGACAAGGTGCGCGCCCTAGGCGTGACGCCAAAGAGCAGGGTGCTTGACGTGTGCACCGGCCTGGGTTACTCCGCGATTGCAAGCGCAAGGAAGGGCGCAAAAGTCACAACCCTTGAAGTTGACGAGAATGTCTTTGAGCTTGCCAGGACCAACAAGGATTCTGCGGAGCTCTTTTCCAGCCCAAGCATCAAAATCAAGCTGGGCGACGCTTTCGAATCCATTGACGATTTCGACGACGGCTCGTTCGACTTTGTCCTCCACGACCCCCCGCGCTTCTCCTTTGCAGGCGAGCTCTACTCCCTTGTGTTCTACCAGAAGCTCTTTCGCGTGCTGCGCCACGGCGGAAAGCTCTTCCACTACACCGGAAAACCCGGTGCAAGGAGCGGAAAGAACATGACCAAGGGCTTCAAGCAGCGCCTAGTCGAGGCGGGGTTTGTGGGCGTGCGCTGGGACGAAGGGTTGCAGGGCTTTCTTTGCAGGAAGCCCTGAGAAAAAAGATTGGGTGGGCGTTGGCCGATGCTTTGGGCCCGCGCGGCCACTGCACAAAGCCTTGACTAAAACCTATTCCGACTCGTCCACCAGCTTCTTCTGCCTCTTTGAGGGCATCTTGTTGCCCTCGTCATCTTTGAGGTAGATGTGGTAAGTCGTGAACGGAATCTCTATCCTTGCCTTCTCGAACCCCTTGAGGACTTCCTCGCGGATTTCGCCCGCCACCAACTCAGTCTCGAAGTAGTTGTTGACCTCGTAAAGCACCTTGAATTCCAGCGCGGAGTCGCCGAACTTCTCAAGGCGCACGATGGGCTCGCTCTTTGCAATCTTGGGGTCGCGCTCCTGCACTTTGTGCACCGCGTCGTGCAGCACCTTCTTGACCTTCTCCACGTCCGAGCCGTACTTGACCCCGACTGTGATTGCCGCGCCCTTCCAGTTGTTCTGGATTCCGCGCGAGAAGTTCACCGTGCTGGTTGAGGTAATTTTTTCGTTTGGGATGAAGTACGTGTAGTTTCCGCGCGTGCGTATGCGCGTCATCCTCCAGCCAATCTCCTCCACGAACCCCTTGATTACCGCGTTCTCGTCCTCAAGCGCGATGAACTCGCCGCCCTTGATGGGCCTGTCCGAGAGCAGGTAGAATCCCGCAAAGAAGCTTGCGAGCGTGGGCTGGAGCGCATACGCAACCGCGATGCCTCCAATTCCGAGAGTTGCAAGCAGGGGGGTTATCTCGACCCCGAAGCGCTGGAGCACGATGATGAACGCAATCAGGTAGATTGTGATGCGCGAAAGCCAGTGCAGTATCGGGATCATGTCCTTGTTTATCTTCAGCTGGCCGCGGTTCTTGGGGTCTATCGAGAACTCCTTCATGTACCAGACGATTACCGCGGTGACAACCTTCGAGAGGAGGTGTGCGGTCCAGATTATGAGGATGCTTTGGAACCAGAATCCGATGTCGTAGTTGAAGTACTTTGTCTCCCCAACAAGCGGGTGTATTGTGAAGTAGATTCCAAGGAGGATGCCCAGCATCCTGACCGGCTCCTCAACTGCCTCGACAAGGCGGTCGTCAAGCGTGGTCTTGGACTTGAGCACAAGCGGCTTGATTACTTTGTTGAGTATTATGAGGAATACTTCCGCGCCGATTACCAGGCCGATTAGTGGAAGGATTATGTTGAAAATTGTGCTGAGGCCCTCTAACATCCTATGACCAACCCCGATTCTTTTCCCATATACCGTTCGCATTTGCCGCTATTAAAACATTTTATCTGCAGCAGCTCCCCTAGCCGACCTTTATTTTGAAGTCGAAAAGCTCGTAAATCCTCTCTATGGCAACCGACGAGCCTGCCTGTGGCGTGCTGATGGCAACCGAAGTGACGTGCGCGCTGCGAAGCACCGCAAGCGTCTGGGAAAAGAACGCGGCAGCGGCCTTTGCGTCCTCGTAGCGCTCGAAAGCCTCGATGGAGTCAAAGAGCACGAACCCGCCGGAGTTGGCCTCCGCGCCTTTCGAAACCGCCCGCGAAATCTTTCCCATCGATTCGGGAATCGCGCCAGCCGGGCCCTTCTCGTACGCGCAGTCGCCGTACACAAGCTCCATCGTCAAAGCGTCTATGATTATGAGGTGCGAGATGTCCACGCCTTTTGCCTGCAGGTAACTGCACGCGGAGTCGTAGCTGCGCGTGCCAGACACGAATATCCCCATCCGCCGGTTGCGCGAGAGGCACTGGAGCGCCTCGACCACCGCGTCGTCGTATGCGCGCTCGCCTGCCACGATGCAGAGTGCGGCGTTGCTGCGCATCATCGAAAGCTGGCGTTCCAAGCTTGCCTGGTGGCAAAGGATTGCGTAAGATTCTTCCATGAAATCAAATCACCGGTCGGTTTTGTGGGCCCGCAAAAGAGCATTACTCCTCTCCACAAGTCGCGTGGCTTTCACTAACTTTGCAAAAGACGTTGCACTAGCGTCTAGCCATTGCTCCAAGTGGGGGGTTGGTTCTTGATTTGCGGAATCCCAAAAATCCCCATGCGAAATTTTCCATTTCGCCAAATATTTTTTTTTGTCTTGCAATTATTGTTTTTTTCTTTATAAGCTTGCCGAATTAATTGAAGGCAGGTGGCTTGGTTTTGCGGTTCTACCGGGCAAAACCCCTCCGTGCGTTGCGGCAAACTCCCTCTTTTTTGCCGGCACCCCCCCCAACCAAATTCTTTTTATTTTTTGTTCGCGCCTATTGCATACTTGTATTTAAGGCTCTAGAGGCATTAGGCTATACAAGCAGAGGGGCTTTCCAAGTAGGAACCTTTCTTGTGAAACATCCTTTTTGTAAAAGCACAGAACTTGAGGTGGAACGTAGTATATGGCAAACATCCAACAGACCCAAGGCCCCCTTCCAGAGGGCAGCACGCGCATACTCGGCAGGGACGCCCAGCGCACCAACATCGCGGTTGCATACGCAGTGGCGCAGGCGGTAAAGACCACCCTCGGCCCGCGCGGGATGGACAAGATGCTCGTTGACGAGATGGGCGACATCGTCATCACCAACGACGGCGCAACAATCCTGAAAGAGATGAATGTCGAGCACCCCGCAGCAAAGATGATGGTCGAAATCGCAAAGACCCAGGACGAGGAAGTGGGCGACGGCACCACCACTGCGGTAGTAATCGCAGGCGAACTCTTCAAGAAGGCGGCCGAGCTTATCGACCAGGACGTGCACTCGTCAATCATAATCCGCGGCTACAAGCACGCGGCAAGCGAGGCAGTCAAGGTGCTCGAAGTCATAAGCGAGCCGATTACCATGAAGGACACGGCAAAGCTCGAGGAAATCGCGCAGATTTCAATGGGCTCCAAGGCAGTGAGCATGGGAGACGTCAACAAGCCGCTCTCCAAGCTCGTAGTCGAGGCGGTTTCCAAGGTAGCGGACACCCACGGCGCAAAGATTGTGGTTGACAAGGACTTCATCAAGATTGAGAAGAAGCAGGGCGGCGAAGTCAGCGGAACCACTCTCATCAACGGAGTGCTGGTTGACAAGGAAATCGTGCACCCGGGGATGCCCAAGAAAATCGAGAACGCAAAAATCGCCCTCATCGACGCGGCACTCGAAATCGAGAAGACCGAGACCGACGCGCGCATCAACATCAACTCGCCCGAGCAGATGACTGCATTTTTGGCGCAGGAGGAGAAGATGCTCCGCGAGATGGTTGACAAAGTCGCAAAGAGCGGCGCGAACGTGCTGTTCTGCCAGAAGGGCATCGACGACGTCGCACAGCACTTCCTCTCAAAGAAGGGAATCATGGCGTGCAGGCGCGTAAAGAAGTCCGACATGGAAAAGCTCGCGCGCGCAACAGGCGGCCGCGTGGTCACAACTCTTGACGACCTCTCAGCGTCCGACCTTGGAAAGGCCGGAAACGTCGAGGAGCGCAAGATTTCGGGCGAGCAGATGACTTTTGTGGAGAACTGCAAGGAGCCCAAGGCAGTCACCTTGCTCATCCGCGGCGGCACCCAGCACGTCATTGACGAGGCTGAGCGCGCGTTCGTGGACGCAATCGGCGCAGTAAGCGCTGCAATGATTGACGGCAAGTTCGTCTACGGCGGCGGTTCCGCTGAGATGGAGCTTTCGCTTGCACTCAAAAAGAAGGCCGTGACAATCGGCGGACGCGAGCAGCTTGCGATTGAAGCATTCGCAGAGGCGCTCGAGGTCATCCCGCGCACGCTCGCAGAGAGCTGCGGCCTTGACCCAATCGACACCATCGTTGACTTGCGCAGCAAGCACGAAAAAGGCGGCAAGAGCATCGGAGTGGACGTCAACGCGACCAAGGTCTCCGACATGAAGCCGCTTCTGGTAATCGAGCCGATGCGCGTCAAGCGCCAGGCACTCCAGTCCGCAAGCGAGGTCTGCGAGATGATATTGCGCATCGACGACATCATCGCAAGTCGCGGAAAGCCCCAGATGCCAGCAGGCGGCCCCGGCGGCATGGGAATGGGAGACATGGACTAAAGGCCTAGTGCCTTTTTTCCATAATTTCTTCTTTTCCAAATTTTCTTTTTCTATTTTTTCTCTTTTTCAATTTTCTTCTGCTTTTCTTTTGTTTCCTTTCCGTCCTTTCCCGTCTTCCTATTCATACCCTTCCCATTTTCAATCCCCGACTGTTTTTTATTCGGCCTCGCAGTTCACTCTATCGGGGGTAGTATCCATGCAAACAGTTACTTATTCGGTGCTTTGGCAGGACAAAGCGTCCCGGCTCGAGCTTTTCGTGCGCCTAGTTTATGGCATCCCGTTCGCAGTAATCATGTTCGTGCTGTTCCGCGTGCTTGGGCTGTTCACGCTCGCCCTGCCGTTTCTTGCGCAGGCGCTGACCATCCTGTTCTCGCGCGCACGCAGCAAGTCCATTGCCGAATTCTTCCACAAGTACTACTTTGAATACATCTACCAGTACCTCGCGTACTATGGCCTGCTTTCTGACGAGCGGCCCGCGATAGTTCCCGGCGACGCGATGCGCAAAGTCAAGGTCTATTATTCCTTCAAGCCCCTTGCGATGCGCCGCGAGCTTTTCGTGCGCATCCCCTACGCAATCGCCTTCCACATAATCGGCGCAATCGTCGGGATAGTCGCATTCGTGGCCCTCCTGCTGCAGGCTGTAATCGTGCTGTTCACAGGCAGGCGCAACCGGACGCTGTGGGAATTCGGGTACATGTACAGCAGGTTCATCGTGACCTACACGTATTACCTCGGGTTGCAGACTGACGAGCGGCCGCCTTTGCTGCCGCACTAAAAAATAGGTTTCTTTCTTTTCCTTTTTTCTATTCTTTTTCTAGGCTTTTTTTAATCCTGAAAGAAGCAACAAGGCCAAAAATAGTTCATCTTTGGCCGTCCCTTCGCCTAAGGCTCCAGGAACGAGAATGCTTCAGGCTGGGTCGTGAATATGTCGTAGATTACCGCGCCTTTTTCCAGCTTTAGCGCCGCTGTTGGCGAGAAGTCCTTGGCCTTGATTTTTGAAAGCGGGGACAACTCCGTGAAGCGCTCGTTGGGTACCGTCCTTTCGCCTGAAAGCTCGAAGTACGGCGCGCCGGCCATCTTCCCAACTGGCTCGTAGAGGCTTTTGAACTTCCATTCGACTATGTTGTTGGTGACAAGCACGCGCCTGCCGGGATTAATCATAACGTGGCCGTAGTCGCTTGGCACGAACACCTTGTCGCCAGCAGCGGCCTCGATGAGCATCGCGTCCTGTATGCGGTCGTCCTGGTCCTTGCCGCCGACTTTCCTCCTTTTGAATATTAGAAAGTGTGCGACTCCGGCCATCACTTCGTAAAGCTCCGGGAAGCTTGGGCCCTTTCGCGAAAGCTCGTGGTAGTGGCCGATTGTCTTGACAAACTCGTCGCCAAGCATCGCCGGAGGGATGACCGTGACGTCGTATCGCCTGCGGTACTTTGAAAGCGTCTTCTCGTCCTCCTTGCGGTGGACGTTGCGGTGCATGTAGTAAATTGCCTTGGCCTTCTCCGAGGGGCTTGAAAGCGCGGACTTTGCGTACTTTGCATCCGCAAGCACCTCGGCCATGTCGCCTACAGTGCGCACAGAAGATTCAACCTTTGCGCCGTCTACAGACAGCGAGTTTTCATTCTCGTCCCACTCCATTGGGAAAGAGCCGTTCCGTATATTCATAGTCGTGACCTTTAGAGAAAAAGGGGGCGGCCAATAAAACGGTTTGGAAGGAAAGCTATGCTTTGCACCGGACTTGCCTTTTGGGAACCTGCTTTGGTTCCTTTTCGATGAAGAACTTCCTGATGCGCCTGTCGTCCTGGTTCATTTCGACCCAGTCCTGCGGTTTCATCCTGCGCTGGTTGTTCACGCTGAGGCAGTCGATTTTATCCCCGCCCCAAAGGATGCGGTCGCGTTTGAAGCCTAGGCTTTGGTAAATGCCGCGTTCCTGCGCGAAATTGTTCGGGATGAGGAATACCTTCTTGCCCTCGTGGGCGGAAAGGAGCGAGAGCAGGGAGCCAAGCATCCCGTGCTTCCGGCAGTCTTCATTTGTCCCGGTATCCCTTACATAAATCATCTTTCGTTCCGGCATGTGGGGCCAATACTTGACGAAAGAAAGCGTGTCTTCCGGTTTTTTCGGGTTGATTATCTTAAGCCTCTGCGTGTCGGTTTCGAACCTGCTGCGCTCGTGGATTACCTCAAGAGGCCCGAACTTTTCGTGGTGAAACCTGATTATGGTCTGCGGTTGCACCCATTCATTTTTCATTGCTTTTCCTTTCCCACGACTTTTTCAAAAAAGAATTTGCGCAGCCTTTTTCCCCGCGCGTCTTTTTTTACCCAGTCCTGCGGCTTTAGTGCGCTTTGGCTGTCAAGCACGAGGCCGCGGTACTTTGATTTTCCCTCGCGTATAAAGCCCGTGCGGAACCCGCACTGTTCGTAGATTTTTTTACGTTTTGCAAGTTTTTCCGGGATGATGAATATCTTCTTTTTTTCCATCGCGCAAAGGAGCGAAAAAAGCGAGCTGGCCATCCCAAATTGCCTTGACCTTGGCTTTGTGAATACGTGTGAGACGTATATCAGGTTCCTCCTTCCCAAGTGCGGCCTGTACGTTATGCTTGAGTGGGTCGTTTTTTCAGCGTCCCTTATGGAAAGCCTGAACACTGGCGTCTTCCCATCCGTCAGCACGTCCTGTTCGTGCACGGCCTCAACGACGCCGAATTTTTCGCTGTGCCAGCGGAGCAGTGTTTTGGCAGGACTCCAAGTCATATGAATGGGATTGGTGCGGCTTTTTTTTACCCTTTGCGCGGGGGGCGTTTCCGTCAAGTTAATTTCATTAGCGGGTCCGGTGGGATTCGGACCCACGACCTACGGCTTAGAAGGCAGTCGCTCTGTCCAGGCTGAGCTACGGACCCATTTTTTCAAATTGATATTATCCCGCTTCAGGCTTATATTTGCGATTCGTAGCAGGGGTGCTGCGCGAAATTGCGGCGCGGCGATTCAATTAGAAGGCAAATAAACCTTACCGCCCAAAAATATTACGCTGATTATTGGGGGATTGGGGTAGCCTGGCATCCTATCAGGTTCGGGACCTGATGACCTGAGTTCGAATCTCAGATCCCCCACTATCAATTTTAATCGGCCTTCACTGGTGTAATACTATGGCAATGCGCTCGCACTACACAAAACAAGTCACTCCCGAACTCGACGGCAAGGACGTCCAGCTAGCTGGCTGGGTGCACGAAATCCGCGACTTGGGTGGGCTCAAGTTCATCCTTCTTCGCGACAAGACCGGCATCGTCCAGCTTACAATAAAGAAGAAAGAAGCCGACCCCGCGCTCGTTGCAATTGCAGACAAGTTCGTCAAGGAAGTCGCAATACTCTGCACGGGCAAGGTCAAGGCGTCCAAGATTGCGCCGCGCGGCTTTGAGATAATGCCCAGCAAGATTGAGGTAGTCGGTGAAGTCCACGGAATCGTGCCCTTCGAAGTCACCGGCAAGGTCCCGGCTGACCTGGACGTTCGTCTGGACAAGCGCTTCATTGATTTGCGCCGGCTCGAGACCACTGCAGTATTCAAAGTCAGGAGCGTTGCGATGCGCTCGTTCCGTGAGAAGCTCGATGAGCTTGAATTTTCCGAAATCACGCCCACCTGCCTGGTTGGTTCGAGCACCGAAGGCGGGACTGACTTGTTCCCGGTTGTTTATTTCGACAAGGAAGCCTTCCTTGCGCAGAGCCCCCAGCTTTACAAGCAGATGGCGGTAATGGGCGGGATGGACAAAGTCTACATGATTACCCCCGTGTTCCGTGCGGAAAAGCACAACACTCCGTTCCACCTGAACGAAATCACGCAGATGGACATCGAGATGGGCTTTGCAACCCACGAGGACGCGATTGATGTGCTTGAGGCGGTCTTTCTCAACGTGCTCAAGAAGGTGTCTGAAATTTGCAAGGACGAACTTGCCCTCCTCGGTTCCACTGTGGCAGTCCCTGAAAAGGTCCCGCGCTTCACTTACACGCAAATAGTTGACAAGCTCAATGCAGCAGGGCAAAAGATTACCTGGGGTGAGGACTTCACCAAGGACCAGGAGAGGGAAATGCCCGCGCTCTTAGGCGCCGAGGCGTTCTTTATTACCGAATGGCCCACTGCAATCCGCGCGTTCTACTCGATGCCAAACCCGGACAAGCCGGAAACCTGTTTTGCTTTCGACCTGATGTACAAAGGAGTCGAACTTTCATCGGGCGCGCAGCGCATCCACCAGCCGGAGCTTCTAATCAAGCAGCTCAAAGCAAAGGGCCTGCGGCCGGAGTCGTTCGAAGGCTACATCGACGCCTTCCGCTACGGCTCGATACCGCACGCTGGCTGGTCAATCGGAGCAGAGCGGCTTACGATGAAGCTTGCAAACCGCGACAACATCCGCGAGTGCGTGCTGTTCCCAAGAGACAGGCACAGGCTGACGCCGTAATTTCATTTCGGGGATTTACTTCTCATGCCTTTCGGGCTTTCCAAAAAAATCAGCGCCTTGCGCGAAAGCATAGAAGACCGTCTCGCAGGCAGGGAGGCAGGCAAGTTCGGCGAAGTTGAAAATCCCGCTTGGGCACGCACGACCATGGGCGATTCCCGCATAAGGTATTCGCCGGAAAGCAAGAGCACCACGCTGCTTTACCTGCCGAGTTCAACCCAAGGCCCGCTGCGGTTCGTCCTCCACAGGAACGTCCTTTCCGGAGTAGCCGGGCCGTCGCACCGGATAGTCGCGCTCAACCGCAACGGCAGGCTCAAGGGCGAGCTCATATTCACCTGCTCCAAGGACATGGTTTCGATAGATGCCCTGAACAGCGAAAAGCAAAACGCCGGCATCGGCAGGTCGCTTGTACTTCTTTTTGCGCAGCACCTTCCCCCTGAAAAGAGGAAGGTTACCGTCCACGCCGCGGTGACTGCAATCCCGTTCTACGCCGGCTTGGGGTTCCGGCACCTGGGCGAGAAGCCCGTTGGGCGGAAAGGTTCTGCCTGCGGTCCTGGGCGCCTTTCCAAGGCAAAGCACGAATTCGCGAGTCCGGGTGCCAGGGGGACTTCTCCGGGCGGGCAGTTGATGGTCTGCACCCGCGAAGGGCTTTTCAGGAACAAAGACGAGATTGCCAAGACCGGCGCGAGGAAAGGCAAGGTGTTCGTAAGGTGAATCATGTGAGTGCGGCCGGCGCAAAAAAGGATGCTCTTTCCAAAGTCCCGAAATGGATGGCCGACACCCTTCTTGACAAGAACACCTACCGCATAACGAACGTCAATCCCCGCTGCCAGAAGACCCTACTGCGCTTCCAAAGCAATGCGTTCGGCCCTGTCAGGATAGTCCAGCAGTCAAACCTGTACGAATACAAAAAGGGCGAGGTGCAGAACCACCGGCTTGTTGTGCTTGGGGAAAAGGACGAGCTGAAAGACAAGATATTGGCAGAGCTGCATTACTCGCCTCACGTTTTTGCAAAGAAAAACGAGATTCACATCCACCAGATGCGTTCCGTCAAAGAAAACCTGGGACTTGGGAGCTCGCTTCTGTCCGTGCTTTGCCACCTTACTCCCGGCGTGCCAAAGACGCTCACTGCGACTTCCGAGTCGTTTCCCAAGTTCGAGCGCCTCGGGTTCGTCCGCTCATTCTCCGATTCGCATAATCTACACCTCAATGAAGGCAAGCTCAAGCTCCAGAAGTGGGTCAAGAGACGGTATTTCATCTTCAAAGGAAAGCGCAGGATATTTGTCGAGTAAGCGCAGCCTTTAGCCGCTTTTTATTTTTATGCTGCCCAACATTTTTGTGGAACCCAAACTTCCGCCGTGGTGGAAAGAGACCTTCGCGGATGGAATCAAGATAACCAATGAGGACCCAAAAAGCGCAACCGTAATTGACGAGCGCGAGCACGGCGAACTCGGCAGGTTCCAAATAGTGCATCAACGGAACCTGTTCAAGCAGTCAAGCATACCGACCCACCGGGTCATCATCCTCGGCAGGAACAGGCTTTTGGGCGAGGCGATATACCGTGACCGGGAAAAGGCTGCAGTAGTCGACAACCTTGAGGCAAGGCCTGAGAATTTTGGCATAGGCCCGGCGCTGCTGTCGGTTGTGGGCAAGCAGACGGGAAAGCCCATAACGCTGATAGCGCGGCCTGAGAAAATCCATTTCTATGAGGGGTGCGGACTGGAATTTGCAAACCCCGCAAGGCGCAGTGACATCAAGGCCGACGGCGGGTATGTGATGCGCATTCCTACCAGCAAGGGCGTTGCCCGCGGCGGGCTGTTGGACACGTCCTGGGTTCCTGCCAAGAAAACATCGCGCTAACTGAATATCTGGCCTACTCTTCCTTCACGACATTGAGTATGACGTGCGTGTTCGTCCGTTCCACTCCCGGAATCGCGCCAATCTTCTTTACAAGACGCGAGAACTCCTGCCGGTTTTTGCACTTTGCAAGCGCCATGCAGTCGGAAGCTCCCGTGATGTCGTACACTGCCGCAATCCCCGGCATCGCCGCAATCTTCTGCTGAAGCTCAAGCGACGCCCCCCGCGTGAAAGTCACCTCGACCAGCGCAAAGAAGTCGTAGCCCATTCGCGAAAGGTCGAGCCGCGGCTCGTAACCCCTTATCACTTTCTCTTTCTCAAGCCGGTTCATCCTGGCAATGAGCGTGGATGGCGAGATGCCGACTGCCTTGGCAAGCTCGCGGCAGGACTTGCGCGCGTCCTTTTGGAGCTGCGAGATTATTTCCAAGTCCGTCTCGTCAAGCTGCGCTGGTGCAGTCTCCCCTCCAAGCCTCGTGATTTCGCCTTCGTGCATTCGTTCCGTCAACCCCGAAATAGTATCCTTTTTTCGAACAAAATGTTGTTCTCTTGGGAAAATATAATACAATCGTCTTGTATAATTCGCCCAAGTTATAACTACTGTTTCATGCACGGATAATAGTTCAACGAATCGTTTTGTTGTGGGTGTGGTTTTTTGTGTCTGGCGCTCCATTGTGCGACTCCAAGCTTGGTCCCGAAGTCCTTTCCGCTGCCAAGAACGCAGGCGTCGAGTTCATCTCGCTGCGATTTACAGACGTGCTCGGCACGCAGAAGTCCGCGACAATACCCTTCTCCAAGCTTGAGGACGTGCTCTCGGCCGGGTTCTGGTTCGACGGGAGCTCGATAGAGGGCTTTGCGAGGGTACACGAGTCCGACATGCTGCTAGTGCCCGACCTTTCCACTTTCGCGCCGATGCCTTGGACTGGAAACAAAGTCGCGCGGATTATCTGCGACGTGTACGGGATTGACGAGAAGCCCTACGAGGGCGACCCGCGCTTTGTTCTCAAAAAACAGCTTGCGGAAGCCAAGGCCGCTGGCTTTGACTATTTCGTCGGCCCAGAGCTTGAGTTCTTCCTATTTTCACAAAAGGACGGCAAGCTCACGAACGGAAAGCCCGTTCCCGAACCATACGACAGCGGCGGGTACTGGGACCTGGACCCGCTTGACAGCGCCGAAGGCATAATGCGCGACCTCGTCCCCCAAATCGAGTCAATGGGCGTGCAGGTCGAGCGCCTCACGCACGAAGTGTCTCCCGGACAGCACGAAATAGGGTTCCGCTACGGCAACGCCTTAAAGATGGCCGACGACGTCCTCGCAATCAAGGAAGCCACCAAGATTATGGCAAAGCGCCTCGGTCTGTTCGCATCGTTCATGCCCAAGCCCGTTTTTGGAATCAACGGCTCAGGCATGCACGTGCACCAGAGCCTCTGGTCGAAAGGCGAGAACGCCTTCTCCGACCCTTCCGACTCCTACGGCCTGTCAAAGGCCGCAAAGCACTTCATAGCAGGCCAGCTTGCGCACGCACGCGGCCTGGCGGCCGTAGTCGCCCCAACCGTAAATTCCTACAAACGCTTAGTGCCCGGCTACGAGGCCCCCGTATACATCTGCTGGGCGCGCGTGAACCGCTCCTCGCTCATCCGCATCCCCGGACGCACCAAGGCGCACGGCAAGGCCTCGCGCTGCGAGCTGCGCTGCCCCGACCCGTCCTGCAACCCCTACCTTGCGTTCGCGGCGATGCTTGGCGCTGGCTTGGACGGGATCAAGAAAAAGCTCGAGCCGCCAGCACCGGTGGAAGAGAACGTATATCACTTCGACGACGACAAGCTTGCCAAGTTCTACATAAACACCCTGCCCTCGTCGCTTGGCGAGGCTATGGGAGAACTTGAAAAAGATTCGGTGGTCGCGGGCGCGCTTGGGAAATCAGCTTGCTCGAACCTGCTCGCCTCGCAAAAGAAGCAGTGGGACGAGTACCGGCTGCAGGTGACGCCTTGGGAAATCGAGAACTACCTGCCCGTGCTCTGAAAAGTTGAGGGCGCGTTCAGCGCGACTTGCATTGTATGGTGGCGGCGCGAGCCCTGGGCTGCGCAATCATTTTGAATCCGCCAGTATTGGGACGTCGTTAGACTCGTCCCCATAAAACTTGCGCAAATCCGCTTCAGCCTTTGTGGTCCTCGTAATCACCCACGAAGTCTCCGGCTTTTTTTCAAGCGACACCCTGAAACCCTGCTTTTCAAGCGTAGTGACGAGTTCCGGGTCATGGCGGCTGTCAGAAGTAGCTGGCTGGAAAAACTTTCCGCCCACCCTGAGCGAGTTGAGCAGGTTTTCAAGGGCGATGGCCTTGTTCGACGCGTGCTCGATTCCAAACCTGCTCTGAACAACGTCAATGAAGCCTTCGCTTTCCCCCCTCTTTTTCAGTACCGTGGACTCGAAGTGCCTCCTTATCCACCGGCCCTTTGGGACGTACGACTGCTGAATGGGATAGTTCAGCCCCAGGCCATGGGCAATCACCCTTGGCGAGACGTTTTCAGCCGCCCTCAACCCCCCGCCGTTACCCGGGCCGGCGTCAAGGAAATGGACTTCGCCTTTTTTTGAGCGCCGCACAAGCTCCTCGGCAACAGTGGGCGAAAGCTGCCCCTTCGTCTGGGTGTAAATTTCCGGGTTGAAGCGGATTGCGTTGGCGGTGTTCTGCCTAACTTTGGATGCGCCTTCGCCGGTGTTTTTGAACGGCTGGCGCATTACGACTTCCATCTGCGGAAACGCCTCTCGGTTGTCCATTCGCCTCAGCTTTGCAACATCAGGATGCCCTTGGGCTCCATTCAAGGCGCGGTTCAATTTCAAAAGGCAAGGTTTCATCCGCACTCACATTCCCGCAAGCGCGGTCCCTTCAATGAACGCGCCAGCGGCAAGAAACAGCAGCCCCCATGATGCGAGCTTGGTCACGTCGTAGATGATGACCAGGAATTCGGGGTTGCGGTACTTCTGGTGAAGGAGCGACTCGCTGAGGATGCCGCCCGCTATTGCGATGCACAAGTAGGAAAGAAGCTCGAACGTGCCATGCGGGAGCAGGCCAAGTATCCCGCTTCCCAACCCGCTCCAAATCGTGTATTGTGCGGGGTTGTTGTGCACGAGCTCGCTTGCGATGCTTCCGATGAACACCCCGAGTATCGACGCGTTCCAGTCGATTATGAAGACCGTGCCAGCGCCGTACAACAGCGAGCCCACAAGCAGGATGAGGAACACCTTGAGGTTGTTGTTGAACAAAAACTCGAACGCACCAGCCAGGTCGCCGTAATAGGCGGTCTGCACCGCGTGGCCAGACACGGCCGAGCTGATTTTTCCAAGCTCAGCTGACTGCTGCGCAAAAAGCACCGATGTCTCGGAGTTGGGCAGCATCAGAAAGTAGAACGTGAACGCCGCCATCACGCCGACAAAATACGCGCAAAGCACCATCACTACCGGCAGGTAGCGCGTGAGCGTGCCCTTCTTGTTGTTGTAGTCGTAGTTGGTCTCCTTGTCAAAGATGCTGGTGAGGAGCGTGACCGATGGGATGGCGACGAGCGCCACTACGAGCATGCTTGTGGATTCCTTAATCAGGTAGCCCGCTGAGAATACTGCGACAGTGACGAAGACAAACGAGAGGATGGCAACGGCCCAGGGGCTTGAGGAAGCCCGGTCGGGGTCGATGATTGCTTCGAGGACCATGTCGCGTCAAGAGCCTTTAGTCTTCAAAAGGTTTTATATCTACAAGGCACAATGAGATTCCTTGCAACTTACTTTTGGAACGTGGTTTTAACCGATGGACGAAACTGTATCGAAAAGCGCTTACATCGAAGGCCGGCTCAAGGGGCTCAACGAGCTAGTGGGCATACTCAAAGACTCGATGGAGTCGCCTGACGCTTTGTCGTCCGGGTCGATAAACAAAACCATCGTGCGCCACATCGCAGCCGAAGTCGAGTCCATAATCGCCGACTTGCAGGAGCACCACGGCGAGCACCCGGCACTTGCCGATGCACAGGCAATGCAAAAGACCATCGCCAAGGCCGCAGCCCCGGCCTCACAGGAAATCACCATCCCGATGATGAAAAAGCAGGTTGACGCGGCTGACGAGCTCATGCAGAGCCTTTCCCAGTTCAGGCAGGCAAGGGGCGGCAAGTACCCCTTCGACGAGGCTGCGGAAGACGCGGAGAAATAGCGTTCCTCCCACAAGCCACGCAGTGCGCGCCCGACGCTTTCCTTCAATCCTGCTGCGGGTCGCCTCAGCCCCCATCCTGCAAGCAATTAAATTGCTTGGGCTTCAAGAGTATATCCTCGGAAAATAGCTGTTTTTATGCCCGACAGCGGGTACGTTTCACGATTAAAGGTGTTCAGATTTTGGATAATAGCAAGCTCGTATATCCCGGCCAGCAGATTGCCGTAAGCGAGGAAGGCGAAGCCTCGGCCGGTGCGATGGAGTCAGACGGCGCGGTCTACGCAACAGTCGCAGGCAACGTCATCATCGACCCCCAGACCTACGCAATCTCGGTCAAGTCCGCAAAGGCACTTGTCCCCCTGCGTGAGGGCGACATAGTCAACGGCCTTGTGCACGACATCTACGACACCGTCGCACTTGTCGAGTTCGAGCCGGTCACAACCAACGGAGAGCGCAAGTCCTACACCAACCGCTTCGCATATTTGCGCATCTCCGAAGTCGACAAGGGCTACGTGGAGAACTTCCGCGACGTCTTGCGCATCGGCGACGTGATAGTCGCGCGTGTGCGCGAAATCAAGCCTCTCGGCATCTACCTTTCGATAATGGATTCCAGCCTCGGCGTGGTCAAGGCGCGCTGCTCGTCCTGCCGCCGCGAGATGAAGAACACCGGCAGGATAATGGAGTGCCCCAACTGCCGCAACCGCGAGACTAGGAAGATGGCAATTACTACTTCAAGGATGTGAGTATTGATGAACGTTCAGATAATCAAGGAAGAGAAGGACTTTCTCGAAGTCAAGCTTGCAGGCGAGGACCTGGGGCTTGCGAACATGGTGGCGCAGGAGCTTGTCTCAAGCGGCGCTGCCGAGTTTGCCTATGCGGCTCTCGACCACCCGATTACCACCAACCCGGTAATCCGCGTGCGCGCAAAGGACGGCCAGAAGGCGATTGCAAAAGCGGCAGCGGTTTGTGCAAAGAAGCTCGAGGGGCTTTCAATCGCGTCTGCCGGAAAGTCCAAGAAGAAGGAGTAATTTTCCTTCCTTCTTTCCCATTTTTCGTTTTCTATTTTCTTTTCCGGTTTCCCAAAATCT
>Ga0074198_1000861_pt1 | contig 25504 bp, 27 predicted proteins | sample EPASupsiteSAE323_FD_64527 | JGI IMG/M metagenome (GOLD analysis project Ga0074198, IMG submission 64527) | Bioremediated contaminated groundwater from EPA Superfund site, New Mexico - Sample SAE3-23 | ecosystem: Environmental > Aquatic > Deep subsurface > Groundwater > Contaminated ...
CGGTCCGTTCATTTTCGGCACAGCAGTTGCCCACACCATTGGCACGGGAATAGTGGCTTCAGGCGGCATCACAGTCCACCTGCTCATAGCCGCGCTTATCGGAGCAATCACCTGGGGCCTCATCACCTGGGCCCTTGGCCTGCCAAGCAGCTCGTCGCACGCGCTGATTGGCGGAATCACCGGAAGCGCAATCGCAGCCTACGGCTTTGGCGGGGTCAACCTTGCCGGGCTTTCAAGCATCCTCATCGCGCTGGTCATCTCCCCGATTGTGGGGATAGTGATGGGGTTTGCCATGATGGTATTGATGGTCTGGATTTTCCGGCGAAAGAACCCCCACACGGTCAACTTCATATTCAAGAACCTGCAGCTGCTTTCTTCCGCGTTCGTGTCGCTTTCGCACGGCACCAACGACGCGCAGAAGACGATGGGCGTGATTACGGCAGGCCTGGTTGCGATGGGGATGCTTGACGGGTTCGCAGTGCCCTGGTGGGTTGTGCTCATCAGCGCAAGTGCAATTTCAATCGGGACACTATCCGGCGGCTGGAGAATCATAAAGACCATGGGAACAAAGATTGTGAGCCTGCGGCCAATCCACGGGTTCTGCGCCGAGTTCTCCTCTGCAATCGTAATCCTTTTTGGGAGCATCGCGGGGATGCCCCTGAGCACTACTCACGTGGTGTCCTCCTCGCTTATGGGAGTCGGCTCGGTTGAACGCATCCACGCAGTCAGGTGGATTGTGGCGCGCAAGATCATCTGGGCGTGGCTCCTTACAATCCCGGCATCAGCGGCGGTTGCGGCATTTGCATATCTTATCGTGCCGGTGTAGTGCCCAAACCTCCGGCCAGCTGCAGCCCTGCAAATCCTTTTATTCCGGGACTTGGACAAATTACTTTCATGAACAACGCGGTAAAGGCGACTGTTGCGGTTCGCACCTTCTCCAGCTTCCGCTTTGGCTATTTCTTCTATTGAACGGACCAAGCAAGGCTTGGTTCTCCGCTCCCTTGGGGCTTTGCGGGCTTCGGGAGGCGGCTGGGAATTCTCATCTAGCCTGGGAAATGGGCAAACGTGGAAAACTCGATGGACAGCGACAATAGAAAACCGGAAAACAGGGCATGCGCAATCATAGCCTCAAAAGGCACAGCGCAGGCCATCGGACAGATTGAAAAGGCAAAAAAAACGGACATCGCGCTTGCCGAACTTCGCATGGACCTCATCTATGGAAACTGCAGCCCCGATTTCGGGCTCATTGGGAAAGCGCACAGGAACGGCCTGAGATGCATCGTCACTTTCCGGGACAAAAAAGAGGGCGGTGTATTCCACGGCGAGGGAAAGAAGGACTTGGTTTTGCAGGCAATCAAGGCGGGAGCAGATTTTGTGGATGTTGAAATCAGCCACCCGGACATAATCAAAGCGGTTGCCCCAAAAGCAAAGGCTTCGGGCTGCAAAGTCATCGGCTCGTGGCACGACTTTGGGACAAATCCGGAGATTTCAAAGATGGTTGAAGCAATAAGGAAAGCCAAAGAGTTGTCCGCAGACCTTGCAAAGGTCGCTTTTGTAGTTTCGAATGAAAAAGAAGGCAGAAAGACTATTGCCGAGCTTACAAACGCAGCAAAGCTCGCGGGCGTACCGATAATCATATCACCAATGGGAACGGACGCTGCGAAAACCCGAGCGTGCGCGCTATCGCTGGGTTCGGAGTTTGCATACTGCACTATTGACGATTCAGAAGGCATTTCAGGAGTTCCGACATTCAAGGAACTTTCCAAAACCATCGGCAGAGTAAGGTAAGACAGGATGGCAATTGACGCAAAAGCAAAGGTATTCGCAGTAATCGGCGACCCTGTTGAGCACTCGCTCAGCCCGACGATGCACAACGCGGCCTTTTTGCATTTGGGAATCGACGCGGTTTACGTCGCATTGCACGTAACACCAGCAAATTTGGCTGCCGCAATCGCAGGCTTCAAAGCTTCGGGCATTGCAGGGCTCAACGTGACCATCCCATACAAACTTTCGGTAATCCCGCTTGTGGACGAACTGGACGAGAGTGCGAAGAGCGTGGGCGCGGTGAACACGATAATCAACAGGGAAGGAAAGCTTGTCGGATACAATACCGACGTTTACGGTTTTCGCCACGGCCTTGAAAGGCTCGTCGGAAGCACAAAAGGAATGAAAATAGTAATCCTCGGAGCAGGCGGCGCAAGCCGCGCAGTTGTGCAGGCGTTTGACGCAAGCAACGAGCTGGTGGTGCTGAACAGGTCGGTTGCGAACGCGCAGAAAATCGCGGGGCGTGCAAGGACCGCAAAGGCAACAGCACTCGCGCTTAACGGCCAGAATATTCGGGAAAGCCTCAGGGATGCGGACTTGCTTGTGAATGCAACTCCGCTTGGCTTGCACGGCGAGAACCCGGTCCCGGACGGGCTTTTGCGAAAGGACCTGGCGGTGTTCGACCTCACTTACGAGAAGGGCAAGGCCACTGCGCTAGTAGAGGCTGCGAGGAAGGTTGGAGCGAAAGCGGCTGATGGGAAGGAGCTGCTTCTGTATCAGGGAGTAAAAGCATTTGAGCTGTTTACGGGAAAGCCCGCGCCAATAGATGTGATGAGGCGGGCAATCGAGGAATGATTATGGACCCTTTTGAATTCGGAAGCGCATTTCGCGTCAAGATATTCGGCTCAAGCCACGGACCGCACATTGGCGTGGAAATCAGGGGCTGTCCAGCAGGAGTGAAGGTTACTGCGCAGGACATACAAGAACAGCTTGACCGCCGCAGGCCAGGCCAGTCCGCACTTACCACGCAAAGAAAGGAGCCGGACATTGTCGAGATTGAAAGCGGAATCGCAGACGGCTTCACAACTGACGAACCAATCCACATGCTCATCCGCAACAAGGACGCGATGTCGAAGGCATACGGCAACCTCAAGGACACGCCGAGACCGGGACACGCGGATTTTCCCGCGAGGATTAAGTACCCGGAATTGGACCTTTCCGGAGGAGCGTTCTTTTCAGGAAGGATGACTGCCTGCATGGTGATGGCCGGAGCGGTTGCAAAGAAGATGCTGCAAAAGGAGGGCATTGCGACGATGGCGTTCCTTGAACAAGTTGGAAAGGCGAATGCGACAGGAGAAGTCACGAACGCGGACATCCAAAAAAACGTTTACTCGAACCCGGTTCACACCGCAACAGCAAAGGATGCTGAAAGGATGGCTGCAGAAATAGAGTCTGCAAGAATTGCAGGTGACTCTGTAGGCGGAATAGTCGAAGCGCGGATAACCGGACTGCCAGTTGGAACAGGAGAGCCGATGTTCGGCTCGCTTGAAAGCAGGCTCAGCGCAGCGATGTTTGCAATCCCTGCTGTGAAGGGAGTTGAGTTCGGCTCCGGGTTTGCTGGAACGAAGATGAAAGGCTCGGAGAACAACGACGCGTTTGCAATCAAGGATGGAAAGATAGTTACAAAGACCAACAATTGCGGCGGAATACTGGGCGGCTTGGCAACGGGTATGCCGGTGGTTTTTCGCGTCGCGTTCAAGCCGACTCCGAGCATTGCCAAGCCGCAGGACACGGTAGACCTTGCGACGATGACGCAGACCAAGATTGAAGTCGGTGGCAGGCACGACCCGTGCGTGGCTGTGCGCGCGGTTCCGGTTGTTGAGAACGTGGCCGCGATTTGCATTGCGGACATTTTATTGCAGGAAAGAGGCGAACAGAATGGCTGACGAGATTGAGGCCCAAAGGAAGGCCATTGACCAGATTGACCGCAGGCTTGTTGCGCTGATTGCACAGAGAGTTGACGCGGCAAGGGTAATCGGCGCTTCGAAGAAAAAGTCCGGGCTTCCGATTCGCGACAAGTTGCGCGAGGAAAAGGTCAAGCAGAACGCGGTTGCGGCATCAGGCGGCGCTGTGCCCAAAAAGGAACTGCTGGACGTGTTCGAGGACATAATCAACTGCAGCGCAGAGGCACAGGAAAACCCCGGAACGGTTGTCGCGTTCCAGGGTGAACGCGGAGCGTACAGCGAGGAAGCGGCAAACATCGCGTTCTCCGACTGCATCCCGCTTGCCTGCAGGACTTTTACGGACACGATTGCGGCTGTTGAGAAGGGCGCTGCAAGGCACGCAATTCTACCAATAGAGAACTCGGTAGAAGGCTCGGTGATTGGAGTACACGACCTGCTTCTTGACGCAAAGCTCAAGGCAACTGCAGAAATACTGCTTCCGGTCAGGCACTGCCTGCTTTGCCTTGCAGGCCAGAAGGCCGAGGACATACGCGAGGTCTACTCGCACCCGCAGGCGCTTGGCCAGTGTGAAAAGACTATTGCAAAACTGCTGCCCCACGCAAAGGTGGTGCCGTTCTACGATACTGCAGGAGCTGCGAAGATGATTTTCGAGCACGGGCTACAGGGAGCGGCGGCGATTGCAAGCGAGCGCGCAGGACAAGCCTACGGACTGGAAGTGCTTACAAAGGATATCCAGGACCAGGAGACCAACACCACGCGTTTTCTGGTATTCTCGCAGCCGCAGGACGAAAAGGCCGGTGGCGACAAGACCTCGGCGGTGTTTACCCTTGCGCACAAGCCGGGCTCGCTGTTCAATGCACTGAAGGGGTTTGCGGACGAGGGCGTGAACATCTCGCGCATAGAGTCGCGGCCAATCAAGCACACGCCGTGGGAGTACGTGTTCTTCCTTGACTTTGAGGAGAGTCCGGACAGCGCAAAGGGCAAGAAGGTACTTGACTGCCTTTCAAAGAACGCGCACAAGCTGAACGTAATCGGCTGCTACAAAAAGGCTGGCCAGAAGGAAGGTGCGAGGCCGTGAAATTCTACGAGTTTGTCGAGCAGGCGCTTGCACGCCAGGCTGCGGGCGAAAACATAGCCAAGCTTTACATCGGAGAGCCGGACATGAATACCCCGCAAACGATAGTGGACGCGGGACTGGACTCGATGGGAAAAACAAACGCGACGTATGTCAGCGCGCAGGGGCTGCCCGCGCTGCGCAAGATGATTGCGCAAAAGCACAGGACTACTGCAGAGCAGATAGTTCTTACTCCGGGCTCAAAGTTCGCAATCTTTGGCGCAGTCAGGCTGCTTGCGCAGGGAAAGAAAGTATGCATACTCTCGCCCCACTGGCCGGGATTTGACTCGATTTGCGCTGCGAACAACGCCAAGCCAGTCCACGTAAAGAGCGCGCTTGAATCAAACTGGGCGTGGGACGCTGCTGACTTGGACGCCGCAATTGATTCGGACACCAAGCTAGTTGTGATTTGCAACCCGAATAACCCGACCAGCACAGTCCTTTCTTCAAAGAAGGTCAACGAACTTGCCGGAGTGGCGTCTGCACACGGCGTGCCGGTTCTTGTTGACACCGCATACCAGGGGCTCTCGTTTTCCAAGATGGACGACCAAACAAGGCCGTCTGAAAACGTCATCGTCGCAGGAAGCTTTTCCAAAGGGTTTGCAATGACCGGCTGGAGGGCAGGCTATCTTGCATCCGGCCCGGAGTTTGCACAAAGGATGGTGTCGCTTGCCCAGTCCACGTTCTCGTGCGTGCCGCAATTCGTGCAGGACGCTGCGATTTGTGCGATGCACAACCCGCAGATTGAGACGCAGATGGCAAGGGCGTACGAGGAACGGGCGAAAATAGCTTCGGACATCCTGTCAAAGAAGTTCGAATTCGCAAGGCCGCAGGCTGGAATATACATTTTCGTGACCAAGAAAGGGCTTGACGGCGACAAAACTTGCATGGAGCTTTTGGACAAGGGAATCGGAGTCGCTCCGGGAAGCGCATTCGGATTTCCCGAATTCCTTCGCATCTCGCTTACCCTGCCGCAGGACGAGCTTGCCTGCGCGCTTGAAAAAATCAACAAGTTGGTGTGAATACAGAAATGAAGAAAGTCGCAATCGTTGGGTTTGGCGCGTTCGGAAAGCTTGCTGCATCGCAGCTTGTTGGAAAGTTTGAGGTAGTTGTAGCTGACTCAAAGCAAAAGCCCGAGGACACAAGGAAGCTGGGCGTGCGGCAAGTGTCAATTGAGGACGCGGCCAAGGCGGACGCCATTGTTCTTTGCGTCCCGATTTCACAGATGCAAAACGCGCTGAAGGAAATCGCGCCAAACATAAGACCGGGAACGCTTGTGCTTGACACTTGCTCGGTGAAAGTAATCCCGTGCAGGCTAATGGAAAGCATGCTTCCGGCGGACGTCGAAGTCATCGGCACTCACCCGCTGTTCGGGCCGCAGAGCGCGGGAAACGGAATCCGGGGGCAGCAGATTGTGGTGTGCCCGGTGCGGTCAAAACATACTGACAAGGTATGCACGTTCCTGACAGGAATTGGTTTGGACGTAGTCCGGCTTACTGCAGAGGAACACGACAAGCTAATGGCATCAACTCAGGCGATTACGCATTTCGTGGGAAGGGCGCTTGCAAAAGTCGGCAGGAAGGACGCACCAACCAAGCTCAAAAGCTATGAGAAGATGATGGCAGCTGCGGAGATGGTGCGCCACGACTCCGAACAGCTCTTCGCTGACATCGAGACGCTGAACCCGTTTGCAAAGCAGGAGCGCAAAAAGCTCTTGGACGAGCTTGAACGGATGGAAAAGCAATTCGAAAAGTGACAGGAACAATGCAGGTACGTGTTGAAAAGTCAAAGGCAGGCGGCGTTGTCGAGGCTCCGGCATCGAAGAGCTTTTCACACCGCGCAATCATACTGGCAAGCCTTGCAAAGGGCAGGTCGAAGATTACAAACATCCTTGTCTCGGACGACACCCTGCTTACAATCGAAGCCTGCAGGAAGCTTGGCGCAAGAATTAGCCTTGCGGGAAAAGAGGCGATAATCGACGGGTTTGCGGGAAAGCCTGCGGCAAAGCCGGGCGAAGTCATATACTTGGGCAACTCAGGGACTTCGATGAGGCTTCTTGCGTCCGTTGCAGCACGTTCAAAAACGCCGATTGAACTGGATGGCGACGAGCGACTGAGGAACCGGCCTGTCGGCGACTTGGTTGACGCGCTGAACTCGGCTGGCTTTTCCGCACAAACAAAATACGGCAACGGCTGCCCGCCAATTAAGGTATGGTCAACAGGCGAGGACGCCGACGACCTGATTAAGGTTCGTGCCTCGACAAGCTCTCAGTTTGTATCGTCGCTTCTGCTTGTGGCGCCGCTCTTCGGCAGGAGGACCACGATAAAAATCGAGGGCGATGCGAAGTCCAGGCCGTACATTGCAATCACTCTTGAAATGATGCGGCTTTTCGGCGCAACCGCAAGAAACGATGGTTTCCAGAGGTTCGAAGTCGAACCAGTTGGGCACTACGCTAGCCGCGACTACAAAGTCGAGGCGGACTACTCATCGGCGTCATACTTATTTGCGGCAGCGGTAGTGACCGGCGGACAAGTTACTGTTGAAGGCCTAAACCCGGATTCGGTGCAGGGCGACGCCAAGTTCCTTTCGATAATTGAGAAGCTGGGCGCGGGAATAAGGAATGAAAGCAATGACAAAATAACGGTAACCGGCCCCGCAAAACTAGTTGGGGCTGGAGAAATCAACTGCTCCGACTGTCCGGATGTCGTGCCCACAATTTGCACGGTCGCAGCCTGCGCGCACGGAAATACCAAGATTGTGAACGTCGGACACCTGCGAGCGAAGGAGTCGGACAGGATTACCGACCTTGTTGCCGAGCTGAAGAAGTTCGGCTGCGATGCAAGAGAAGGCCCAGACTCAATCGAAATAATTGGGAAGGGCGCGGAATCGCTGCACGGAGCAACAGTTGGTACGCACAACGACCATCGGCTTGCGATGAGCCTTGCAGTCCTTGGAATGGCAGTTGGAAAGACGACAATACTTGGAGCTGAATGCGTCTCGAAGAGCTTCCCGGATTTCTTCGAGCGGTTGAAGACAATAGGTGCGAAGGTGGAAAGCGGCGAAGCTGACACGGAAAACGAAAATATCGTACTCATCGGGTTCATGGGAACAGGAAAGAGCGAAATTGCGAAGGCTATTTCAAAATCCACGGGAAGGCCGCTAATCGAACTTGACTCCGAAATTGAGAAAGATGCAGGGATGAAGATTCCAAAGATATTCGAAACCGAAGGCGAGGCGGGATTTAGAAAGCGCGAGGCAGGTGAATGCGCAAAAGCAGCCCAAACCACCGGCTGCGTGATTTCGTGCGGCGGCGGGATTGTTCTTGATGAAAGGAACGTGTCCGCGCTGAGGAAACACGGAAAACTGTATTGGCTTAAGGCATCCCCTGAAAGCATCTGGCAGCGCGTATCGGCAGACTCCGCCAACCGGCCGCTGCTAAAGGACGGCGGACTGGACCGGGTAAGGACCCTCCTTGCCGTGCGCGAGGCACTTTACGCAAAGGCTGCTGATTCCTGCGTTGACGCTGAAAAAAGCGTTGCCGACATCACAAAGGAAGTGCTTTTGCTCCACACGGCCAACAAAACGGTTAAATGCGGCCAATGCGAAATCAAAGCATGAACAACGAGAAATTCATGCGGCTTGCGATAAAGAAGACTCGCGAGGGCATCAGGCAGGGCCAGGCACCCTTTGGCGCGTGCATAGTGCGCAAGGGCAAGGTGGTCGTGTGCATGCACAACACCGTGCTCAAGAACACGGACATAACCGACCACGCCGAAATCAACGCAATAGGCGCGGCCTGCAAAAAGCTCGGAAAAATTGACCTTTCAGACTGCACAATCTACTCCACAACTGAACCGTGCCCTATGTGCATCAGCGCGTGCCACTGGGCGAGGATTCCGAAAATATTCTATGGCGCGCGCATAGCTGACTCGGCAAAGTACGGCTTCGACGAGTGGCCCATCCCGGACGCCAAGATGGTGGCGCTTGGAAAGACCCGTGTTGAGCTGAAGAAGGACTTCTTAAGAAAGGAGTGCCTTGAACTTTTCTCCGAATGGTCGAAAAAGAAAGCTGCCCGCGCATACTGAGGCGAATGAATATATGGCTACCAAGAAGACAAAAAGTTCGAAGAGGCTTTACCTTTCAAGCAAGGAACGCAAGGTCGCAGGCGTGTGCGGCGGGATTGCTGAATATGCCGAAGTCGACCCGACGATAATCCGCCTGTTGTTTATACTGTTCGCGCTTGTGACCGCCATAGTCGGCGGCGTGTTCTTCTACCTGCTTGCCTGGATAGTCATGCCAAAGCAGGACTGAAAGGCAAAAGGCTTATTGGGCCCGACAGCCTAGCAACGCCTTCCTTTTGGCCTTGGCTTCCGCGTTGTGAGAGAGGCGCTTGGCTGAAAGAAGCCTGTGGGAATCCTGCATCCGCGCGTACCGTTCCTTCCAGTCAACTGCCAAAAGCCCTCACAGTTTCATCCAAAGAACAGCACCTTGAGGCCTGCAGCCATCATTTCTATCCCCATTGCGCCGAGGAAGAGGCCGAACAGCCGGTTCACGAACATCACATAGGACAGGTTGACGTGCTTGATCATATATGCAAGGAGCAGAAAAAGGGACGCAACCAGCAGGAACGCGCCAAGCAGGTTCGCGACGACAGGGATAGAACCCAGCTCCGCGGTCTTGATTATCAAAAAAGACAGTATGGCAGGCCCGGCAAGAAGCGGGGTCGCAATCATGTTGATGAGGTTGTCTGCCTTCATCTTTGAATAGTTGTGCTCGGTGTCGCGGGCTATGCTCAGGCCCATGAGGAACACCAGCACGCCGCCTGCAACCCGGAACGAGTCCAGGCTTATGCCAAAGACCCGGAAAAGCAACGGCCCGAAGATTACGAAGCCGAAGGAGATAAGGAGCGCGAGTATTGCGGAGTGCACCGCGACTTTTCGTACGTCCATCTTCTGCTGGTAGGCAAGGAAAAGCAGGGGGATTGACGACAATGGGCTTAGGAGAAAGAAAATCTTGAGGATTAGGTCTAGGTCTAACATGGAAAATACCTGCAGCCATTACTGATTCTGAAAATAAAAAGAGGGGTCTAGGCAATCCCGAGGTGCGAAAGCAGAATCTTCAGCCCGATTGCCAGAAGCACCATTCCGCCGACTATGTTGAACTTGCTGCCAAGCATCACTCCGAAGCGGTCACCTGCGTAAGCGCCTATGAAGGAAAGAACGAAAGTCACTACGCCGATTGCGCCTATTGCAATGAGCAGGGGAACGTCAAGGAACGCAAGGCTCACGCCTGCTGCGAACGCGTCGATGCTTGTTGCAACGGCAAGGACAACGAAAGTCTTGATGGACGTTGGAAGGCTGCGCGCATTCTCGTCCTCTTTCCCGAAGAGGGAATCGTAAAGCATCTTCAGCCCGATTGCGGAAAGCAGCAGGAATGCAATCCAATGGTCAACTCCGGAAACAAGCTGGCGAGCGCCCGAACCCAGAAGCCACCCAATCGCAGGCATAAGCGCCTGGAATGCACCGAAGAACAGGCCGCACAGGATTGCGGTCGTGAATAGCCTGTGCTGCTTCTTGTAGTCCTCTTGTCCGCCCAGGGTTATGGAAACGGCGGTCGCATCCATGGCAAGGCCTACTGAAAGGATTAGGATTTCGGTGAAGTCCACGCTATCATTAGGAATTGCAATTATAAATTCAGGCGGAAAAAGTATTGAGAAGCCAAGAGGCGACCCAAACCATGCGTTCCAAGATATCAGCACGTTCCACCGAAATGACAGAAGCACAAAAAATCATAAAAAACCGGACCGAAGAAGCGGCAGAGGCAACTCAGGAAAAACTCTTCCGATCAGTGGTCGTCTGCAATGACCGGTTCGTACTGATAGACAAACAAAAGGAAGTAATCTTGCCGCTGTCGGTCATGAAATTTTTTCCGTCCTCCCAAACGTTCAACCTGAGGGTACTCAACTTGTTTAGGACCGAACTGGAAGCCCAACAGGCTGCAGGAAAAAGGGAAACCGATGTCTCCAAGGCACTGGCGGATAAACTGGGGCTAAAACACGAGCACGCGAGGAAACTCAGGCTGGACTTGGGAAAAATCGACGGGGCAGAGACGAAAATCACCGACGGGCACGTCTTTTACGACCCGATGACCGGCGAGCATCGCATCCTTGCCAACGGCGAACTGGTCAAAGGATATTTAGAGTCCAACGAATCTCTTAGAAAAAAGCAGCAGGAATACCACAGGACACTGATGCAGCACGCCAGGGACGAGGGCAGGTCGGACGAGTTCATCACCGCCCCGCTGGGGTTCGCGCACGGGTATGCCCAGAAACTCTTGGGAAAAAAGGGCAAATAGACAAGACAAGCGAACCCGCCACTATCCAGACTACCGATAGGCAAAGGCATATTAATATGAAAAGTAGGAATAGTAGGATATGACTAACAAATCAGACAAGAAGAACTTGATTCCCATGCGATGCCGCCACGACGTCATTACTACTGCGATTATCGGACCGCGGGGCCAGATAGTCATACCCAAAGAGGCCCGCAAGTGGCTGAACATCAACCCTGGCGACCAGATAGTGATGATGTCCAAGATGCCGGGTGCGATGGTAATCCTCAAGGCGGACGGAATCCGCGAGATGGCGACCCAGCTTCTGAACAAGATTAAGTAAATTGACCGGCAAAAAGGCGGTGCCGCACCCGGACAAACCCTACAATTCCAGTGTTTTTTCAATGTTCGAAATCGAGACCCGCAACCTCGTCAAGAAGTTCGGCAGCTTCACAGCAGTCAACTCCATAGACTTGCAGGTAAAGAAGGGCGAAATATTCGGCTTCCTTGGCCCCAACGGCGCGGGAAAGACCACCACGATAAAGATGCTAACCACCCTGGCAGCTCCGACAAGCGGGACCGCAATCATTGCCGGGTTCGACGTTGCCAAGGACCCTGCCAAGGTGCGCTCGAGAATCGGGGTCGTGCCGCAGTCGTTCTCGCTTTTTGAGGAACTCACGCCGATGGAGAACCTGTGGTACATAGGAAAGCTCAACGAGATTCCCGAAAAGGAGATTGCGTCAAAGAGCCTCGAACTTCTCAAGGCCGTCACCCTTTACGACAAACGCGACGTACCCTCGGGCGGGTTCTCAGGCGGCATGAAGCAGCGGCTTTCGCTAGCAGCAAGCCTTCTTCACGAGCCAGACATCCTTTTCATGGACGAACCAACTACTGGCCTGGACCCGCAGAGCAGGATTGCGATGCGCGAAATCACCCGCGACCTGAACAGGAAGGGCGTCACGGTGGTATACACCACGCACGACATGGACGAGGCGGAGAAGCTTTGCGACCGCATCGCCATAATGGATCACGGCAACATCATAGCAATCGGCACAGCTGACGAGCTCAAGCGCAAGGTATCAAAGTACGAGATTGCGGAAATCGGCGCGCCCGACGTGTCCAAGGAGACCATCGAGGAGCTTTCGAAGCTTTCGTTCGTGCACTCTGTTGAGAAGGACGGCTCGCAGCTGGTGTGCGAAGTGTCTGACGGTAACGAGATGTTCGGAAAGCTTACTGATTTCTTCAAGAAAAGAAAGCAACCGGTCAGCGAGATACGCATACGCAAGCTGACCCTTGAGGACGTGTTCATCAAACTTACGAAGAAGGACTTGAGAGAATGAGCAAAGAAAAGACCAAGAACAAGCGTGACGCTGACGAGAAGCTCATTGACTTAGACAAGATAATGGCAATCATCGTCAAGAACTACATGGTGATGCGCCGCGACAAGACGCGAATGATAGCGTTGATGGTATTCCCGTTGGTCATGATATCGATTTTCGGCTCAACCACCGGGGTCACTCCAAAGCACCTTGCAACCGCAATAGTTGACAACGACCAGAGCCTGGAGTCAACCCAGGTGGTGGCACAGCTGCAGACGCTTGAGACGCTCAGCATCAAGTACAGCGTGGGCAGCGAGTCCGAAGCAAAGAAGCTCCTTGACGAAGGCCAGGCAAAGGCAGTGGTGATTATACCGAAAGGGTTCGGCGATTCCATCAACAGCGGCCAGCAGACTACAATACGGCTGATGGTGGACCAGACCGATTCCAGTGTTGCCCAAATCGTGGGCGCAACAATCAAGGGATTCATAAACGGGCTGTCAAGGCAGGCCAGCGCACAGATGATTGCCCAACAGCAGGCCAATGCAGCCATCGCCGCAAGGAAGGTTGCAGCGCTTGAGACGTTGCTTTACTCCGGCGGCCAGGCTGCAGGAACCACTGACATCTATGACTTGGCAGCGGAGCAGACCACGCTTGCGCGCTACAGGCTTACGCAAAGCACGGACACTCTGACCAAGCTTTCGCAGGCCGTTGCGGCCAACGTGCACTCGCCAACTAACGCGGATTACCTGAACGAACTCACTTTTGCATATGACAACCCTGCCGGCAAGGCGTCGGCAGTAAGCGCACTCAACACCGAACAGCAATATATGGCGCAGATGGGCACTTACAGCGGCCTTGCTGCAGGGAACATGGTAGTGCTGAGAAACGTAGTGACCGTCCAGACGCTCGTCGCACAGGCAAAGGCAGGCTCACTCGCCCTCTCCGCGCAGCTAGACTCCGCGGCACCGGTCGCGGACAGCGTGCAAGTCACCCTTACGGACTTCGCCTCAGCGGACACCAGCACTCTTGTCAACCCCATCACGGTCGAGACCGTGGAGGTATACGGCCAGAGGCAGGGGATTGACTTTGCTCTTCCTGCCCTTATTGCGCTAATCGCATTCCAGAGCGCCCTGATGGGAATGGGGCGGGCAATTGCAGGCGAACGACACGACGGCTCGCTGACGCGCGTGTTTTTGACCCCGACGTCAAACATCACGATACTGCTTGGCACCCAGCTTTTCTACATGATATTCGAGACCCTCCGCGCAGTGTGCATCGTGCTTATTGCGATGCTGGTCTTCGGACTGACGATAACTGGCAACCCCCTTGATGTCGTCATCATACTCGTCCTGTTCACAATGGGCGCGACCGGAGTGGGCCTGGTCCTGTCCTCGATGGCAAAGACCGAGGAACAATTCATGCCAATGTCGATGCTCGTAAGCCTGCCCTCGATGTTCCTTGCCGGCGCGTTCTTCCCAATCCAGACCATGCCCGCGTTTTTGCAGGGCATTGCGAAGGCGCTGCCGATTTACTACGCCGGCGACGCGCTGCGCGGAGTGATGGTCAAGGGGTTCTCGCTGATGCAGGTGCTGCCCGACATGCTTTTCCTGACGCTTTTTGCAATCGGGATGCTTGTAATCTCGACAATGGTGTTCAAGAGGGAAGTAATGTAAAAAAAAAACGACGATTATCAGGTGGTTTTGTATGAAAAACGAAATATTCTTCGCATTGGTTTTCTGCGCGCTTGCGCTCAACGTGTCCGCACTCAACAGGCCGGACGTGCGCATCTCGGACTACTCGATGCCGGTTGCTTTGCTTGCATCCAGCCAGTCCGAAGTGACGCTCACGCTTGAGAGCGTAGGCAAGCTGGACTGCGCCTATCGCGTGATAGCCCAGGCATCGCCGTCATTTCCAATCAGCTTGCACGGCCCTGACGCGATTATCGTAGGCGACCTGTGCAAGACCAACGGCACGAAGAACATCTCCTTCGTGTTCAACGCCGACCCGAACGCCAACGCGGGAAACAACCCGGTCTCGGTCTCAATCACTTATGAGAGCGAGAACGCCGCACCCTACTCGACGATGCAGAACCTCAACATACCAGTCTTCGGTTTCCCGCAGCTTCGCGCACAGGTCACATCAAGCACGCCTATTGACATCCACCCCGGAGACACCGCAACAGTGGAGGTCACCATTGACAACACCGGCTCGTACAAGGCACAGGCAATCAAGGCCACGCTCAACGCACCCTCACCAATAGAGGTCAAGGCCGCTACCAAGACTGCGATAATCGCCGAGCTTGGAGCCAAGAAGTCCACTAAGGCAACCTACACGATTTTCGTGCCCAAGAGCCAGATGGCAGGAGTGTACTCGGCAAACGTCGCGCTTTCCTACATTGACGAGAGCGGAAAGCTGGTGTCCAAGACCGTTCCTTTGAGCATAACCGTTGCCGCAAAGGCAGACTTGACGGTTGCACCCAGCGTCGACGTGGTGTACATCGGCACCAACAACGCCCAGGCAACGTTTTCGATAACAAACAACGGCCAGGACGCCGCAAAGGACCTGCGTGTCAAGATAATCCCCCAGTACCCGATTTCGACTGACGGGAGCGAGAGGCTGGTCGGCGACTTTGCCGCAGGCGCAACCACCACGGTCGCGTTCAACGTCAACGCGGACAAGGAAGCAGCTGCCGGAAACTACGCAATCCAGATACAGGCCGCATACGAGGACTCGGACGGCACCAAGTACCGCGAGAGCGAAGAGACCGGGATAACGGTCAAGGCAAAGGACCTCTACACGTCAGTAGTGGCGGACTACTGGTTCGTCTGGGCAATAGTCGTAATTGCGCTTGCAGTAATCCTTGCGCCCAAGGCAAAGGCCGCACTTGGAAAGAAGAAATAAGCAGGCAAGACCGCACGCCGGCCCCGCCTACCCCCATTTTTCCCCTTTTTCGCAATCTTTTTTAGCACAGGCCACCCTAATGTGCAATAACCACCGGAAGCCTAAAGCCTCCCCCTTCAATATGCAGGCGTTTTTATGATAGGAATGAGCGACTTCGGAGTCATCGTCATAGTCGCAACCATCGCCGGAGCAATCGCAATCATGCTCCGCCAGCCCTCGGTAATCGGCCTGCTTGTTGCCGGAATGATAGTGGGCCCGCACCAGCTCGGCCTGGTGGGCAACCTTGAATCGATATCAAGCTTTGCCGACGTGGGCGCCATCCTCCTGCTCTTCGCAATCGGCCTTGAATTCTCAATGGACAGCCTCAAGAGCCTGGGAGCCAAGGCCGCCATCTTGGCGGCAACCAAGATGGGCATCATAATGCTTCTGGGCTACCTTGCGGCAACGCTTTTCGGCCTCTCGCCCATCACCGGAATGTACCTTGGCGCGATATTCTCAATCACAAGCACGGCAATAGTCTCCAAGATACTCACCGAGAAAAACTTCTCCAACCGCCCGGAGGTGCCGCTGCTCATAGCCTCGCTCATCGTGGAGGACATCATCTCGATATTCATACTCGCAATCCTTTCCGGGCTTGGAGGCGCCAGTGACCAGGTTTCCTTCAACTTCATACTATCCGTGGCAAACTCGCTTGTCATATTCGGAGTGTTCTACCTGGTGCTCTCAAAAGTGCTCAAGATAGTGCTGGACTGGCTTTCCGAAAACCGCGCGGAGGAGACCCTCGCATTCTCCGCTTTGAGCATGGGAGTGGGATTGAGCTTCCTTGCACAGATTGCGGGGCTGCCGGCGTCAATCGGCGCGTTCCTTGCAGGAAACCTCATCGCGTCGCTGAAGAAAGCGGAGGAGTTCAAGCAGGCAATATACCCGCTGATTTTCGTCTTTTCCGCCCTATTCTTCCTGTCGGTAGGCATGGTGGTGGACCTCGCATCTATACTGTCCAATATGTGGCTAGTTGTGGGAATAGCGGTTTTTGCGATCGTAATCAAGTTCGTGGCAACACACATCTCCTACTACTTTGTCGAGGCTGACTCGCACTCGGCCACCTTCGCCGGGCTTGCGATGCTCTCAATCGGAGAATTCTCAATACTCATCGCCCAGCTTTCAAGCAAGGTGGTGACCGAAATCGACCTTGTCGGCATCACCTCGGCGCTGGTGCTGGTCACCTCGCTTACCACGTCGCTGCTCATCGACGACTCGGACTTCATCTGGAGGAAGCTGCGGCGCCTGGTGCCGTCAAAAATCGTGGACACCGGCAGGCAGATAGCAAGGCAGAACCAGCAGGCGTTCTACGCGGTGCAGTACAACTACTCATTCAACAACAAAGTCGGCACAAGCGTGTCCTTTTTGCGCGAGAACGTCCTTTTGATGGTCATCATCTTCGGAGTCATATTGTACTCCACCCAATCCACCCAGACAATGGTCTTTGAAAACATCACCATAACGCTCAAGGGCCTCGGCCTGGGCGTCGCGCTTGTTGCAACAGCCGCAATAATGGCAAGGACGATGCGCGCAATGAAAAAGACTGACGCATACAACGTGCACGGGATTGGCCTCCAGCAGATGTACCGCAAGCTTGGCCGCACGGTCACCACCTCGGCGCTGATTTGGCTTGCAGTAGTCCTGCTGGTAGTGCTCTCGATATTCGGATTAAACCCAGACTTCAGCAAGATGATTATACTCATGGCCATACTGGTAGTTGTTGCGAACGTGTACCGCCGCAGGGAAAAAAAGTTCGGGATACTGCCGGGCCGGCCCAAGTACTACTAGTTTTTGAAAAGAAAAAATGAAAAAAAAAGAGATGACGCGTCTAGTCGCGCTTCCTGTGCAAAAGCCTGGACACGTGGTGCCGGATGCCGTGGTGCTGCTTGCTGTTTTCCTGCTTCGAGTGGAAGAACACCTGCCACACCAGGATGACGAGGATAAGCGCCATCAGCACAAGGCAGTAGAACTGGAAGCTCAAAAAGTCGGAGCGCACCTTGAGCATGTCCTCCTCCAGAAGGGATACCCTCTGCTGCATCGGCTGCTGCACCAATGACAACTGGGAAGCCTGACTTTCAAGTTCGATTACCCTGGCCTCAAGCTCACGCACGTACCCCGGCGGGGTAAGCTCGACTCCGCGCCAGTAAAGGGTGCCGTTCTGGCCTGAAAGAACGTATTCCCCGCACTGCAGGTAAGTCTGCTGGGCTACCTGCGCTGCAGCGTCCTTGGTGGAAAGGTCGGCTGCAAGCGCCAGTATCTTGGCTATGTTCGACGAGTCGGCAGGCTTTGAGTAGAAAGGAAGGAACTCTGTGCGGTTGATGATGGAGAGAGGCTGCTGCGAGCAGTCGTGCAGCAAGGTATACGTGGCATACTGCACCCCCAACTGGCTGGTCTCCGCAGCCGAAAACGAGCAAACCGACAGGACAAGCACCGCAAATAGTGCCAAAGATGACTTCATAGAAAAACCCCCTAGTTGTGAAAAAACCCGTGTTGCATTAAGCCGTAGGCAAATAAAAGAATTTTGAATGGACCCTGGCGCACCAACGCGATTCCGGCCCTTTGCCCGGACGGATTCCTAGGGTTGATTTTTATACGGGAAAACCCTAATGAGTCCGGTCAGCATTCAGGCTGCCAAACGCTTTACCCGGAGAGTGCTTTCTATGGCCAACAACGTCTATTGGTTCTCAGAGATTAACAAGACCTCAATTCCCATTGCGGGAGGAAAGGGAGCCAACCTGGGCGAGATGTTCCAGCTCGGCCTTCCAGTGCCGGACGGCTTTGTAATCTCAAGCGAGGCATACTTCAACTTCGTCAAGGCGACCAAGATAGACCAGCTCATAGCGTCAACCCTTGCGGGCCTGGACGAGCAGGACTCCGACAAGCTGGACCTGGCAAGCGAGACCATCAAGAACGCAATCCTTGCCGAGCCGATGCCCAATGACATCCGGACCGACCTGGTGCGCGCCTACAACAAGCTCTGCGGGGTGAGCATATTCCCGCTTGCAACCCAGGAAATCCTGGTCGCAGTAAGAAGCAGCGCAACAGCCGAGGACCTGCCCGAAGCATCGTTTGCGGGCCAGCAGGCCACCTTCCTCAATGTAAGGGGCGCGGACATGCTCGTTGACGCGGTGCGCTCATGCTGGGCAAGCCTGTTCGAGGCGCGAGCAATCTACTACAGGATTACCCAGCACTTCGACCACAACAAAGTCGGCTTGTGCGCAGTAGTGCAGAAGATGGTGGACAGCGAAAAGAGCGGAGTAATGTTCACGGTAAACCCCATCAACAGGAACGCCAACGAAATAATGATTGAGGCTGCAATCGGCCTTGGGGAAGTCGTAGTTGGCGGAATGGTCACTCCTGACAACTACATAGTCTCAAAGGACTCGGTACAGATTGCGAACAAGACCGTAAGCAAGCAGGAGTTCGCGATACTGCGCGGAAAATCAGGCACCGGCTCGGAAAAGGCGGACCTGCCGGAAAACCTGGCCGCATCACAGAAACTAACTGATGAACAAATAGTCACGCTGGCCGGGTTCGGCAAGAAAATCGAGGACCACTACGGCGCGCCCCAGGACATCGAGTGGGCAGTTGAGAAGGGAAAAATATTCATAGTACAGAGTAGGAACATCACAACGCTCAAGGACAAGAAGCCAGCGCAAACGCAGGAGGTGAAAGCAGTGGAAATCAACCAGCCGATAGTGCAGGACATAAGCAAGATTACCTCAACGCCGGCATCCTCAGTCCCAACACTTGACATCCCCAAGCCGCAGGTCATAGTCGAGGCAGCGGCAACCGTAACCTCAAAGTCAAAGCCCATACTCAAGGGGCTTGGCGCTTCACCGGGAACTGCCTGGGGACCTGTGAGACTGATTTACTCGCCCAAGGAAATCCACAAGGTAAAGCAGGGAGACGTTCTTGTCACCGAGATGACCTCTCCGGACTTCGTTCCTGCGATGAAGCGCGCTGCTGCGATTGTGACCAACTCGGGAGGACAGACCTGCCACGCGGCAATAGTAAGCCGCGAGCTGGGAATCCCCTGCATCGTTGGAACGCGCACTGCAACAATCGACCTGAAGGAGGACCAGATCATCACGGTCAACGCCACCCAGGGAGTGGTGTTTGAAGGAAAGCTCGCAACCGCAACTGACGCAGGCTCCAACCCCACCAGCAAGGCGATGACAAAGGAAGTCGCATCGGACGCGTTTATGCAGGAAGTGGTGCGCGCAACCAAGTACCTTTCCGGGCCGCAAAGCGACAACATAGTCACAGGCACCAAAATCTATGTCAACCTTGCAGAAGCGGACAACGCGGACAAGGTCGCGTCCAAGCACGTCGACGGGGTAGGCCTCTTTAGGGCCGAGTTTATCATCGCAGGTTTCGGCAAGCACCCCAAGGCAATGCTCAAGCAGGGCAAACGCGAGGAGTTCATCGACACACTCTCGGACGGGATGCGCAAGATGTGCGCCGCGTTCTACCCGCGGCCGGTTATTTACCGCGCAACCGACTTCAAGACCAACGAGTACAAGAACCTTGAGGGCGGGGAGGAGTTCGAACCCAAGGAGGAAAACCCGATGATAGGGTTCCGCGGCTGCTTCCGCTACATCAAGGACCCCGAAGTGTTCAACATGGAGCTTGAGGCAATCAAGCGCGTGCGCGAGACGTACGGCATGAAGAACCTCTGGCTGATGATACCCTTCGTGCGCACCCTGAACGAGTTCAAGGTATGCAAGAAGCTTGTTGACGCTTCCGGACTCACCAACGGCGGAGGCTACGACTTCAAGCTGGGAATAATGTGCGAGATTCCCTCAACAGTCATCCTTGCGGAGGAGTTCTGCAAGGCTGGCGCACAGTTCTTCTCAATCGGAAGCAACGACCTTACGCAGCTCACGCTTGGAATCGACCGCGACAACCCCGTTGTTGCCGAGGACTTCGACGAGCGCGACCCTTCGGTGCTTGAATCCATCAGGCTCGTCATCGAGCGCTGCCACAAGCACGGCGTTCCCGTAGGAATCTGCGGCCAGGCGCCCTCAGTCTATCCGGAATTTGCCGAGGCAATCGTAGCCTACGGGATTGACTCCATAAGCTGCAACCCCGACGTAATCGAGGCAACCCGCAAGACCGTGGCAAGCGCAGAGGCGCGGCTTCTGATGAAGAAGGCACGCGGACAGTAGCCACAACACAACAAGACCAAACTGCACCAAGGAGGTAGTCGAAGATGATTTTCGGCTTTTGCGGCACCATCGGTTCGGGAAAAGGCACGGCAATCGAGCTTTTGCAAAAGGAGTTCGGCGCTGCAAGCTTCAGCCTTTCCGACGAGATCCGGCACGAGTGCAAGAAACGCGACCTTGGGCTTGAGCGCACCAACCTCATAGCCGTAGGCAACGAGATGCGAAAGATTGAAGGCGACGGCTATTGGGCAGGCAGGGTCGCAACGAGAGTCAAGATGATGCCCGGCTGGCAGAAAAGGGTAACTACAATAGACTCCATCCGGCTTCCTGCCGAGGTCGAGGCACTTGTTGAGCAGTTTGGAGACAAGTTCGTGCTGATTTCAGTGGATGCGCCGATTGAGCTGCGCTACGAGCGCATCAAGGCCCGGAACCGCGCGGGAGAAAACAAGCTTACCTTGGAACAGTTCAAAGCGTCCGAGGAAAAGGAGCAATCCAAGGTAAAGGGCGAGCCGAACCTTGCCGCGACGATGGCGCTTGCTGATTTTGAAATCGTCAACGACGAGAGCAGGGCCGAGCTTGAGCGCGAAGTGCGCACGATTGCGAACAAGTACCACGAGAAGACAAAGTAGTCGGATACGACAATATCAACCAAATCATTATAACTATTTATTGCGCAATAACTGTACAGCTATTGACTATGCTTAGAGGTAGGGGCAATGAACATCATACTCGGAGCGCCGTACGAAAAGATTATTGACAACGCACTCAAGAAGGGCCAGGCAGGAACAAAGGCAGAAGTCATACGCCAGGCGCTGAAGCTTTACCAGAGGTACTTCGAGGACGAAGAAACGCTTGTCGCGAAGGCGATTGAACGGGACATGGCGCGCATACGTTCTGGAGAAATGAAAACCATTTCACTTGAAGAATTCAAGAAGAAGCACAACATAAACTAATTTTTGCATCATCCAAAGAAAAGGCCGAAGGTCAATAAACGCCTTCGGTCTCTCGGATGAACTATCGCCTTTCAAAGGACGCCGAATGCGAACTCGATTCAATGGATTCAACCCTGATGTTGATGTTCGTAAGGCACATCGAGAAAGTTTCCAATATGCCTCCAAGAAGGCACCTGCGCTTTGGAAACCCGCACTTCGTGGAAAAAGTCACAAAAAGCGCAAGGTTCGCATACAGGATAGAGAACGAAACGGTTTACGTCGTCCGCTGCTTTGCCACCCACAAAGAATATGAGAGCTGGTACAAGCAACTCTGAACTCCAAAGTTACTTGCGACCTAACCGACAATGGTCCCGCAGTCCCTGCTCCCTTCCACGAGCTTCTTCAGCGAGTCAAGGTCCTTGCCATTGGCAAAAATAAGCTCGATTCCGCTCCTTGCGGCAAGCTTGCAGGCGACTATGTCGAACACGAAAGGCGCCTTGGGCTCGCGCGTGTCAAGGCGAGTCGCAAGCTCGATGAGCTGCTCATAGGACATCTTCTTGATGAGCTTGGCCTTGGGGTTCTTGGACGGGTCGGCGTCGTAGATGCCATCTATCTTGGAAAGGTTCAAAAGGCGCTTGGCGCCGAGGCGCTCCGCGATGATTACTGCGGAGTGGTCGCTAGTTGCGCCCTCCACAAAACCCGCGCCAACAGGGATGAGGTTGAGCTTGGACGCAAGCTGGACCTCGGCCAAGTCCGTGATTGACTTGGGGTAGGCGACATCCTCGCCTAGAAGCGAGATTAGGAGGGTGGCGTTGACGTGGTTGATCATCTGGCCAATCTTGTCGGCCATCACCTGCGTGCCGTTCTTCCGGACAATGTCCTGGTACTGGGCCGAGAACTTTCCGCCCCCAACTGAAACCGCAATCCTGTAACCGTCCAGATGCAACTTCCTAATCAACGCAGCAGCGGACTTGACGTACTCGGCATCGATGTCGCCGTTTTCCTTGAACAAAAGTGAGCCCCCTAGGGAGATTACGGTAAAATCTTTCTTGTCCAAAATGCATCACCAGTGAAAATAGGCCGAAGTGTCCAAAGCCCCTATTAATTCATTAACCATTAGCACCAATAAATATTGCTATAGAAGAAGGTGGGCAAAATGGCAGACTTTTCAGCAATCATCCGCGGACTCAAACCGACTTTTGACGAGAAGGAGAAGCGCCAGGACAAGGTGCTTATCCAGAGCCGTGAAATCGTCAGGCTCTCGGCGCGCGCAATCCGCGACATCCACACCGGCGAGAAAGTCGAGCTTTCCGCAACACTTGCCGAGCTTGAGAAGATGGTCCTTGAAATCCGGCAATTCGATGACGACTTTTCCCACATCACCGAGCACTGCTACCAGGAATACGTCGAAATCAAGACGTTCCTTGCTGTTTCCTATCACCAGGACCTGCCCTCGCCTGAGGACCTTTCGATGCCAGTCACATCCTATTTGGCTGGCGTTGCTGACTGCGCTGGCGAGCTTCGCCGCGCGATACAAATTTGCCTGAAGGAGGACAAGGAAGACGAGGCAAACTATTACTTTGGAAGGCTCAATGACATCTACGACAACTTGATGATTTTGAAATACTCGACCTCAATCATCGGCCCGCTCAAGCAGAAGCAGGACATGGTGCGCTCCTCGATTGACCACGCTCGCGGCGAGCTTTTGATGGCGAAGTTTTCAAAGAGGCAGTAGGGAAAAAGAGGCAACGGAGGGTTAATCCTTTTCATGGCTTCAGAACATGGCAAATTCAAATATCTTGCAGTCTTTGACTTCGACTCCACCCTGATTGACGCTGAAATCATCAACGAGCTGGCCGAGATTGCCGGAGTAGGCGCAATAGTCTCCAAAATGACCCTTCAGACAGTCAGTGGGGAGATTCCCTTCGACGAGGCGCTTCACCAGCGCTGCGAACTGCTTGAGGGAGTTTCTGTGCAGGACTGTATGCTCTTGGGCGACCGCATCAAGCCCATGGCCAACACCGCTTCAACCCTTGAGTTCCTCAAGTCGCACGGGTTCTACATCGCCATCGCAAGCGCCTCGCTCAACCCGGTTGCAGCCCGCGCGGCAAGCAAGCGCGACTTCTCGGCAGTTGACCAGTTCATCTTCAACCACCTAAGGGTGGCAAACGGCAAGCTCACCGGGGATGTTGACGTTCGCGTTGCTGACAAGGGCCAGATTGTGTTCAAGCTCCAGCAGGAGCTTGGAATCCCGAAAGAGCGAACGATGACTGTGGGCGACGGCAGCAACGACTTGGCGATGTTTGCAGAGTCCGGCCTCTCCATCGCGTTCAACGCCAAGGAAATCGCCAAGAAGGCCGCAACAAAATCAGTTGAAGGAAAGGACGTTTCCAAGATTGTGCCGGTTGTGGAAGAGTGGCTGGCGAGAAAGACGTAACAGATTAGGGCACAATAACAAGTTCGTCATTTCTTTGGATGTAGTCGAACTGTTTCCTGATAACTACCTAATTTGGAGCCACGTGTATCATAAACCGAAACCAGTAAAGAATAATCATCCGGCTGAAGTGCTAACGAAGAGAACTCAGGCTTAGTATTTATGGGATAATACGTCATTTCACCAACTGGAAGAAAAACGGTATTCGGATTAGTAGCAATATCAGCACGTTCACGTACAAATTCATTTTCGCCTATTAGAATTGAAGCACCATTCGGGAGTCGTTGAACCTCCAACGTAATACTCCTCAATACTACTGAACGGTATCCGGTATTGACAATGGATACATTGAAGTAATAATAGACCAGAGATCGTTCATCAACAGTAAATGAAAAATTATCAGGATCGATATAAATATCCGTCAAGTTTTTCGAATATGGAAACACTAACGATACGTCAACACTTGGCGGCTTTAGGTACTCTTGCCATAAAACATTAGTCTGATTTTGAATCAATATAGTTTGATTCAGTGCAATTTCAACTTGTTCTGTAAGATTTGCATTCTGTTGTTCAAGAAGAGTTAACTGATATCCGAAATACGCAAGAGAAACGAGTGCGATAACTGCTAGAGCCAACTGGATTGAGTCTTTGTTGGCAGCGGCAAATTTCTGAATGCAACGCAAACACATACAGTTCAATAGGATTGAATTACTTTAAATCAGTTGATTCTACTCAAACGTAAAGCTAGTTTTGAGAATTGGAAAGAATTAGAGGGGAGGGGCTGGCAGGCCCCTCCCAGAATGTTTATTGGGGGTGGGTTGAACTGTGCCTAAGCACAATTACGCGCGATTCCTGTGATTTGCTGTGATTCCTTTGCGATTCCGTTTGTTGCGGTTTTTTCCTGTGATTCCTTTGTGATTTGTTTCCTGATTTTTCCTTGATTTTGTTGCGATTGGTTCGCGACTTGTTCGGGATTGCTACCCGATTGGAAGGTAATACACTTTCCTTCCAGCCTGCTTCTTTGAAAGAAGTCCCGCTGTTGCGAGCCGGTTGAGGCGCGCGCACGCGGCGTTCTTTCCTTTGTAGCCGAACTTGTTGGCCACTTCCTGGGCGATTACCTTGCCCGCTTCCTTGACGAATCCTATTATTTCCATGTCGATGTCCGCGACGACGTCCTTGTGGGACGATGGCGCCGCAGCAGCGACCTTTTCCACCGAATTCTTTTCAAGCATCTCTTCAAGCTGTGCCACGCGCTGTTCCAAGAACGCGAGGCGGTCCAGCTTGGCGTTGATTTCCCTCAACACCAGGTTGAAGGATGACTTCTCATCCGAAATCTTCGAAAGGTAATACGCCGTTGTGAGGGCGGGGTCCTTGATGGATTCCTTGAATGCCTGGTAATCGCCTACGATTCCTTGATCCAAAGCCATGTTCGGTACCTTTTTATTTTCGGTTTGATTGATACTTACCTGCGATTGTGTCGCGAATCGTGAGAATCAATCACGATACAATCATGATTCTATTAGGATATATAAACCTTCC
>Ga0074198_1000864_pt1 | contig 25461 bp, 19 predicted proteins | sample EPASupsiteSAE323_FD_64527 | JGI IMG/M metagenome (GOLD analysis project Ga0074198, IMG submission 64527) | Bioremediated contaminated groundwater from EPA Superfund site, New Mexico - Sample SAE3-23 | ecosystem: Environmental > Aquatic > Deep subsurface > Groundwater > Contaminated ...
ATGATGCCCGCTGCCTCTTGTCGGCTGTCGGCTCAAAGGGAAGTAAAAGCGCCGGGCTCTCCCCGAAACGATCACTCAAACTGGTATCAAGCCTAATCACGATCCGTCGGTTCATCCCCCAATATCATACCCTAACTATATCAGCAGTCTACCAGGGTATTGAACGGATCAACTCAGCAAACTCAAACAGAGGAATCCATTCTCCAGAAACACCAGGATCGATCTGATCTCTATCTTCAAACAGTTCTACCTCTGGATGATTAATAACGAAGAGATCACATTAACAGAGAAGAAGATCCGATCTATCAAGACCCCGAAACAGGTACCCACAAAGACAGCATCCGATCTCCTGACCTGTGACGAGATCCAGGCACTCATCGAAAAATGTCAGACCTCCCGGGATCGTGCATTACTGATCTCCATGTACGAGGGAGGGTTCAGAGTCGGGTAGATGGGACTGATGAGATGGGATACCTCAAGATCGACGGGACTGTAGTTGTGGTGAATGTCACCTTCAAGACCAGAAAGCCCCGGTATATCCGCCTAGTCATGGCAAAAGAGCATCTGATAAAATGGAAGAGTGGTTATCCAGAGGAGATCACCGAAGATGCCCTGGTCTTCCTGAATGAACGACGACAGCCAATGACCCATCAGCAATCTCCCGGCAGCTCGGTCGTCTCTGCCAACGGTCCGGGATCACCAAGCATATCCCCCCCATATCTTCAGACACTCCCGGATAATCCACTTGATTCAGCAGGGTGTGAATGAGTCGGTGATCAAACTGATGATGTGGGGATCAGTAGATTCAAAGATGTTCATTAATTATGCACACCTGATCGGGAGATCTGTAAGTTGTATAGGATTGAGGGAACATCAGCCCAGGTGTTAGGGGATGCTCTTGAGCCGAGGATCTGTCCTCACTGTCGGGAGATGAACAGCCCGATGTCTTCTTACTGTCATATCTGCGGGAATAGTTTAGATGAGGGGGCAGAAAGATCGGCTGATTTCTTCGCAGAATATGTCAGGATCATCCTGAGGGGTAGTTGCATAAAGAGTTTTATTAGTACAATGGGACAAATCCACAGTGATATATAATGACTTCTCTGTATAAATTGCCCTTATTGTATCACTAAAATGAGTCTATGCAACAGCCTCCTGATCTTCTGATAAATTTTTTAAAAAGGTATCAATAATGGATATATTTACATCCATTCATTACCTAATATCCCAGGCCGGGTGTTATAGGTTTTACTATATCCTCGAGTATTGTCTGTCCTTTCAGGTTATATCTCTGCTTTCTGGCATAAATCTTATTAGTTTTTTTTGTGTTTAACTTGGTGCGTATAGGTTTGAATCAGGTGATCCAACTATAAAGAGGTGAGTGATAATCAAGATAGTCATTCTCTGGACTTTAAATGCAGAGATCAAATATTGTTCGATAATCCTGATGGGGTAAGCATTCGTTTAATAGGGTTCGTAACCGTGCTCATTGATCACTATCTGAACTCGTGTCTTTTCAAAGTATTCAATAATTTCTGATAAATGAAAAAAGTATGTGCCTGGTTACATGGGTTTTGGAAATCAATTCTATAGAATATCCCTTATGCAATCCTTATTCCAAGTTTTGGTTGTCCAGTAATATTCTACACAGCCCATGTTAAAAAAGCATCTATATACCTCTCTTATTCAATTTATGAAATTATACGATTCATAATTATTATTTTAATTCTCCGAAGAAAAGAGAATGCATTAATTGTTCCCATTACTAAGTAAATACCTTGAAGGTGAATAATTGGTAGGTATTTTTGGGATAGGGAAAGAGACATATCTATATATTAATGGTCTAATTGTTAGCGAAGAAATTCAGTTAAATAAAAATAAATTTCTCATGCCTGTACTATGCAAACTTCCTTTAAATACTATATCAAAAAGTGTTAAAAGTGATATTGATTTTGCAATTTTTATCTTATGTTCTGGGGCAATAAACTCTCAATTGAAAATAATTAGCGATAATTCAGAAAAACTTGCAATTTCTGCATGGAATTCCCAGTGGGATTTAATTTTATTAAGTGCAATATTCAAATGTGAAGCTATGATTAATATTCAATGCACACATCCAGTTGAAGCGATTGAGGAAGATGCGATATTACAAGTAACCAATTATTATATGCATGGATTTTTTAATAAGCCCTATACAATTACAAAAGAAGACACCATATGGCTCAATAATTATTTTTCTAATGGACAATCACTATTATCTAATGATTTTTTTTGTAATGCTATCCATTCAATGGCTACCTTTAGATGGCATTCAATGCCTAGAGTCCAGTTGGCTATTTTATGGGCGGGTATAGAAGGATTATTTCGCATTCATGGTGAAATAACCTTTAAAATCTCCCTATTCATATCTAACTTTTTAGCAGGCAGTGATAAAGAAAAGGCCAAAGTAATGTTTAATGAAACTAAAAGTTTGTATAATGCTCGATCAAAAGCTGTTCATGGGGATAAAATTAAAGGGGAATTATCTGATCTTGTAGAGAAATCGGCTTCTCTTCTTAACAAGATAATCATAAAGTGTATAATGATAAATGGAATTCCAAATGAACAAGATTTAATTTTTTAAAAAGAACTTTGTCAATAGAGGCATAAACAACTGATTCTAGAGAGTGAGAGATCATTGATCTCTTTTTTGAAATGATTTTTGCCTTATCCTCTCTCATTTACCCATACCCTTTTATTCTTCCGGTCATTTTTCTTCCTCCATCATATTACAAGCCCGTTGCATCTCCTGGATGATTGGTATGTAATATATTCCTGCGTCTGGTTGAAAGATAACCCCATTTCACTGTCACTCTCCCAATCCTATTCGTAAGGGAGAATCTATCATGCATAATTATATGATAACTCGCTCATTTGATTACTGATTCATATCAGCAACGAAGATATCAAACCCAAATGAAAGATCTCCATAGACTAATAAATAAGGAAGATAGAAAAATAACAAAGTGGCGGCTAAATGAAACAATATCTTGATGTCTGTTGTTTATGCAGACCTTTCGATCACCTTCAAAATCATAAGATCCTTCTCGAATCAGAAGCGGTTCACACTATACTCGATCTTTGTAAACATGAACACACGTTAGTTTCCAGCCAGGTTTCCAAAGATGAGATACAGAAGATATCTAATCCTGAAAAACGTAACCAGGTTCTTAATCTCCTTTCAATAACTGGAGAATATATTTTCCTGACTGACGAGATTGTTTCAAGAGCACAACTATTCCATGAGGCAGGATTAAGAACATATGACGCCCTGCATCTTGCTTGTGTTGAATTAGCGAGTGCAATCTTTATCACATCATATGATAAAATAATCAGAACGATACGCAATAATCCCAATCTTACAAGAACAAGAGTAAATAACCCGGTATTCTGGGTAATGGAGGAACATCATGCCTGAATTTAAAACTATTTCGCAGATTCGAAATGAAGGATTTGCGGCATTAGTCAAAGCCCTCGGTCCGGGGGATGCAATACGGTACATTAATAGTTATGATCAGGGAACAGGCGATTATACTGCAGAAAAATATTCTATCCAAGATGAAGATTTTGATACTGTTGTTGCCAGAATCAAAAAGAAGAATGAACGTTTGTAATTCTTATTCAACAGAAAAATAATTTATCCCATCCATTTTAAAAATAAGAGAAAATGTTCAATTTATAACTCATCTTTTTAACCATTATTTATATAGACAACGATGTTCTTATCAGCCACGACCAAAGCGGCGGGGGAATATCGAATATCAGACTTTGTATCAAAGAGCATAACCAAGTCAGCGGAGCGGAAACTGACCACTCCGATCGACACCGTAGCACACTTCCTGGCTCTTGTCCAGGACATTCTCAACAACAACCCGTGGGGTTGCACGTCCTATGAGTCAGGTGGGAAAACGATTGCCGGAGTTGTCAGGGGGAAAGAATATTACACCGGCAAAGTTGTGTACGAGAACAGCGAGGCCAAAACTGTCGGGCAGATATCAGATGTCACCGACCTCTTCAGCGTTCATTACTGATGTGAGCACCATCATCGCAGCCACACCGGATCAACACCACAATGGGGGGACTCCTTCTCATGACAGTTCAGAGGACTCATTCAGTTGTGTGGTGAAATGTCACAGGGCTAACAGCCATTATCATCACGTATGAATGATTCACTGGTTGTCTCGAACTATGAACTCGATGCAACGTTTACCGGTATCGAGTCCTGGGCAGACACGATCACGATCCTGGCCGGCCTGATATCGGCAGATTCTCCCCGTCATTCCTCATCCTCCCGGGATCTCACCCGGTATGCCTGTTTCGGGCTGCTCAGACTCTCCGGTATCAATAATTCAAGTATCCCGTCACGAAGCATGGATTTCAGGTAAGTCTGATAGATATATTTCGGACTTCGGTCAAGAATAAGAGACAACTCTGAACGGGTATACGGGCGGATCTCACAGAGTTGAGCGATGATTACCTGTACATTTCCAGGAACACTTCTTTTTCCTAAACGCTGAATCCTTTGCTCAAGCTGAGCAGGTAAGGGATTCAACTTGGTAGGTAACAAGTCGGCATCATGTATTTCCGTGTCAATCTTGGTAGGTAAGGACCCGCTTCTTTCCTCATCAAAGAAATCAAGTGTCGGCTGGCCACCAGGTAATACATCCTTCAGACCATTTTCCGGAGATTCGGCATCCGGATGTAATAACCGTTTTGTTGGAGTGTAATAGGTAGCTGATGCATGAGAGTGCTGCTTAAGGAGGCCGAGATTTCGAAGTTTCTTAAGAATCCCACTTACTCCCGGAGTATCAAGCCGGGTATAATCCCTACAGATTGCATTATTCACCCAATTCATCTCACGGGCATGGATCAGAATCCTGGCTTCATCCTCTGAAAGATTTGCATCCTTAAAATGAAAAAGCCATTCAATATCCTCACAATCCAGAAAATGATGAAATAACAACGTCGCAACAAACTGATTTTCATCATAGTTAGACTCAAAAGAGGGAGGAGAAAGATGGGCATCCTTCATATATTGCCGCATAACCCTAATCCCACTCCCCTTCGTTTCTGCCTCTTTCGTCTCATGAAGGACTGAAACAATAGTCGGATTTCTTGACCGGGAACCAGGTCTTCCGAGTTCCTCTACGGACTTTAAGGAAAAACCGGGATTGTGAATCTCAAGCCTGTTAGAATACCTGATGACCTGCACCGGGCTATGAACCTGATAACTCCGGTGCATAAGAGCATTCGTAAGTGCTTCACGAATAACCCGCCGGGGAATTCGGGGCTCATCTTTCTCTCAACTGAACCGTCAGTAAAAAGATTCTTCGTAGGAAGATCATCCAGAATAGCCCCTCTTCCACGAGACATCAGCCGAAAAATGGATCCTTCATCTCAATCGTCTCGAAAGGAGAATCGGGATCTTCCACCCACTTTCTTCCTGAAACACGAATATAATCAAGGCGAACCATTGGGAAAAAAAAATCTCCGAATAGCTGCCCGTTTCCCAAAAAGGAGAATACCTGCTATTGTAGGGCAATAGGTACCATCAACAGACAAAATACAGTTTAATGACTCGAGCAGGCCGGTATTATTATACGTTAATTCCTCTGCTTCAGGATCCTTTTCTTTCCTCAACCGCCGGTATTCAGCGATGGCTTGAGGATCGAAATCGTTCAATGTTTGCAGTTAACATGGAAACATATTCCAACCAATTGCGAATATAGAAATAATTGCCGTTTTTTTTTGAAATTACTGGAAAAATCAGCGAAAAGGTAGGTTATATCAATCCTTTAAACTGGAAAAGATAATCCTATTCCTGAATCATGATGATAAGAACAATCGCTCGATTTAGATTCATTAGTATGTGGTGCTTGAATGGTATATCGATTTATGAGAATTAATTCCCTTAATTCCTTATTTAATTTTCCGCTTTGATTGATCTTAATTAATGAAGTAGCTGCAGATTTATGAGTTGATTTTTTATTATCTTTAAGTAGATGAATCAAGGGTTTAACTGCTGGTCCTCCAATTACAGTACATTCATCAAAATTATTTTTCATAATCCAATAATGTGCGGGTACTTCATCATTTCCAGGATTCTATTTCAGATTATCCAATACTACGGCGTCATCTCTACGCACATACACATCGTAGTCCTTAAGTGCAAGAGTCAAAGGTTTAATTGCATGTTTCTAATCTTACCCAATGCTTCGACAGCCTTTTCACGCACATAATTGCTTGAATCCTTAAGTGCAAGAGTCAAAGGCTCAACAGCTCTAGGATCCCCGATCTTACCCAATGCTTCCACGGCATTATAACGCACAGAATGGCTCGAATCCTTAAGTGTAAGAATTAGTGGGTCAACAGCTCTAGGATCCCCGATCCCACCCAATACTTCGATGGCTGTTGCACGCACTTTACTATCCGAATCCTTAAGTGAAAGAATCAAAGGGTAAGATGCAGGTTCGCCAATCTTACCTAATGCTATGGCGGCATTATAACGAACAATATCTCTCGAATCCTTAAGTGCAAGAATTAGTGGGTCAACAGCTCTAGGATCCCCTATCTTACCTAATGCTATGGCGGCCATTTCACGCACCGACTCGCTCGAATCCTTGAGTGCAAGAATTAAAGGTTTAACCGATGGCTCTCCAATTAAAATACATTTATCTAAATTTCTTCTGGCAATCCAGTAATATGCGGCTATTTTATCATTTTCTGGATTCCAATTTAAATTACTCAATGCTATGGCGGCGTTATAACGCACATACACGTTGTAGTCCTTAAGTGCAAGAATCAAAGGTTCAACGGCTCTAGGATCCCCGGTCCCATCCAATACTTTAGCAGCCATTGCACGCACATCCTTGTCCGAATCCTTAAGAGCAAGAATTAAAGGTTCAACAGCTCTAGGATCCCCTATCTTACCCAATGCTTCGGCGGCCTTTTCACGTACTTTACTGTCCGAATCCTTAAGTTCAAGAATCAAAGATTCAACAACTCTAGGATCCCTGATCCCACCCAATACTCCGACGGCTGTTGCACGCACATTACTATCCGAATCCTTAAGTGCAAGAATCAAAAGTTCAACTGCAGGTTCGCCAATCTTACCCAATGCTTCAGCGGTATTTGCTATCACAAGACAGTGCTTCGAATGCGTAAGTGTAAGAATCAAAGGGTAAACTGCCTTTGGATCCCCTATCTTACCCAATACTATGGCGGCATAGATCCTCACATTCTCGTCCGGATCCTTAAGAGCAAGAATCAATGGGTCAACAGCTCTAGGATCCCCGATCTTATCCAATACTTGTACAGCATGATAACGCACATTATAGTCCGAATCTTCAAGTGCAAGAGTTAAAGGTTTGACCGACGTTCCTCCAATTGCAATACATTTATCTAAATCTCTTTTTGCAATCCAATAATATGCGGCTACTTCATCATTACCTGGATACCAATTTAGATTATCCAATACTCTGGCTGCCTCTCTACGCACATACTCGTTGTAGTCCTTAAGTGCAAGAATTAGTGGGTCAACAGCTCTAGGATCCCCGATCTTACCCAATACTCTGGCTGCCTCTCTACGCACATTATGGTCCGAATCCTTAAGTGCAAGAATCAATGGGTCAACAGCTCTAGGATCTCCAATCTTATCCAATACTTCTACGGCATGATAACGTATATGACTAGCCGAATCCTTAAGTGCAAGAATCAGAGGTTCAACAGCTCTAGGATCCCCATTCTTACTCAATGCGTCAATGGCATGATAACGCACCGACTCGCTCGAATCCTTAAATGCAAGAATCAGAGGTTCAACAGCTCTAGGATCCCCAATCTTACTCAATGCATCAATGGCATGATAACGCACATTATAGTCCGAATCCTTAAGTACAAGAATTAAAGGTTCAACAGCTTTAGGATCCCCAATCTTACCCAATGCGTCAACGGCCTTTAAACGTACAGAAAAGTCCTTTTTATATTTCAAAGCCTTTATTAAACCTGCGACTTCCCTTTTTTCCTCTAATTTTTTTACATCAGGTTTAAACAAATTATCAAACAACTAACTCACCTCAATATTCAGATATTCCCCGCTGCATAGAGTATTGTTTCCGCTCTTTCCTTCAGCGCTTTACAATTCTCCTGCCTGGCATCATGCCCTGCCAAAAGTTCAGCTTTCCAGTTCCATGCACGGTATGTACCACCGCAGAGGTACCGCAACTGACATGCTTTACACTTATCATTTGAATTTATTGTATGTCTTCTGAGATCCAAAAACCGATCTGATCTGATTATTTCATTTACTCCATCAATACTGTAAGATTCGTCCTTAAAACGGTCAGCATTGGTTTGACATCCTGTCTAATCGATAAAAGAACATCAAGTATCTTCTCCCTTTGCGGATGGACAAGGGGTTTACCACCGGTTATTACAAGATGCCTGAACCCGAGCTCAGCTGATTCTCTGGCTATTTTTGGGAGATTATCAACCGGATAGAAAATATCTGAATCAGGAGATGCATCCGAATAACAATGGATACATACAGATTGCATGCAAATGTTACTGAAGATATAGATTATTTAATCCTGTTACCGGACCGCCCAACTCATTATACATTCATGAAAATGATTCATGCGTCTTTGGTGAATTTTTTGATAACCCCATTTTGGTAAATTCATCGGCGGCAGTCTATGCATTCCCATACTTACCAAGCAGCCAGACAGTTATCACCTGTTTTACATGGATAGTTGTAACAGCCGGGTGCGTAACAGTTTGCATTAAGGTAAGGATCTTCCCTTCCCGCAATAATCCACGTGAATCATCAGGTTTATCAATAACAGCAGCCATATTCTCTTCAGAAAAACTTCTGCCAGTGTTTGAAATAATTCTTAAGGGAATTTCTCACAGTCTTGATGAGGCTAGTATTAAGTGTGTAGAATCAAACCGGGCCTTTATCCCATATACTCTCAAAAAATTCGGCAATGGCCTAATTTATAACTGATGATGATAACTTAAATTCACCCCCAACTCCTGAGATGATCAGTAACACTCTCTAACATCGCCGGGGATCGGCGATAATATTTGATATCGATAAAATTATGGATATACGTGCGATAAAGAAATATGAATATTATATTGATTAACAGGGTCACGATGTACTGAACCAAAATAGACAAATGAAGGGGTACTATGTCTTGAGCTTTTCCAGGGTCACGATGTCTTGAGCTCTTCCACGTAATGTTTTTTCCATCTTCGATTTGAAAATAAGTACAATCAGGGTTTTTAACAGGTGATCAATATTGGACCACGCTTTCCAACCATAACTAATTATTATCACCAAATTTATATTAAATTTTAGCACATAAAAATTAATACTTATCATGTTTTTGTATTATCAGCTTTTTAGCAGGGCACTACCCAAAATATAGGGGAATTTGAAAAGAAACCCACTATTTTAGATACTAATAAAAATTGAAATGATATCCCTTCATAACCACTACTGTTGGAAACATCTAAATCCAACTAAGCAGAGTATTTTCTCTCAATCGGTTATTTTCAAAGTTCAAAAAAATTATTCTATATTTTATCGATAATATTTTTTTGAGACCATCCTCGAATTTCAGAATCGGTGGAAAGGTAGTAAACCATTCTTGGCTCCAGACACATTTCTTTGTAAAGTGCCGGAAGAGTATGGTTAGTATTGATAATACTTTTACTAAAAACCAACTCATGCGATTTATTTTCTCTTGAATTGTCGAAGATCGCAATTTCATCGACAAAATTTATCATTTTTGGGATTAATCCTGTAGATTTTGCATATCTTTTTTCTATTTTATCAGGGATTACTCCATGTCCTCCCTCCGACATTCGTTTTTGAACTCGATTTACGTTAATATTAGAATTAATTGTTGTAACATAGGTAAGATAGATATCAAATCCATTTTTTTTAGCTAAATCTATAAATTCAAATCGGCGTTCATCGGAAAATACCGTTTCCCATACAATACTGCAATTGCCAGAAGATAATTTTTTTTTCAATATGTCATTAGTTAGAGACCATGCAGCTTTGTCCCTATCAGCACCTTCGGGCTGATCCCTTATTTCATGATGTTCACGTGCTATATAATCTGCATTTACATATTCAAGATCAGGATACTTTTGTAAAATTTTATAAATTAATGTAGATTTCCCTGATCCGTTCGGTCCTGCAAAGATAAAAAATTCACCCATCTACTCAACTAAATATCTTTAATGGTTTTTCGCGTAGCTTTAGCAAGGATTTCATCCACCTCTTTAAAGGTTGGAACATGACCTTTACTCCAGTTACCCGAAGCATTTATCTCCTGTATCCAATTCATCGTAGTCAGTGGATCTTCTACTTCTACAATCATGGGAGATTGATTTTGACTCTCATCAGATTTACCAAGATTATTATTAACCTTATTAAATAGGACGTTTGATTTATTATCTGAGTATAATGCTTTCAAGGCTTCTGTTGAACACCCTAAGAATTCTAGATCTTTTTTACCAAAACATCTCATCAAAGCATCTGCTGAAGAATCAGGATCAATTTCTATCAAAGCTTTTACAGCATATCTTCTGACAATTGGATCTTCACTACTTAAACAACTTATCAAAGACTCTTTAGGACTATTAGAATGTAGTATATGTATAGCCCATTTTGTATAATTTCGTACCTCTAAATCTTCATCATCAAGACATTTTGTCAAATCATTTTCAATAGAATTAGAATCAGAGTCACATAATTTAAATATTCGTCCCTTCTTATATTTTTTCTTGGCTAACATTTCTTTTCTTCTATTTTAGTAATAATAAGCACTCAACCCAGATATAGTTTTATCATATTGTTGATTGTTTATGGCAATTCAAAAATGACCTCATATATAATTCAAATTTGCCACAAACAAGAAATATATGGGTTCTTAAAGATGTTTGAATCAACCAAAACGCAAAAACAACTAAGAACCAACGAACTTGAACCGAATACCTTCAACACGCTCATCCAGGATGTCCTGGACAATAACCCGTGGGGATGTACCGCATATACTTCAGCCGGAGTCAATAAGCCGGCGGTTGGGAAGACTTCTTAGTATTTTACCGGGAAGGTTGTCTATGAAGATGTCGAGGCTAAGACTATCGGAAATATCACCATCAAGGCCAACAGCACTTCCGGGTTCAAGACGGCGATTTTAACACGCTCGTCAATGCGGCCCTGACTGCCGCAATGACCTGATATCCACCATATGACATCTTAGAAGATTCATTTAGAACTGCTTTAAAATGTGATAACAACACAAATGACCGGTCAACGGTCACCAGACGATCGACTTCTCAAAGGATCTTGATACTCATACCCGGATATCGTCAACCGGTCCGGTTGGGATCCAGGAGTATTCTGCACAGGCCAGTACTCCGGATTCTGAGGTCTGGCGATGTATGTTTGCTAGGTCAGATGATGAGACCGGTAGGAAGTATGAGATCGAGACCCGGGGAATCCTGACATCAGGGAATTATACTGCATTCCGGGGTATGTCAGAGGATCTGACATCCGGAGGTGTTGATATCACCGGGTCCGGGATGTTTTCACTGAATAAGAAGACCGGGACCGTGAACTGGACACAGGAAGAGCGATCTGTTGCAGCAGGCAGGATGAATGTGAGTGAGTATGTAGAATACGGGTGTGAATCATGAATCTCATGAATATCGTTACCGTTGTGTCCCTGGTTCTTGCAATCGGGAATGGCATCGGGATGATACTGATGTACTGGCGATATGCTCAGGTTATCCGGGGTGCTATCATGATAGTGAAGGCAACCAAAGCCGGAGAGGTGGAGATTGTTAATCTGCTTGATGGCCTGTCCGGGATTTCCTGGTTAGCACTTATGCCGGAGAAGAGCGGATATTGTAGTGCCGTGAAAGCGGCGGAGACTGTTTTCAGCGGATGAACCGGATCAATCCGGTCACCGCTTTAGGGGTTGTGTGCCTCGACATAACTCCTGAATAAAAATTTAAAAAATAATTTTTATATAGCACTTAAACTAAATTTTCCTTGGTGATTGTAGATTTCAATATCATTCTTGGCAAAGGATGAAGGTGCGGTTTATAATCGCGCAAAGTAAAAAATGGGAAAGGGCAAAACCCTCAGCCCTTGCAAACCATGAGTTTCGTCCTTCAGACTTCAACTCATGATTTAAAGCGCCGAGCGCTTTAGTACAGTCACCATAAAAATGGATGATTTCGATTTTATTCAATTTTCTGAAAATTATAAGCAAAACAATCCTGAAATTACAGATTCTAAATTGTAGGTTCAGAATTTTATGCTTATCAACACTTGAGTCCATCTAACCATAACAAATTTGATTGGATGGATTAATCAGCATAATATAACGATATAATGAATATAATTAATTATTTTGAAGCGCCTCGTGATAAAGTAAGCATCATCTAGTAATAATCTCTTACAGATTTACAGTGAAAAGACATAAAGTATGAAAAACCAGAATCAAATTAGATAGCCTAAGCTAATGAAACACCCAAATGCGAAATTCCTGTTATTAGATGTAATTTGAGAAAACGTGAATCGGCATTAGTCCGTTTTGTAACCTTGCTAGGATTAACAATTGATATGAGACAAAATTCATGAGAATGTTAAATTCTTTACTTTCCTCCCTTATTTTACGAACATCAAATTTTACAATGGATTTGATGTTATTATGTGTCTTCTCACAATCTCCTCGAATTTGGTATTTTTCTTCAAATAAAGGATCCTTTAAATTTAGGTTTCTTAAAAACATTCCAACTTGTTTTTTTCTCCCAATTTCATATAAGAGCCTTAATTTTTGTTCAATTGGTGCATTAACATCTCCCCCTTTTTTCCAGTTTTTATTAACCCAATGATCTATTCTTGCTATAGAACCTTCAGGATTTATCACTGCATTGTCCCTCCAGTCAATATATGGAAATGCACCAAGTTCATACCAAATTTGAGAATAAATTTCATATGAATCATAACCCGCATCAGCATAAACCTCAAGCAAATCAGATATTAACTGAGTTACGTTGCTTATTAAGGGATGAACGTATGTCATATCTGATCCATTTCCTTCAGAGAAAACCATAAAAAGTGAAGCATCACCCAAATGAAAAATATGACTTTTATACATATTTATGCGATAATGGGGATTGAAATCAGCATATTTATCGTAACGAGATGCTTCATTGGGAGTTGAATCAATTATCCCAATATCATCTGGTAGGAAAAACCGTATTTGTTTGGCGATGTATGCCATAATCTCGTTGAATCCATCAACTCCTAAACGTGTTTTAACAAAATGATGAACCGTTGAGCCGGATGGAATTTGGTATTCTCCATTTATCATCGGAATATCCAAAAGTGTACAATCATCCGGAGTTAAATTAAAACCTATTGATTTGTAGGTTAAATTTAGGAAATTGCGAACTATTGCGAGTTTAAGTAACAGAATTGGATCATAACGAAATCGTTTATGATCTGCACAATAATACTTTTCAAGTATTAATGTTCTTAAGGTATCAAGACACAGTTGCGATAAAAGCAAACATATCGAAGTACCTTGAGATAAACTTACTAAAGAGCCAAAATCTCCTTCTTTTTCTAATAAAGAGACCATATTGGCTCGCGTCAGGAGTATATAAAGCCACCCTTAACGAGACACTTATTCAAATAATCACTACAGGTTTAGCCAATATTTGGATGCTATAAGTTAAATTACTGGAAAGAGCGCGAATAATATGCCTTTAACCAATCCAATAGTTTATTCATAGTGAAATTGCTATTATTATTAGGACAACAGGTTTTAAAAAAAAGTTCAAATATTAGATGGATTGGTTGGATGGGCTCATATGGCGAAGAGGAATTTTTGATGGAACTTCTCTCCATATCCCTACCGAAGTGGAAGAACTGAAAGTCCCTGAAGGCACTGGGCAACTTCTCATCGTCCGGATTCCGAAGGGAGACAATCCACCATACGGAACCGCCCAAGGTCTTTTTAAAAAGCGGGTTGGAAAAAATTGTATGCCGATTGACCCAGTTGCATTCGCGTCTGCCAGGGTTTCAACCGGAGCAGTGGACTGGAGTGGACAACCAGTTCCAGGAATTACTCTTGATGATCTTGACACTTTGGAAATCGCTAGGTCACGAGCAATTTTACGAAGCAAAAACCCGGAGTCTGAACTCCTTAAAATGGATGATGAACCCTTTTTAAGAGGGCTTGAGGCTATCCGGGGAGAAAATGTAACCAACACCGGACTCCTCCTTTTTGGAAAACCTGACATCATCTCTGCTCTCTGTCCACAGAGTCAGGTACATTATGTCCACCAGCCGTCAGAAACCAAAGTGGCTCGGAATGACCAATGGAGAGTTGGTCTTCTCCAGATTATTGAGAAGATAGAAAGCATCTTCTCCAGCCCGATTAATCCGGAAGAAGAGATCCAGGTTGGTTTATTTAACCTACGAATCCCGGCATTTCCTCTTGATGTGGTCCGTGAAGTAGTCCTTAATGCAGTGACCCCCCGTGATTATACGAATCCTGGAGAAGTGCTTATCCGTCATGCTGCCCAAGAACTGGTGGTTACCAGTCCAGGAGGATTTATTGGAGGGATTACCCTACAAAACATCCTTCGTCATGAATCTGCTCCTCGAAACCGGACATTGGCAAATACTTTCTTAAAACTCCGACTTGTTGAATCAGCAGGGACCGGACGACGTAAGATATTCATCCCGATGCTTGAATATGGGAAGCGAATGCCCAAGTATGAGGCGGATAGTTCTCATGTTACTCTCCATATCTTCGATGGAGCATTTGATCATGCAATGGCAAGTCTAATCGCCAGATGGCATCGGGAGGGAAAAGATATAGGACTTGATGAATTGATTGTCCTGACCTATCTCAAAGATCACCGGTTTATCAGTACCGATGATGCTACAACACTCCTCCAATTAGATCGTGATATGGGTATTACAGTCCTTGATAAGATGAGTCATCCGAAGCGAGGAATTCTTGAAAGAAAGGGACAAACAAAAACTGCAACGTATTATCTTGCAAAACCGGTGGCAAAAGATCTCATTGGGAAAGTTGCATATTCAAAATCCAAAGGAATTGATTCTGCCAGGTATGCAGAACTGGTCAGAGGATATGTTTCTGATCATGGTATGATCAAGAACAAAGAATGTCGTCAATTACTGGATCTCGGAGATAGTAAATCAGCTCAGGTAGAGGCATCCCGTTACTTAAAAAAATGGTCAGGAGAGGATGGTTTTCTGATTACTGAAGGGAAAGGCTCTCAAAGAAAATACCTGCTCAAGAGTTCTTAACAGAGTTCTTAACAATGTTAAGAACCTCCGGATGAGGAATCCGGAGATTTTTAATTTAATTGATGAAAATCATCTATTTTGCAGGCCATTAGAGTTCTTAACAAGATCTTATATTGTTAAGAACTCCTGGCTGAGTGATCTTCTCATATTTTTTCTATGATATAAATTACGGTGTGTTTTGAGCTTCAGATATTTGTTTTTTTGAGTTTGTAGGATTAAAATAAAAGGGAGATTTAAAAACCAGGGTTAAATTGAGATTAAATTATACTTATCTGTATATTTTAACTGATTTCGTAGAATAATTATGAGTTGGTTTTACTTTTTTAATTCTCCACTTCAAAAAAAATATCCGGATCGAAATATATGAAAATCCGGGCATCATTAAAAAGTCTATTCTATATTTTCGATATGATACTTGAGAAAAACCAAACTTATTGAAATCCGGCAGACATTTGTCTGACGAAAAATTTTGTTTATATGCTCTCCCGGACCTTCTCCAAAATCTTCTTCGCCTGCCCCGGAGTCACGTGAACTTCCTTGAATTTTCCCGCTTTCAATTTTTCGACTTCTTCAATAGTATACCGATACTCACATCTCCAGGTTTTAAGCAGGTCCAGTTCGGTCACGTAAAACTGCCATCGTAACCGGTCGGGAGAGATCTCATCAGGCCTGTTCTTATCAAATCTGTTTATCCTGCATCGGATTGGGTTTATGAAATCATTATAATATGCCCAGCATGACTGACACATCATACAGTGGCGGTAATCTCCATTATTTTCCATGCTAATATAAGGTAAAGGAATTGTTATGAGTATTATCCAAACCGGGTGAAAGTGAAAAGTAAGAAAATTTGATCAGGATAGTGGCTGATCTCAAGAAGATGACAGGAAAGTCAAACAGTGCAATATACAAGATGTTCGGGGGATACAAGGGTCATAACGGGGTACATTACACCGGGCTGCTTGAAAAATGTTCCGCCCTCTCTTATCTTGACCGGAGTGATCTTACAGAGGGTGGCGGGATAACCAGAAGGGCCAGATCCTTTGTCTGGGATAAGGAGATCTATGACAGTTAGGTATCGAGTGGTGAGTGCTGGCTCTCTGGTGACAATAATTGTATCTCAGGAGACGAGGATCATGATCATAATGATCCCGCGATTATAGTGGAAGCTTGGAAGCTGATTCTCCACGACCGGAAGCTGTAAGCTTCCAATCAGAAATCGAAGATACTAACTTAGATCTTAATAATAATAGGTATAATAAAGAATATTTCTTAGAGAATGATGATCGGAAGCTGATAACGGGATCAGAGAACGTCACCAAAGCAGGTCATCATGTGTGTGATCCCTGCACAGCTTCCACTAATGATCCAAAAGGTTACTCAGACGAAGATACAGGGCCGGTGTTGTTATCAGGGCAAGGATTAGTTGGAAGCTCAGAGCTTCCGATCAGGGTGAATGAGGGTGAAAAGCTTCCACTAACTCACAGGGTTTTACATGTGATATCAATCCGGACAGGTTCATTAAGCTTGAGAGGGCAGGAAAGGCAGGTGTGATGTCTGTAAGGTTGCTCCGGCTTCGTGGTTTGGAGATGGGGTAAAACTTTGTGAAACGTGCCATCTATATCACCGGATGGATATTTCGTATTGTCATTGACAGAGAAAGGGTATAATATGGTGATACCCGGGACAGATGGATAATTTATTTAGCAATAATAAGGCAGGTCAGGAAAATGCTTGAGAAATGGCCGAGGAGAAAGCGGTATTGTGGGTCCCGGTTGGATAGAAATGGGTACATTTTGAATACAAAAATGATGACCTATGCACATTTGTGACATATGTCATCATTTAAGTGAATGTTTATAGATTAGCGAGATAATTATTTATATAACTTTTTTAAATAAAGATGTATAAATAATATGATTAATTAATCTATAGTAAATCCCTTAACTATCTATGATAATTTAAAGTTCGATGAAATTATGAACAACGGAAAAAAGCACCGGTTGATAATTACCGAAAACCATGAAAAGTATCGGTTGAGTAATGTTAAATAAAATCAGACCGTGTTATTTTGAAAGAATAGTATTAATTACAAGGCTGCATCAGATTTGTGAGTGATGATAACGATATCATGAGTTATAATAAGATAATCTCTAAAGTGAATGAGATATGTTCAATTATTGAACAAAATGATCTGATCATAGTGGGAATAAAGCGACATTTTACCCCTGAATCGATATACGGCCCTAATCAAATGGTTTCATACCTGTTGAATGATGGCACTATTTCACTTCTGGAAAAAAAAATCAAGAATGTGAACCCTGGAAATTATATTGGAATATTTAGGCCCGGTGAGGATGGTTGTTACACATATACTTTTGGATATGAGGTGAAATTTATTGATATGCTTCCGGATGGTCTTCCGGATAATACCTGCACGCAAATAACCGGCCCGGGAATGTATGCTAGAATAATAAATATTTGGGGCTCATTTTACGATACAGGTGAATATTTTACTGGTAAATTTTACAAGGATACATCATATGTTTATGAGGATGGCAGAGAATCAATCCATAGAATAAATTCAAGGGGAGAGCTGATTTCTGCGGATGAACCGATAAATACAGCGTCTTCACCAGATGAGAAATATAACTCGGTTAGATCCAAAATTGTTTCTCTTCCTCCCCTCATTGTTCTCGGTATTAAAACTGATAAGATTCATGGTAAAGATCTTATTTATCAGTTTTTTTCACAGACCGCAAAGAATATTGATTCAATTGATAGTCGCAGGCCATATTTACAGGATTACATCGGGTATTCATCATGTGAAAATGGAATTATGTCATCCTTTTTTGGTGGTCAGGTGATGAATTCTAAATCAATTATTCCCGGAACAGATTATCTGACAATTCCTGGAGGACTATATGTTAAGGTTTATCAAAAAGAGCTAAACAACGACAATCCGGTATTTTTAAACCAATATATCCAGGAAAAAAGTTCAGGCAACGAATATCCATTTATTAAGGATGAAACAAGACAATCTTTTATCAAATTTCACCAGGGGCATTCAGCATCGGTTTTTTTCCCGGTAAGGGAAGTTGAAGATCTGATAATCTGAAAAGCATGTGAGTCCTGTAAATCCTGAATATCTGCCCAAATATAAATGCTTTATTTAGCTGGATTGGCTCATATCCGGTTTACTAAAAAAAAGAGTAACTTTGGTTCCTTTACCTTTGCCCTCGCTATCAACTAGTATTTTCCCACCAATTGTCTGCAGCAGTTGCTGTGTAATCGATAAACCCAGTCCTGGTGACATCCTTTCATGTCGTGAAACATCTCCTTTATAGAAAGGATTAAAAATCAGGGGCAATTCATCTTTTGTTAATCCTAGCCCTTCATCAATAATATTTAATGTAATTATATCAGCAGCCTCATGACCTATAATATAAATTTTTCCTTTCTTATGAGAATATTTTATTGCATTTGATAAAATATTTTCAAGGATAGAATAAAGATGTGGATAATATGTAATAAGGCAGGTATTTTTAGGGATATCAAATATTATTGAAATCTCTTTATCCTGAATATTTTGTTTATAAATATTTACGAGATTATTCATTAAGATCAAGATATTAACCGGAACCAGATCTTCAATTTTATACATTGTCCCTTGCCTGGCAAGATCTAGTATTTTATTCACTATGTTAGAGATACAAAGAATATTCCTTTTAATAACCTTGATAATCTCCATTCTGGCATGCTTATCTTCTTCTACACTAAGTAATGGAATAAGAACAGTAAGTGGAGTTAAAGGTGTTCTAAGTTCATGAGCAATTCCATTTACCAGTTCATTTTTTAATTCCAGCAGTTTTGAGATCTCTTCGTTTTTTTTTGTTAGTGTCTCTTCTAATGCTCTGTTTTGATTTATTAACTCATCAAGTCTGTTTTTAACAATTTTTCTTTCAGTTATATCAATACCAAAAAATCCAATTAATTGAGAATCTCCGTCCTGAATAAGAAAAAAAAGAGTTGATAAAATAAATTCCTGGTCATTTTTAAAGATATTTAACTCATATGTCGTTTTATTATCGTTATATTTTAACAAATTAATGATTTTTATCCATTCATTATCCCAATCAGTTTTAAAAAGGTTTTTAATTGAAATATTGACCCCAGCATTATATTCATGGTTAAAATAAATATAGAATATTTCATTTGCATATAACAGGTCACCCTCCGGATTAAAAATAGCAAAAAGAGCTTTTGAAGAATTCACAATATTTTTAAAAATATTTAATTTTCTGGAAAATTTATCTTCTATCTTTTTTTTGGATGAAATATCCCATGCAATTACTAATATGCCCTGAATAACAGGATTATCTAAACAATTTATTGCATATCCCTCAAGATTCATATATGATCCATCACGTTTTAAAGTCCTGAATTCAGATATTTCCGATAAATCGGGTTTATTAATTATACTTTCAAGGATTATTGTGACTTTGCTTAAATCATCCGGATGAACATAATTACAAATAGGCCCATGTATCTCTTCCATTAAAAAACCAGATAGGGACTCCACCTTGGGACTTATAAATAATATTTCAAGAGTCTTTGAAATTATTATGTATATATTGGAACTATGAGTCATTATTATCCTTAAGATTTCATCATTCTTTTTGAGATTAGATTTAATTGTAAAAAAATCGGTGATATCCCTGATTGTTTCAACAGAACCGATATATTCATCGAACCGGTTAAATATCGGATAGCTGGTGAGTTGAGCTTTTATATGGTTTTTTGGTGATATACAGTAGTCGGATTCTGATATGATAGTATTACCGTCCCTGTAAAAATTAGGGTAGAATTTTTTAATCTTTTCATCAGGCATGTCAATTAGATCTATTAGTAACGGGTAGTGATTTTTATTAAGAGCAACTGAATATGCCCGATTACCTCTCCCAATGATTTCCTCAGAATAGATGCCTGTCATCTCTTCAATTGCATGATTCCAGGCAATTACTTCTCCTTGCCTGTTAATTGCATATGTGGGATCTCTTATGGTATTTATATAATCAAAATTTTGAGATTCAACAATTTTTAATCGCTTTTCAGCACTAATCCTTTTAATTGCCTGTTTAATCTTATGTGACAAATCAAAGAACAATGTTTTGGGATCCCCTCCTTTTTGTAAATAGAAATCAGCTCCATTATTGATGGCATCAATCAGAACTTTATCTCTTTCAAGGCCGGTAAAAAGAATAAATGGAAGATCATAATAAATCTTTCTTATCTCTTTTAAAAATTCTATTCCGTTAATTCCGGGCATTTCATAATCTGAAATAATTGCATTATATTTTAGAAAAGATTTTGAAATCAAAGCTTTTTCAGCAGATAATATTGTATCAACTAAAAATTCTCCCGATCTTTCAAGATACCTTTTACATAGATATAAAATATCCTCATCATCGTCAACACATAGTATTGAATATTTGGTTTTTTCCAGATTTAATCTGTAATCTTCCATTATATGCCTGAAATTATAAAATTCTTATTTATTAAGCATAATTTGTTATATCGTATAAAGGTAAGATCAAAAATTAAAATAAAGATAATGAATGTGGTAACCCTAATAAGAGAACATATATATTGATAAATATTTTTTCTTTTAATGAATTCCCTTGAAAGTAAGATAATCCAATCACTATCGGGGGATCATCGTTCTATGATGATTAAAGAGATTGCTTCAGAATGTGGTGCAGACAGACATACCATAGCAAGAAAACTAGATACTTTAGAGTTGTTAGGCATTGTAAGAAAAATTCAAATTGGTAATGCTAAGCGTTTTTTTTTGTCAGGATTATCTACGAAATTAGATTTGCCTGAAATATATTCTGATTTCATAATCGTTATCAATGAGCGATGGGAGATACAATATATTAATCCGCCTGTTAAAAGACTAATAAACTTAAAAGAAAGTGAGATTATTGGATCACGGATTGATACGCTTAAATCCAGTATATTTTCTCATCCAGATGTAATTAATGGTCTAAAAATATTTAATCCTCATGAAATATTAAAATTCGAGATACCATATAATGATATTGGATTAGACAGGCACTATGAGATCTCGATTATGAGTCTTTCGATAAATTCCGGAAATATATTAATTTTAATTATAGTGGTTGATATCACAAAGAAATTTATTTTTTTGCAGGAATTAATGGAGCATAATGATTGTTTAAATTCTCTGTTTGAAAATTCTCCGATTGCAATTAATGAGGAAGATTTTTCAGCACTATTTATTTATTTAAACAGTTTACTAAAAAAAGGGATTACCGACTTAGACCTTTATTTTGACAATAATTTGGATGAGCTCAAAAAGTGCGTCTTTATGATAAAGATATTGAAGATGAATCGAAAGAGTCGTGAATACTATTATGGATTTTCCGGGTTTAGAGATCAAAAAATACCTCAATTTTTTAATTATTTGGCCGAAGAAAGCATGTTAATGATGAAAACCGTAATATTATCATTGCATAATGGTATTGTTCCATCACAAGTCTCATTATCAATAAGAACATCAAAGGGGCATATTAATTTTTTCGTTTACTACACTCTGACAAACCAGCATAAAAGTAATATTACGAAAGTTTACGCTTCATATTTAAATTAAATAACCTCTCTAATTAACGGCTCAAAGACGTATATTATGGATTAAGTTGTCTTTAGTATAATTTATCAGGATGCTTAAATCAGAAGGAATTTTTACCAAAGTCATGTTTCTGGAAACTCACGGATTTAATTGATATCAGATTAGTCAATCAGAAATTCAGGACATTTGGATTTCATTTAGAAGAGGTTTTAAATCTCCATACATGATTTGCATCACCTTGATTGTAGTATTCATGATGAAAATAGAAAGTAGTGCCGATTAAACTTTAATTTAACATACAGCAATAACACAAGGAGGAATCCACCAAATCAAGTTTGTTTGAAAGTATATGTTCCATTTGTATTCCCCGTGCTTTACGAAATCCCAAAATCAGAGTATTGTCGGGAATTGATTTGAAGTATAAGATGCCTTAAAAATATTACAGGACCCTTGTAATGATAATTAAACCGTCATGTCGGGATTACTGTCCTGATACGTGAGTGTGGTTAACCGGTTTCCGGAAACTCATACCGTAAGTCTTAATTTGACTCTCACACCGGATGTAAAACCGATGTTAACCGATGTGATGAGTTAATTTTTATGCTGAATGAATAATTGCCTTTTTACTCATATGACAGGGTATAAATGCCTTCCATACCTATGAAAAACATCGGTTAAAAAAACCGATTAATTTTTTTCCAGGAGTATTATGACGAATAATTCCGGCAATAATTTTAAATTAACCCTTCTGGCGTTTATTCTCATCACCAGTGCAGCGCTGATGAGTATACGCACCTTCCCTACGCAAGGTGTAGTCGGATGGCAATCTGTCTTTTTTTGCATCATTGCCATTATCATATACCTTATTCCGGCATCTCTGGTATCAGCAGAACTTGCAACAGGCTGGCCTCAGGAGGGGGGCATCTATGTCTGGGTCAGGGAAGCATTTGGAGAGAAGTGGGGATTTACTGCAGTCTGGCTGCAATGGTTCCAGATGACAATCGGGTTTATCAGTATCCTCACATTTATTGCGGCGACCCTTTCGTTCCTGTTTAATCCGGCCCTGGCAAACAATAAATTATACGAGTTTCTGATAATTGTCGTAATCTGGTGGGGCCTGACATTTATAAATTTCCGGGGGCTGAAAGACTACTCCCGGGTCAGTTCAGTCTCTGTCGTTATAGGGACATTTATTCCTGCGGCAGTACTTATCATCGGGGGGCTCTGGTATATTATTTCAGGCAACCCGGTGCAGATAACCCTAAACCCGACACTAAGCGATTTCATTCCAAACCTGTCTTCGGCATCCAACCTTGTCCTGCTCGTGACCTTTGTCTTTGTATTTATCGGGATTGAAATGACTGCTGCACATGCAAAAGAGATCAAGGATGTCCAGAAAAACTATCCACTTGGTATCCTTGTGGTGGGTGTCGTCATGGCAGCCGTAAGTATTGTTGGGGCCCTAATCGTTGCAATACTTGTCCCGGTAGGCAATCTCAACCTCCTGGCAGGGATTATGCAGTCGTTCAGCGTGATTTTTTCAAGTCCCTCGTTATCATGGCTGGTCATGCTATTTGCCTTATTCATCGCCATTGGTGCAATCGGACAGGTTTCGACCTGGATTCTCGGACCTGTAAGGGGCCTTTATGCAACGGCTCATGAAGGTACGCTTCCTCCCATCCTGCAGAAGAAAAATAAGAATGATATCCCTGTGAACATGTTGATCCTGCAGGGAATACTCATCACATTTTGGGGCGTCGTGTATGTACTCCTTCCAGGTGGCGTTAACAGTTCTTTCTGGATGCTTTTTGCCCTTACGACTACCGTCTATATCGTTATGTATTTCCTGATGTATGCCGCAGCTATCCGCCTCAGGTACACCCGGCCTGATGTTCCACGAGCGTTTAAGATACCCGGAGGAAAAACAGGGATGTGGATCGTGGCCGGATTTGGTTTCCTGATGATGGCACTTTTGTTTATCCTGGCCATGTTACCTCCCAGTGAGATTAAGGAAGGCAGCAGTTTTGTCGCTTTTATGTTAATCGGAACCCTGCTGGTAACTGCAATTCCATTGGTTATCTATGCATTCAAGAAACCCGAATGGAAACTTAAGCCTGAATCAGATAGTGAAAAAATATTGAAACGTGATAATTGAAGATTGAACAACAAAAGAGATGAAATAAATGACACAAAAATCGGGTAATAAACCGGAAACACCAAAACAGCCCGTGCAGGAGAATGTTGAAGTGAATGCCCTGTTTCTTGGGCCGAAATCTGAAAACCGGGATTTTTTTAAGGAGACCCTTGGTTTCCTCATGGATGAGCACATGCACTGGCGCAGGGATTTTCACCCGGAAGACCGTAATGTCATGGATTTCAAGGAAATGCGTAGCGAGCATTTCCAAGCCACTCTTGACCGGACTACCGATGTTCTCCTTGATCTTTCTGCCAAGCTGAAAAAGACCTCAATGCCCTGGTTTTCTGCCCGTTACCTCGGGCATATGAATTCGGACACACTTATGGTCGCCAATCTTGCGTACATGATGACAATGCTGTACAACCCGAATAACTGTGCATACGAGGCATCCACGGTAACCACTCCCATGGAGATAGAGGCTGGAAAGGATATGGCCACCATGCTTGGTTTTCCTCCTGAAACATCGTGGGGACATATTACAACGGACGGGACCGTTGCAAATTACGAAGGGCTTTGGATGGCCCGAAACCTCAAATCGTTTCCATTGGCCGTAAAACAGGTTCTCCCAGATCTGGTTAAAGGCATGGATGATTGGGCACTTCTAAACATGCCGGTTAAAAAAATACTGGATCTTGTGGATTCTGTGAAGAAAGCAGGTGTCTATGATGATGTCCGCAATGAAACTGTACGGGCAACAGGAGTTGGTGAAGGAAAACTCGGGGTAGTCCTGATTCCCCAGTCCAAGCATTATTCATGGGTAAAGGCTGCAGATGTGCTTGGAATTGGGAACAAGTACTTCATCGAAGTACAGGTGAACGAAAATTTCCACATGGACATAAAAATCCTAAAGAAGATCATTGACGATTTGATCAGTAAGAAGATCCCCATTATTGCCCTTGTGGCTGTTGTTGGCACAACTGAAGAGGGGTCAATCGATGAGATTGCAAACATAGTTAAACTACGGCAGGACTATGAAAAGAAAGGTGTTTCGTTTTACTTCCATGTGGATGCAGCATATGGCGGCTATTCACGTTCAATGTTCCTTGACGAGAACAGCCGGTTTATGGAGTACGATGAGTTGAAAAAACGCCTGATAACCGACGGTATTTTTGTCTATTCGAACGATGGTCCGACAAAAGAGATTTACGAGTCTTACAAGGCCATTCCAGCTGCCGATTCAATCACCATCGATCCCCA
>Ga0074198_1000867_pt1 | contig 25315 bp, 25 predicted proteins | sample EPASupsiteSAE323_FD_64527 | JGI IMG/M metagenome (GOLD analysis project Ga0074198, IMG submission 64527) | Bioremediated contaminated groundwater from EPA Superfund site, New Mexico - Sample SAE3-23 | ecosystem: Environmental > Aquatic > Deep subsurface > Groundwater > Contaminated ...
CTTCCTGCTGTAATTCTTCTGATATTTTTTCAGTTAACTCTTCAGCTAATTCTTCCTGCTGTAATTCTTCTGATATTTTTTCAGTTAACTCTTCAGCTAATTCTTCCTGCTGTAATTCTTCTGATATTTTTTCAGTTAACTCTTCAGCTAATTCTTCCTGCTGTAATTCTTCTGTTATTTCTTCAGTTAACTCTTCAACTAATTCTTCCTGCTGTATATTTTGCTTATCAATCGAAACTTCTTCAATGACTGGTTCATTATATTTATTTTCTATATCATATTCTTGTTCAATTTGATCTTCTTGAATATTATCCTGAAGTTTTTGTTCATAATTGTAATCTTCTAAAGGGTCTTGATTAAACTCTTTTTCAAATTTCTCATCAATAATATCATTAATCTTATCAATTATTTCTGCTTGCTTTTCATCATCAAAATCATTAATTTCTCTTGTCAGGTCTGATATATCATTTGCTTTTTCCGAGATATCGATAGAATTAGCCTTGTCCTTTTTAAGGAATATATTTTTAATCTTTCCAAATAAACCAATATCCTGCGAAATCTCGTTTGCAAGTTTATCAATCATAATGTTATCAATAGAATGAACGGCTGCATCTGCAGCAACGACTGCACCTTCAGTAATTGCAGCGGCAACCACAGTTCCTTCAATTAAAGCCTCTTTTAATGAATCCTTATCATATGTTGAATATTCCTGATCTATAAGAGTTTCAGAAAACATTTCAATTATTTCCTTACTCTGTGACACTTTTGTAAATACACGATTCATGTTGTATAAAGTATTGAAGTCATTTCTACATTCATCGCAATTTGCAAGATGCCTTACAAGATATTCTTTGTCAACATTTGATATTTCATTATCTATATAGGATAAGAATAATTCTTTTGCTATGTCATGATCTTTTGATAAAAAATGTTTTGTCCTGCCGTTTAGTATTCTTAAAATATCTGTTAATTCAGAAACCGGTTTTAAATCAGAAGATTCAACAATAATATAATTTTTATTTCCTGATGAATTATTAATTACTCGAGATTCAGTAAAACCGACTATTTCTGCATTAGTTAGCTTTGTATTCAGTTTAATTCCGATATAAATATCCGGAGTAAAACCATATATTAAGTGATTTCTAGGAATCCACATTTGCGGATATTCATCTGAAACCATAACTCGAACATCTACTTTTATATTATTGGCTTTAATGTCTGCAACATCAAATTCTCCTAATAAAAGAGGGTTATTTGAGCAGCAGTTGAATGTATCAACTTTAATATCGTTATCTTTTAAGAATTTTTCAAGAGCATTGATCCCTAATGATACAACATAAGCTCTTTTTCTTGATTTAGGGTTTTTAATTCCATTAATAAATGCCAAAACTTCATTTTTTAACTTATTATTTAATTTTAAAGAAATTTTTTTCATAATTCACTCCAGCTTTCCCATATATATAGAGAGATAACAGAATAAAAAATTATTCCGATTTCTTAAAAATTCATCTAAAAAGATGAATTTTTGTAAAATTAGTTAAAATATTTATATAATATATAATTACATCCTTACCATACAGAATAATGAGATACGGAGATATTTGAATAAAAATGAGAATGGTTGATATTATTACCGGGAAAAGAAATGGAAATACACATACTCAACAAGAAATGGATTTTCTTATCAAAGGAATAACAAACGGATCTATTCCTGATTATCAAATATCAGCCTGGCTTATGGCAACATATTTTAACGGAATGAATGTTGAAGAAAGTGCAAGATTAACTTATGCAATGGCATATTCAGGAGATGTTCTTGATATGTCAGAAATAGGAGAGTTTGTAATAGATAAGCACAGTACAGGAGGAGTTGGTGACAAGGCAACATTAATATTAATACCTCTTCTTGCTGCTGCCGGATTACCTGTTGCTAAGTTATCAGGAAGAGGGTTAGGGCATACCGGAGGAACAATTGATAAACTTGAATCAATCCCCGGATTCAGGACTTCTCTGGAACTGGATGAGTTTTTATCCCAGGTAAAAACTATTGGTGCGGCAATTGCATCTCAGACTGCTCATCTTGCCCCGGCTGATGGTAAACTCTATGCACTCAGGGATGTTACTGCAACTATTGAAAGTATTCCATTAATTGCAGCTTCAGTAGTATCAAAAAAAATAGCAGCAGGCGCAAATGTTATAGTTCTTGATGTTAAATGCGGATCTGGAGCTTTTATGAAAACTTTACCGGAAGCTCAGAAACTTTCAAATACTATGGTAGAAATAGGAAAACGACTTAATAAATCAATTTCTGCTGTTATAACCTCAATGGAGCAGCCTTTAGGAAATTATGTAGGTAATTCTCTTGAGGTAATAGAGTCAATTCAAACTTTAAAAAATCAAGGACCGGAAGATTTAACAGAATTAACTTTGGTTTTGGGAGCAATTTCTCTTGTTAAATTAAATATGGCAGAAACTATTAACGAAGCTAAAGCCATTTTAAGGCGTCATTTGGAAGATGGAAGTGCTTATAATAAATTTATTGAAATTGTAAAAATGCAGGGCGGTGATATAAACGCTATTGAAAATATTGAAAATCTCCCTACTGCAACTCATCTTATTGAAGTTAAATCTGAAGGCGCCGGGTATGTTAATAATCTTGAGGCTCTGAGTATTGCAAAAGCATGTAAAATTCTTGGCGCCGGCAGAGAGAGAAAAGAAGACAGTATAGATCATGCAGTTGGAATTGTCCTGAATAAAAAAATTGGAGATAAAGTTCAAGTAGGCGAAACTTTGGCTGTAATCCATGCCAATTGCCAGGAATGCGCAGTAGAAGCAATTGAATTAGTAAAGAAAGCATTCTCTTATAGTGAAACTATTCCGCAAAAGCCTGAATTGATCTATGAAATAATAAATTAAAATTATTTTTAGAAGCTGTCTCAAATTTAAAAAATTCTTTTTCATTTTTTAGTACGTTTCTATCGGCTAGTGTCAAAACGTCGAAAACTCGAATGAGCTTTTTTAAAATGAAAACTGATCGTTTCCATTTTAAAAAAGCTCCCGCTTCGCACACCGTTTCCGCCGTTTCTCACTTTTGAGACTACTACTTATTTTGAATTGTAACAATTTGCGAATATAGTAAATACAAAACAGCAAAATTTTATATTTACCATATTTATAACAGTTGTAAATATATATATAAATTTTTCAATATTTTAAGAGAGAAGGATATAAAATGAACAAAATTGGTTTTAATGCACCTGCTGCTCAAAGAAGTAATGCACTAAGATTTACAGGCCAAACAGAACAAATTACTAAAGGTTTTGAAGCAGCTAAAGAATTAGGAATAAACCTGGCAGAAGCAGATTCATTTTTAAAAAGAAACTTTATGAATACAGAACGTTCAGAATCAATCCTGACTGACATAGCAAATTCAGGACAATTAGGTCAGTTTGAAGCAAAGGCTAAAAAGTTAGGAGAAAAAGGTATTTTTCGTTTACTTGGAGAAATATCGGCCAGAAAACTATCCGATATATTTAATATTGAAATAAGTCCTAATATTAAAGAAATGACAGCTTTAAGTTTAAATAAAGCTCTTGAAACAAAATATTTAGTGCCGCCTTTAAAAGACAAATGCAATAACATAATCCCTGCATCTGAATTACAGGATCTCGGTCCAAAAAATATCGAAGAGATTGCAGAAGGAATCGGATCTAAATTGTTATAAAATGTTTTTCTACTGTTAATTATAAAAGAGAGGAGCTAACGCTCCTCTCTTTTAAGAAATAAAAACTTTTCTTAAATATATTTCTCAACACTGCTTTGCAGGCTGGATTTTTGCATTAAGCCTACAAGTCTTTCAACTGCTTCTCCATTTTTAAATATTAAAAGACTAGGAATACCGCTTATGCTATATTCTTGAGCTGTTTTAATATTTTCGTCCGTATTTAATTTCACTACTTTTATTCTGTCTTGAAACTCTTCAGCAATTTCATCAATAATAGGTGCAATTTTTCTGCAAGGTCCACACCATGGTGCCCAAAAATCAACTAAAACAGGTATTGATGAATTTTTAACTTCCTGCTCAAATGTAGTATCAGTAACCTCTATAGCATTTGACATATAATTATCTCCTTTTATGAAAAATATGATGATGTTATTATATTTTATAATGCTTGATTTTATCACAACATAAAAAATAGTACAGATTAGTGAGGAAAGATGGAAAGACTCAAAATACTTGATAAATACATAACTAAACAGCTTATTGAGACATTTTTGCTGGGCATAATCATTTTTACGTCGATCATGTTCGCATCAGATACCTTTATAAATCTGGTCAAACAAATAACATCATATGGAATATCAGGAAAAGTTGCTCTTTTGGTTTTTATATTAAAATTACCATCAATTATTGTATTAACAATACCGATGGGTGTTTTATTAGCAACCATACTGACTATTAATAAACTTTGCCTGAACTCTGAAGTTACAATATTCAGAGCATGCGGAATTAGTATCGCAAGATTATCTATGCCTGTTTTTATTTTTGGAATAGCAGCAGCACTAACATGTTTCTTTATAAATGAATTGATCGTTCCGGCTGCGAATGTCCAGGCTAGAAATTTAACTATGCTGGCTTTAACTCAAAAAAATATTCCGGAAGGAAAATCAAATTTTTCTTTTCAGCAATTTAATGAAAACGGGCAGGTTAAAAGACTTTTTTATATAGATAAATGTTATAATGGCAAACTGCATGGAATAACTGCTTTAGATATGTCAAAAAAAGACGCCATAACAGTAATACAGTCCAAACATGGTGATACCAATCCGGATTATTGGAACTTTGATCAGGGTGTATCGTATACATTAACCAAGTCAGGAAAAATCAAAAGCAGCATATTATTTGACAGCATGCAACTTTTTACCAGTTTTAACAGTTCAGAAAAGATGAATAACCGGAAAGCCAAAGAGTTTAACTTTTATAACCTGATAAAATATATAGACTATCAGAAGAAAAAAGGAAATAATGAAGTTTCAGGCCTTTTAATACAACTGCATGAAAAATTTGCTATCCCTGTAACTTCATTTCTCATTGCTATAATAGGAATACCTCTTGCCATTACTCCACCACGAGCCAAACTTAACAGGGGATTCTTGTTTAGTATACTAATACTTTTCTGTTATTACTTATTAAGAGCTTTTTCAATATCACTTGGGGAATCACAAATACTGGATCCGACTTTTTCTGCATGGCTACCAAATATAGTAATTGCATCTGTTGGAGGAGTACTCTTTTATCGAAAAGCTTTTTTAATATAAGAGCCTGTTTGGTTAAAAATACAAAAATCAAACTATGATTTAATTACAGGCTCGACCTTTGGACTGCGGTTAAAGTTGCAAGCGGCTTGCTTGGCAAGGCGATTCAACTTTAACAAGACAGCTTCTAACTTAATTGTTAAATTATGTTTCATTTTTTAAAAATTTCCTTTAAATCCCTAAAGGAAATTTTTAATTTGTCCGATACAGTTTATATAGAATAAATTAGAAATAAGATAGGGATATAATTATGGAAGAAAATAATAAAATACCGGCAGTTACAACCTCAGATGCGGTGTCATTTCTTCTTAGAGGCGCACAAAAACGCAGGTCACTGGCTCTTGCAAAAGCTAAAATGATTCAAAGCGAATTAGGAGTTATCCCTCGTTTAGTAACAATTAAATAGTTAAAAATTGATGAATATAAAAGATGCGAGAAAATACATTTTCTCGCATCTTTTATATGATCTAGTGTTGAGGCGATAATGCCAGATCCTCGCCGCTGTTATTGTCTTTCATATACTTTAAAGCCTGCTTTCTAGCAGGCTTTTTATTGTTTTATTATAACCAGAACTTCGTTCTTTCCAACCATTTTCAAGTTGTCTCTGGCTAAAGCTTCAATTCCTTTTGAGGAAGTGTAGTTTTTAAGCTGTTCTTTAAGCTGATTATTTTCATCAACAGCAGCAATATTTAATTTTTCAAGTTTATTAAGTTGCTTATTTAAAGTTATATATTTTGCAACGTTTAAAAATATCCCTCTAAATATCTGAGAGAGGCAAATAACTAAAACTATTGTCAGAAATAAATAATAAATTCTCTTCTGATAGACTTTTCTAACATTCTTTCTATTAAAAGACTGCTTTTTTTCTGGATTTAAATTATTGTGATTGTATCTGACAGACAAAGCCTAACCCTCTCGTAATTTTAATAGATTTTAGATTTATTATTTTATAACCAGCTTTAATTGTAAAAAATACATTAATTGATGTCCAGTTATGTAACAAAATAATAAAAAATAATATTATTTTTATTAAACAAGATTGAATTCAGATTAACAACATTAATTTGAAGGATATTTTAAATAAAATCGGATAGATAATAAAACTTTTTCTCTTATCTATACATAGAAACTGTGCAGACCTAGCTCCCCATGTCTGTTGCAAAAAAGTCCTGATTTTAAATAACAATAATATAAATATTCTTATTTAAAATATTCAGTTATAATACTAATAATGAATGAATTAAAAAATAAAATATCTCGATTTGATAATAAATTTTGTTTTGTGGGTATATCATTAAGTCCTACAAGCCTTAACGAATCCGGCATTGCAGTACTTGACCGGAATCTTAATCTTGTTCGAACTGACAAAGTTTTTCATATAAAAGATATCGAACTGTATATTAAAAATCTTGCATCTGTTGATAGCATGATAATTTGTGTTGACCTGCCGAAAAATTCTAATATGGTTACCGGAAAATGGCGTATGGAAGCAAGATATACCAAAGCATTTAAATTAAACAATCTTGATAATTCTGAATGGACTAATAGGTTTAGTGACAGAGGATCTGACCTTTGCGAGACTCTTAATGCACTTGAAATAGATATTTTTAGGTATTATTGTTATTTTACAAAGAATGCGCTTAACTTGAATCCTCCATATAAATCGAGATCTCCTGTGGCATGTAAATATTTGCAGTTAATTATCCAGAATAATCTTAAAATATCAGGTATCTCTGCAAATTTATTGCCGCTTGTTGGCTTAGATGCAGTTATTGGTGCATATATTAGCTGGAAAATATGGATGAGCAGAGAAAATGCTGGATATAAGTTTATTGGTGAACATAAACAACTTCCAATAGTTACTGCTATTTAAGGAAGTATGAAAAATTTTTACTCATTTTAAAAATATCATTTCGTGTCATCCTGAACTGACTGCAATTCGAGGCGAGTAAGCGAGCCGTAGAATTATGTCCCTACCTGGCGTTTCAGGATCTTATAATAACTCAGATGCTGAAATAAGCATGTCCTGAGCGGAGCCGAAGGCGTAGTCGAATGGATTCAGCATGACACAATACGTAAAAATTTTTCTTTATTACTTAATTAGCGAAACCATGGCGACTGAAGGCTGGATATCATCTAAATATTCTTATTAAAATTATTCATCTATCATAATTAAGGTTTGTAACATTTTTAATTTTTTCCCCCCAATTTAGACATGTAAATACCCATTACTGTTTTTATATATATATGAGGGTTTACTTTCATGGGGGAATTTATGAAAAATAATTTAAAAGAACTGCTATACGCAGTTTTGGATATTAAAGAACTAATAAATAGGTTCTTAGGTAGAAATAAGCACTTAGAAAACTCTTCCAGCAAGTCAAAAACCTTTTTGACAGCTAATGATACTCTGCAACTTAACAGTGGCGTTAAATCAAGTGTTGAAAATATTGGTAAAATAGCAAAAACAATTATAAAACAATGTATTAATAATCCTGAAGACCTTTTAAAATTCATTGAATCAAGAAATACAAAAGTAATAAGAGCTAAACATATAGAAAAAGTACTTAGATTAATTGGAGAACATGACAGTTTTATCTTGCCTTTAAATGGATTAAAAGCTCTTGTCCTTATAATAGGAATAAATTTACTGTCTAAAACAAAAATGAAGCTTGCTATGAATACTCCTGCAATGTTTGTTTTAGAAGACACGCCGGTGAATATATATCTTATAGCTCATCAATTCCATCACTGGATGGCCTATACTGAAAAAATGCCAGGCTACGAAGAAAATACAGTAAATAATTTTAAAAATATTTGGAATCATAATTATAGTAACGAAGATGTAAATAAAATGTCTGTACAGGAAATACTTGCAGTAAAAGATGCTATTGCCCGCGATCTTGAAGCAATAAATTTTGTTAAAGAAATAACTAATGAATACATTGCATCCAAAGCATCTTCTGACAAACTTAAAAATGGCCAAAGCCAGAGCATTTAATAACATAATATGATACTTTATTTCAAATAATTATCAAAGATTACTTTAGCAGGAAGACCTTAAGGTCTCCCTGCTGCTGCTTTTGATAACTTTTGGCTTAAACTTATAACTTTAATTGAATGTTTTTTAATGAAGATATCTTATATTAGGATTATTTTTAGCTTTTGCTGCATCAGCCTTAGCTTTTGCATCAGCATCTGCTTTTGCTTTGGCATCAGCTATTGATTTTGCTTTAGCATCAGCATCTGCTTTTGCTTTGGCATCAGCTATTGATTTTGCTTTAGCGTCAGCATCTGCTTTAGCTTTGGCATCAGCTATTGATTTTGCTTTAGCATCAGCATCTGCTTTTGCTTTGGCATCAGCTATTGATTTTGCTTTAGCATCAGCATCTGCTTTTGCTTTGGCATCAGCTATTGATTTTGCTTTAGCATCAGCATCTGCTTTTGCTTTGGCGTCAGCATCTGCTTTAGCTTTTGCTTTATTGTCTGCATCTACTTTTGCTTTGGCATCAGCATCTGCTTTAGCTTTTGCTTTATTGTCTGCATCTACTTTTGCTTTGGCGTCAGCATCTGCTTTAGCTTTTGCTTTATTGTCTGCATCTACTTTTGCTTTGGCATCAGCATCTGCTTTAGCTTTAGCGGCATTTGCTGATGCTTTTGTCAGTGCTTTTTCTAAATCTGCTAAAGAGGTTCCGCTATTTGTTCCTGTTTTTGTTTTTTCTTCTGAAAACAAAAATTCTGTATTTTGTTGAGTTTTAACCTGTGTATTTACTGTTTTTGTTTGTACTTGTTGGTTAGCTTTTGCAAGATTGTTTAATGAAAATGGATTTGTCATAAGTTATTCTCCCTTTTAAAGTAAAATCTATGAAAATAATTTTAATATCAGATGTATATTTTAAATATCGGAAATTTTTTCAATAAATTTAGCTTTTAATTTATTGAAAAAATTTGCATTTTGTATAAAGCCCCATTTTTAAGCCATTTTAATGGTTTAATTTCAGCTTAACAATATTTAATATGTTTTTTATAATAATTAATATTTGCTTTACTTAGCTACAGAATTTTTAAAATGTATCTCATTTACTATTTTGTTTCATTCTTTATGAATAAGCTTTACTTTACACTTTAGCTGCGACGAAATTCATGCCAAAAAACAGATTTTCTTTTATGATAGGCCATTTTTGAGTTATTTCCTGCTCAAGATTAATTATTTCTTCAGTATTTTTACCGTTATAAAAGAATTGAGGGAAGAATTTTATATACTGCACGTTATCTTCAATTGTGAAATTCTGCTTTTCAAGTTCTTTTTGCCATTGATTAATGCTTCTAAAATTTTCATTTCCATAAAGCAGATTTTTTTTAAGCTGGTGGTCATAAACCTCAATAATTCTTTTATTTCCTCGAATACAAAAGAGTTTTAGCTGATGTATAAAGTTTCCGCCGTTTGCTTCCAGAATAATTATTTTTCCGTTTGTTCTTAAATTCTTGTGAAGAATACTAAAGACCTGCTGAACAGGTTCTAAATGGTGTAATGTGTCCTGAAGAATAATATAATCGTAGCTGTCATCTGCCTGACTTGAGTCAAAAAGGTTTTCATAGCTGGTTGTAAAAAGACTTGTATCTCCGTAGTTATCCCAAAAATTTCTTCTTCTTGATATTCCGTTAAAATAATGATCTCCAATAGTAGTTCCGTGTGATTTTATACCGTTCATGGCAAGAAAAAACGAGGTTGTGCCATGTCCACATCCTAAATCCCAGACATTGGAATTGGTATCCTTAATTTGGTCAATCAGGAACCTGAGTCTCTGACAAAAATATGCTTTTCTTAATTCAAAAAATGACGGATTTTTAAAAAGTCTGTGATAATCTCGAAGTTCTTTATTCTCATCCATTTCTTTGATAAGAATTTCAAAAAAATTATCAACTGACATTTTTGTTTTTAACATTTATTAGCCTCTCTTTTAAATTGACTTTATCTTGAAAGGAACAAAGAAAAAAACTTCTCCCCACTCCTTTAATAGTTTAAAAAAAAGTTTAAATAATCAATAACTGACAGGAGAATATAATCAACCTGTCAGAATTTTTTAAAACGTTTATAGTCATTAATAATTTCTTTGTATTTTATGAGTTGTCACTATAATATTTTTTTGCAGTTTTCTACAATAGTATTAGCAGAATTTTTAATAAAATCTGCTACAAACGCAGCTCTGCTTTCATGATTACATTCTTTGTTTATAATATTTTCAGCTAAATCAGGATTGTCAGAGTCAAAGCCATGAATAAATCCGTCTGTGAAATCTATGTCAGAAATAGATCTGCTTACATACGCAGATGCTTCTTCGTTGGATAAACCTGCTTTTACAAGTTTTTGTTGTGCACTAGCACAGTAACCACATCCAAAACCAATTTGATTGTTTGAATTAATTTTCATTTTCTTACCCTCCCTCTTTAAAAGTATATTATGCATATGATTATTTGAATGCTGAAAAATACCTGTTATTTAGATTCATTTGTAATAAAAATGAAAAAAAATAAATTTTTATATAAAGATATAAAGAAATTTTATATGGGTTAGTCAAAATTCCCTATATGTCTGATAATTTTAAGATTTTAAATTTGTTTTTACAATACTTAATATCTCGTTTATAGAGTTATGGTGATTTTTAGAGTCCAGATATTTTATGTGCTTATATCATGAGTAATTTATGTATTTTTTAGAAAATCAGTTACAATAATAGGTAACTGGTTTTAAATTTGTTATGGATCAATATGAAAAAGATTATTGATAATTTACGTTCATCTGTTCTGCCTATTTTAAAGGACATAAGTAAAGATTTTCTGATTATTAAAGAAAATTTTAAGAACTTGTTGTCTAATAAAGGCGTATATGAGGTTGAATACAACAAGGGTATTGATGCATATGAAAATACAAACTATCTTGCGTCTATAAAATTTTATAAAAAAGCGATAAAAATAGATCCTGAAAAAGCTGAAGCATATTATAATCTAGGGCTGGTTTACTTAGCTCTCAATAATTTTGATAAAACAGAATTGAATTTTAAGAAAGCAATCGAGTTAAATCCGTATGATGCGGATGCGCATTATAATTTAGGTCTAATGTTTCACAAAATTGAGAAATTTGAAGAAGCATTAAATCAGTTTTATAAAGCGATAGAAATAAATAACGATGATTCAGATAATTTTTATAGTGCAAGTCTGGTTTTTACTGATTTGAAAAAATTTGATGAAGCATACGAATACATAAACAAAGCTATAGACTTTTCACCTTCAAATATTGAATATAAATTTGCTCTTGCCTTGATACATGATAAGAAAAGTGAAATCACGGCAGATTCAGAGGATATAAGCAAAGCTATAGATGCCTATATTAACATATTGGAGCTAGATTCAATGAATGAAGAAGGTCACTATAGGCTTGCAATATGTTATGCAAGAAAAGGAATGTGGGATAAATGTGTTAATTGCTGCAAAAAAGTTCTGGAAATTAACAGTAATTCAGCGTTAGCATATAATCAGTACGGATTGGCTCTATTTTGCAGGGAAGATTTCGATAATTCAATCATAATGTATAGAAAAGCATTGGTAATTAAGCCTGATTTTGCTTCGGCTTACTATAACATTGGTAATGTATATGAAAAACAGGGTGATTTTAAAGCTGCTGTTGAAGCTTTTCGTAAATATATAGAATTATCACCGGACAAGGATAATTCTCATTTAAAAGAGCATATCAAAGAGCTTGAAGCCAGCATAAAACTGAAACTATAGAACTCTTTTAACAAAAGAACTTAGTTTGTAGTTATATTATTTATGATATTGCTTACATTTTTTTGTTGGGTATAGGGATATTCCTGTTGATCCGGATATGAACCTTCATTTTCAACATCAGGTACTGTTGAAGTAGCCGGCCATTCACCTAATTCTAGTTTATTCTTGCTGTGATTTTCAGCATCAGGTACTGTTGAAGTAGCTGGCCATTCACCTAATTTTAGTTTATTCTTGCTGTGATTTTCAGTTGAAGGAAGGTCTTTTACTGATTCTATATATTTTTCTAAAGCTTTACTTGATGAATAGTTGCTGGTTGATGGAAGTTTTATTGGTGTATCTGCAATTTTCATAAGGCTATCACTTGAAGATTTTGGATATGATACTGACGGCAACTGGACTGAGTTAGTATCAACAGCTGGAACGCCTGTGGTATTTGAAGTATCTATAGAGCCAAGTGCTTTTTTAACATCATCATTTGCCTTGTTATTAATAAAGTTTGTAAGTTCATTTTTTGAAATCTCACCGTTTCCATCGGAGTCTATTAAATAATATGCTGAATTATAACCTTCAGATATATTCCCATAATCGGCTTTATTATTGTCGTTAGTTAAATCTCTTTCTCTGAATAATTTACTTAATACAGTGTTATTATTGATTTCATCCTGAGTAATTTTGCCGTCATTTGCAGCATTATTGATAGCAGAGCTTACACTTGCTGAGTCATATCCGCTGTATTGCAAATAATCGAAATTATCGTCTGTGCCATCCCATGCTTCTGAATTAAGTGCTTTTTCGCCTAATTCAATGACTTTATCCGGTTCACCTTTTAGATTACCTCTGGTATCAGTTGCAAGTATTGAATTGTCACTGTCAATTTTTCTAATGTTGGACATAGACGAACACTGAGCCGTAACAGCTCCAACAACAAATGATAAAACCTTAGATAACAGGGATTTTTTGTTACTGTCAGTAACTTCCCCTTTTTGTATTGATCCGGCAAGGTTTTTAGCTTCATTTACGTCAAGAATACCGTCGCCATTACCGTCATAAGTACCTAGAAACTGCTTATATTGTTCATCACTTGTAACGCCAAGCTTCTGATAAAGATTTTTCTGGCTGAAAATTGAAGTACTGGCATCTTTTTTAAATTCTTTATTAATACCATTTTCATTGGTTACATAATTTTCATTTGTATTTTGAAGATTTTTTAATATTGTTGATGCTTTATCGGTATTAATATCAGTCATATCAGCTCTCCTCCTCATTTTAAAATAAAATGAGTATAAAAATATACATGTTATATATATAAAAACAAAACAGTGTATATTATTGCTATATTTTTGATGAATTTTTGAAGTTATTTACAATTTTTAACAGAGTATCTCTTTAGTAACGCCTATTTATAAAGAGGTATGAAAAATTTTTCATACCTCTTTTAATCTAAAATATAGTTTTTTATTTTAAAACCAATTATAGGAACCATTTGTATTTGTTAATTTAACACCTTGATTTGATAAATCGTAGCTGTTAGTGGTTGTTACAAAACTCATAAGATCATACTTTGATGAGTTTGATATTGATGAATTATCAGTATCACTTTTATCAGTTGATGAAGTATTTTCAGTGTTTGATGCATTCAAACTGGATGTAGGTTCATCAACATTTACAGTATTTGAATTGTTTGAAGTATTAAAACCAAGTGCCTTTTTAATATTTTCATTCATACTATTGATAAAGTTTTGCATTTCTTCTTGTGAAATATTGCCGTCTCCATCAGAGTCCATTGAATAAAAGGATGAATTATTGCTGTTGGATGTATCTGAATAGCTGCCGTTGCTGCTTAAATCTCTTTCTTTTAATAATTTACTTAATACATTATTGTTATTAATTTCATTCTGAGTAATTTTGCCGTCTTTTAAAGCTTCATTAATGGCTGAACTTATGCTTGCTGAGTCGTTACCACTATATTGCAGATAATCATAATTATCGTTTGTACCATCCCATGCCCCTGAATTAATTGCTTCTTCGCCTAATTCAATAATCTTATTCGGATCACCCTTGAGATTGCTTCTGGTATCACTTGAAAGAATTGAATTATCGCTGTCAATTTTTCTGAGATCAGTCATAGAAGCACATTGAGCTGTTACTGCTCCGACAACGAATGATAAAACTTTAGATAACAGAGATTTATCGCCTTTTACATCTCCATTTTTGAATGCTTTGGCTAATTTTTCTGCTTCATTTGCATCAAGTACGCCATCACCGTTATCATAACCTTTTATTAAATCTTTATACTGTTCATCATTTGTTATGCCAAGCTTTTTATAAAGATTTTTCTGGCTGAAAATTGAAGCATCAGCATCTTTTTTAAATTCTTTTTTAATACCATTATCACTGTTTAGATAATTTCCATTTGTTTTTTGCAGATTGTTAAGAATTTTTACTGCATTATCGGCATTAATCTCCGCCATATTAGCTCTCCTCCTCTTTCTATTAAAAAATAGGTCTAAAAATTTATGTAAGTTATATATATAAAAAAACAAAGCAGTGTATATAATTGCTATATTTTTTATAACTTTATAAGGATATTTACAATTTTTAACAGAAAGAGACCGCTGCATAACTATAATTTGTTAAAAAGTAAAGATTTGCGGTCGACCCTTGTAAAAGCGGAAGCCGTGCAGAGTATGCGAAGCGGGAGCGTTAAAAGAGAAACGATGAGTTTTACTTTTAAAAGCTCATTCTAGGCTTTGCCCGGTCGTAACGGCTGTAGGCTAGATATGACAAAAAGAGATATTTTGGTAGTTATGCATCAGTCTTAGAAAATAGGAGAGACTATAGCATAGTACATTTCCTGGCAAGAGCATGCCGGATTTTATCTTTTTCGTGAAAATTTCAGATTTTGCCAGAAAGAGTCCTGTTTTTTAGCAGAAACAGGTTTTTCATCTTTTGGTACAGAAGCCGATTGTTCTGATTTTGTATTATTTTTTATGGATTCTACAGCATTAGTGTCTTTGCTTTTTGAGGGCATTTTGCTGTAAATATCCAGATATTTTTCAGCCATTTTTTTGTTTTTTAATTCATTAAAAGTTAAAACAAGGTTATAACAGATATTTTCATTATCAGGAGCTAACTTAGTGGCATTAATAAAGCAGTCTTTTGCTTTTTTATAATCCTGTGCAGAATAGTAACAAACCCCAAGGTTATAGTATGCTGCTGCAAAATTCTGATTGTATTTGACTGCTTTTTTAAAATTATTGGTAGCTTCTTCAATATTGTTATTATTATAAAGCAGTACTCCAAGATTATAGTAAGGAAAAGAATTTTCAGGATTAGATTCGATAGTTTTTATTAAAATTTCAGAAGCTTTATTTGGATTTTTCAGACTGTCATAACAATTTGCCATTAAAAGCAAAATTTCAGAATTTAAAGAATTCTTATCAATTTTTTCAAAACAGCTAAGTGCTTGGGTGTATTTTCCCCATTTATAATAAGTTAATCCCTGAGTTTTTAATTCTTCAATATTGGAAGTGTTTTTTTTGGGTGAACTTAAAGCTGGGCTATCCTGCGCAAAAGACGGCGCAGAAATAATCATGAGATTTATTAATAAAGTTAAAACTAAAAGCTTCTTCATGTCTTCTTTAAAAATTATTGAAATTAGTAGTAATTATTAAAATCTATCATCTTTATAGACAATTGCAAATAACCCAAAGTGAATTATTCTAGAAGTTATTAAAAAAAGCAGGTGTATACCTGCTTTTTTTAATAACTATAATCGATTTCTATTTTCTATTAATTAATGCTCCAAGTGCATTCTCAGTACATTTATAATTTACAGTTATCCCTTTATTCCAGGTATCTGACCAATCTATATCCCAGTATACACCATCGAGATCCTTTTCTAATGTTTGGTCTGAGGCATATTCATATTTTTGTTTTACAAGTTTCATTTGTTCAGGTGTAAGTGTAGTAATAATGGAATTTATTTCTTTTTTATCTTTATTTTTAATTGCGGAGACTAATTCTTGAGCAACATTCCCTGCTATTGTCTTTTTGCCATCTTCGTCTTGCCCAATAAACCTTTTATCGCCAGATCCTTCGTTATCAAGATATGCGTTCATGACATTTGCTGCATCTTCATCTGCATAAAAGGATTTTATTTTAGCTTTTAGATTATCTTCTCCGTATTCCTTTTTTAATGCTTTAATTTCATCTTTGTTTAATGATGCAATAGTATTTAAAAAGGTAGTTTCATCTGGTTCATTAAAAGCTTTATTAAGCGAGCTTGCTGCCTGTAGTATTTTATCATTATTAACTTTTGCATTGGTTTCAGTTCCTGCTGATGACGCATCATCAACTTTAAGACCGTATTTGTCTGTTATAACTTTTTTAAAAGAATCCATAGATTGATTAACGCTAAGTGAGCCGTCTGCAATACCATTTGTAACGTAAGCTGCTATTTCGTTTATCTTGGCTGCTTTTTCAGAAGCAGTCAAGGTGCTATTATTAACTTCTGTATAACATTTTGCTACAAAATCGTTTCTTTCTTGAAGGCGTTTAAGTACAGCATCTTTTTCAGTATTATCTTTTGGATTAGCCAAATTATATAATTCTTCTGTTGAAGCTAATTGAGCAAGACCTTTTTCAGATGCTGTACCAGATTTGCTGATTTGCTCTAAAAGTTTTATCCTAACATTTGAAGATTCCGTTTTTGTTTCATTATTTGCATATCCGCCAGCACTTCCATAATTGTCTTGAGAAAAATATGCACTATCATTCTTATTAAATCCAATTGCCTTTAATGTATCATTCCAAATATTTGCCCAATATTTCTGTAAGGCTTTTGTATCTTCTCCACTTTTAACTTTATTTTCAGCAGCTTCTTTACCGTTAGCAACTGCAGTGTTAATTTCTTCTAGGTCTTCTTTGGTAAATCCTGTTGCTTTTTTAAGTTCGTCTTCTGATATAGCAGTTGATTCATCATCAGTATTGTTGTTGTTCATATACTCAAGCATTTCACCTAAAGATATTGTTCCATCTGTTAAATATTTATTTGCATTCTTATTTTTACTCATTTTTGAAAAGATACTATTCATACTTGCAGCTGATTTCTCTGCATCTACTGTTGTTTGTTCCTGTTGATTTTTTTTTGTATTACTTGTGCTTACACTTGTGTCAACTATAAACTCCATGAAAACTCCTCCTTATTTAGAAATAGGTTATTAATTATTCATTTTTCAGTTATTTATCTCTTATTTATATAAAAACTATTTGATATATAAAATTGCTATATTTCATATACTTTATTAAGTATTGTTAATAAAAAAATAAAGTATATTTAAGTAAAATCATTAGCTATGGTTGCGTTATGGCTGTTTACTCAGTTTGAATGCAAAGCTGACATGATTTACATAAATATTTGAATAATTTTTCTTGTTTAACAAAAACTTGAATAAAAAGTTTGTTTTATTTATTATCAACAATACATGACATTTAGAATGTGTCATGCTAGTATGAATTGCTCGAATATTTATTTTTACAATATTAATTTCCGTTTAATGAGTGTAATAAGTATCTTATATATAAAGGAAAAACAGACATGAACCCCATTATCGATAATTTAGAAGCAGAATTGACAAAAAAAGAATTACCTGAATTAAACCCTGGTGATACTGTTAAAGTATTTGTCAGAATTAAGGAAGGCAACAAAGAAAGAACACAGGCATTTGAAGGCGTTATCATTAAAAAACGCGGTAGTGGAATCAATAAAACCATTACAGTCAGAAGAGTATTTCAGGGCGTTGGAGTTGAAAGAGTCTTCCCTGTATTCTCACCAAGAATTGAAAATATCAAGGTTTTACGTCAAGGCAGCGTAAGAAGATCAAAACTTTATTACTTACGTGAACTTACCGGTAAAGCTACTCGTATTAAAGAAAAAACAAGAAGATAACTTGTCATGCCGACTATACACTGGTACCCTGGCCATATAGCAAAGGCAGAAAGAAAATTACAGGAACAAGTTAACCTGATTGATATTATTCTGGAAGTTATTGATGCCAGAATTCCTTTAAGCAGCAAATATGAAGGAATTGAAAAATTAACAGGAGAAAAACCAAGACTGCTTATTATGAGCAAAGCAGATCTTGCAGATCCTGAATTTAATTCTAAATGGCAGGACTATTTATCAAAAAAAACCGGATTATCTGTTATATTAACAAATACCAGTTCTTCAAAAGATCTGTCTCATATAATTAAAGAAGCAATAGATATAGGAAAGCCTAAAATAAGCCAGCTAATAGCAAAAGGTTTATTACCAAGGCCTCTTAGAGCTATTGTTATTGGCATGCCAAATGTAGGCAAATCAAGCATAATAAACAAGCTTATTCAGACATCAAAAGTAAAAGTCGGAGCAAAAGCAGGTGTTACAAGGGTAGCTCAATGGGTCAGAGTAAATCCCAAGCTTGAGCTGCTTGATACGCCCGGCATTATTCCGATGAAGCTTGATGATCAGGAAAGAGCAGTAAAACTTGCCATTGTAAATTCTATCAGCGAAAATGCTTATGATAACCTTGAAATATCGCAGGAGCTTGTAAACATACTTGCGGATCTATATCCTGAACTGCTGGAAGATCATTACAATATTAACCTGAAAGAATCTTCCCCGACTCTTGAAAATATAGCAATAGCAAGAAACTGGATAATATCAGGAGGAGTCCCTGATATTAACAGATCTGCTTCAAGAATTCTGTCTGACTTCAGGCATGGAAGAATAGGGAGAGTAACTCTTGAAACCATTCCGCCAAACTAAAATTTTAGAATTAATTAAGTTCGATAAAAAAATTGCAAAATCAAACCCGGTAATAGGTGTTGATGAAGCAGGAAGAGGACCTGTCGCAGGACCTGTTACGGCATGTGCGCTTTATTTTTCTGAAATAACCAAAGAATTGAAAGAAACGCTTAAATATCTTGACGATTCCAAGCGATTTTCTTCAAATCCAAAGCTCAGAGAGGAATTAGCAGAAGAAATCAAAAAGCATGCCATCTATTCAATAGCAGAAGCCTCGGTTAGAGAAATTGAAAAGATGAATATTCTTCAGGCTTCTTTGCTTGCAATGCACAGGGCTTGTGATGGAGTTATTAATCAGACAAAGTTTAAAAAAGAACCAATCATACTTGTGGATGGAAAGTTTTCTATCCCAAAATATAATATAGAGCAAATGCCTATTATTAAAGGTGATTCAAAATCTGCTGCTATTGCTGCTGCAAGTATACTTGCGAAAGTTCACAGGGATAATTTCATGAAAGATCTGGCAAAGAAATTTCCTCAATATAACTGGCAACAGAATAAAGGCTATCCGACCGCTGCACATATTGAAGCAATTAGAGAGCATGGCCAGTGCAAATGGCACAGAAAAACTTTTATCTGCAAGGTATTGCAATCAGAATAATATAATAGGTAAATATATCCTTTCTTATAAGGTACTTATTTTGTGTCGTATGTTACAAAATATTAAAACAATTTATAATATGTCTTAATATCTCATTTTAAAAGGGTTTTAACTATAAAAACAAACATGATTTATTGAAATTATAAAGCAATTAATTTATGCATTTTATTTTTAATAAAGCGTATTAAATCTTAGTTGAGTACAGGAGAATAAATTATGAAAATTGTGTCATACTACAACAATTTAAAAAAAGAAGATAATTCAAATAATAATACATTATTGAAGAGATCATATAACAATACAATTCCTTGTAATGATACGTTTTCGAAAAATCAAAATGTAACTTTTACCGGTAAAAATATTACAAGTGGAATACAAAAATTATGGAGTTCACTTAAAATTAAAGCAGGGCAGAAGTTTAACTATAAACGAGATTGGGTAGATTATTATGCTGCTCAAGATGAAGTCAGTGCAGCATCTCATAGAATTAAATTTGGTCTGGCTGAAATAGAATCTCGAAAAAAAATGGAAGAATTTATGCAAAATACTGGATCTTCTAATGAAGAAGCAGTTAGATTGCTTCTTGAGAATGGTGCAAATTTGAATTTGAGAGATACTAGCGGTGAATCATTTTTACATATAGCAAATCGAGGAACAGACCCAGAAATCTTGAGTAAGTTACAGAATTTATATCAAAATTAAATTTAGACTCCTGAAGTTTTAGCTGGTGAAAATTCATTCTCACCAGCTAAAACTTTTTCTAGTGGAAAACGACAAGAAAAAATCAGATAGACTGCCAGTAATGACAAGTATTGGATATTATTTTGTTTTAAGTAACCCTTTAGAAAGAAAGAAAAACCAGATTGTCCAGATAATTGCTGCTATTCCAACTATGGTTACAAAAATTTCTGCTCTGTCCATTATATTTTTGCTCCTTTTAATCGTAAGCTGTTAGTTACTACCGAAACAGAACTCAATGCCATAGCAAGAGCCGCAATGACCGGATTTAAAAGAAGTCCAAAAACAGGATAAAATAATCCCGCTGCAATTGGTATTCCAAGAGTATTATAGATAAAGGCAAAGAAAAGATTCTGCTTAATGTTTGATATGGTCTTTTTAGAGAGTTTAATAGCACTAACAACACTTAATAAGCTCGATCTCATAAGAGTAATATCAGAAGATTCAATAGCAATATCGGCTCCACTCCCTATTGCTATTCCAACATTGGCCTGAGCAAGAGCAGGGGCATCATTTATGCCATCGCCAACCATTGCTACGATTTTACCCTCATTCTGTATTTGTTTTACTAATTTTGCTTTATCCTGAGGCAAAACATCTGACACAAACCGTTTAATTCCTGCCTGTTTTGCTATTGCCTCGGCTGTATTTCTATTGTCGCCGGTAATCATAATAACCTCGAGCCCCATATTTTTTAACTCTTTTATTGCCGCAGCAGAATCGGGCTTGATAGTATCGGCTATTCCGATAATTCCTTCTATTTTATTGTTAATTGATATAAATACTGCTGTTTTCCCTTGGTTATAAAGATTCCCAGTCTGTTTTGCAAAAGAATTAATATTAATACCTCTGTCTTCAAACAGTTTTTGATTGCCGATGAGTATTTTTAGGTCGTCAACCATAGCTTCAATTCCATAACCGGAAAATGAGGTAAATTCTCTGGGATAAGTTAACTCTATATTTCTTTGTTGAGCTTTTTTAACAATAGCAGCTCCAAGAGAATGTTCAGAACTCTTTTCAGCTGAAGCAGAAAGATATAAGAGATGATTAGGTTCTAAATTTGTTATTATATCAGTTACTTCAGGTTCGCCTTTAGTGATTGTACCTGTTTTATCAAGAACTATTGTATTAATTTTGTGAGCTGTTTCAAGACTTTCTCCGCTTTTAATCAGGATACCGTTTTCAGCTCCTTTTCCTGTTCCTACCATAATTGCTGTTGGTGTTGCAAGACCAAGTGCACATGGACAAGCTATTATCAGGACAGAAACAAAACTGATCAGAGCATAAGGCAGTCGGACATTATTAGGTGCCAGGTCAAACCACAAAATAAAAGTCAGTACTGCAACAATGATGACTGTTGGAACAAAATAACTGCTAATACTATCTGCAAGGCGCTGAATAGGGACTTTTGATCCCTGAGCTTCCTGTACGAGCTTGACTATCTGATATAAAGCTGTGTCTCTTCCAACTTTTTCGGCCTTATATTTAAAACTTCCTGTTTTATTTATTGTTGCTCCTATAACTTTATCTCCGGCTTTTTTATCTTTGGGAAGGCTTTCTCCTGTGATAATTGATTCATCCACCGAAGAAGCTCCTTCCACTATTTCACCGTCAACAGGAATTTTTTCACCCGGTCTCACTATAATAATGTCACCAACTTTTAATTCTTCAGTTGGTATATCCTCTTCTTTTCCATTTCTTATTACTCTTGAAGTTTTTGGCTGAAGGCCTAAAAGTTTTTTAATAGCTTCCGAAGTCCTACCTTTTGCTTTTGCTTCCAGCATTCTTCCCATGAGAATAAGGGTAATAATGACAGCGGATGCATCATAGTATACTTCAGGCTGATGACCGACTGATGTAAATAAATTCGGCATGGCTGTTGCAGCAAAGCTGTATATAAATGCTGCACCAGTTCCAATTGAAATCAGAGTATTCATATTGGCTGATCTGTGTTTGAAAGCTTTATATGCTCCGGTGAAAAACTGTCTGCCGCTGACAATAAAAACTGATGCTGTCAGGATAAAAAGTATCCAGTTTCTATATGCAAATTCAAGCATGAACATACTTATAATTATGATAGGAATAGTGAAAATCAAGCTTATTATAAATTTTGTTTTTTGTAGGTTGTAAGCTAACTGTTCTTTTTCAAAAGCTATTGCCTGGCTTTCAAAGGTAAGGTCTTTAGGAGTATATCCTGCATCTGTTATGATTTTTTTAATTTTAACAGTAGATATTTTTTCAGGAAAATATTTAATGCTGGCCTTTGAGGTTGCAAAATTAACATTTACCTGTTTGATTCCATTAGCTTCCTTAAGCCGCTTTTCTATGCCTGATGCGCATCCGGCACAGTGCATTCCTTCTATATAAATTTCTGTATATTTTTCACTCATAATGTGCATATTATAAGCTCAATCTATTTCATAAGTAAATTAATAAATAGTGTTATAAAGTTTCTTTTTTATTCAAAGTTTGTAGATTTACAAAATTTAATTTAAGCAGTTAATCAGTTGATAAAAATATACTATTCAGGAAGAATATATCAAACGGTGTTAATTAAAGGTGAGGAGCAACAGATATGGAAAGATATGTTTGTACAGTATGTCAATATGTGTACGATCCGGCAGAAGGAGATCCTGATAATGGTGTAAAAGCAGGAACAGCTTTTAATGATATTCCTGAAGACTGGGTATGTCCAATTTGCGGTGTTGACAAGTCAAATTTTGAAAAAGAATAATATTTTAAAGTAAAGGAGCCTGGCTCCTTTACTTTATATACAAAAAATGGAGTTAATATGTCTTTTAAAGAACTGAAAAATAATATATTTTATTTGGGATCGCAGGATCCTGACAGGAAGTTATTTGACCAGCTTATACCTTTGCCGGATGGAACAAGTTATAACGTGTATTTAATAAAAGGCAGTGAAAAAATTGCTCTTGTTGATACAGTCTATCCAGCAAAGATTAATGAACTCACATCAAAGCTAAAAGAATCAAACATGAAAATTGATTATATTATTTCTAATCATGCGGAGCAGGATCATTCAGGGGCAATTCCAAAAGTTTTAGAGCTTTATCCTGATGCAAGAGTTGTTACAAATGCAAAGTGTAAAGCTTTGATTAAAGATATGCTTTTGGTTGAAGAAGATAAATTTATTGAAATTAAAGATGGTGAAACTCTATCTTTAGGTGATAAAACTGTTAAATTTATTATGGCTCCCTGGGTTCACTGGCCTGATACAATGTTTTCTTATGTAATAGAAGATAAAATTTTGTTTACGGGAGATTTTTTAGGTTCACATATTGCAGGTGATGACCTTTTTGTTGTTGATGAACAAAAAATCTATACAGGCGCCAAGAGATATTATGCTGAAATTATGATGCCATTTAGAAATCATATAAAAAAACATCTTGAAAAAATAAGCATGCTTGATGTCGATATGATTGCGCCCAGTCACGGACCTGTATATCAGAATCCGAAATTTATTCTGGATGCATATAAAGACTGGTCTTCAGATAATGTAAAAAATGAAGTATTGATAGCCTATGTTTCAATGTATGAAAGTACGAGAAAAATGGTGGATTATCTTGCAAATAAACTTTCTCAAAAAGGCGTAACCGTTAAGGCATATGATCTTATTGAAACTGATATTGGAGAAGTTGCTATGGGTCTTGTAGATCCTGCAACAGTCGTGCTTGCATCTCCGATGGTATTGGCAGGACTTCATCCAAATGTTGCTTATGCAGCTTATCTGGTAAATGCACTGAAGCCGAAATTTAAATTTGTCTCAGTGATAGGCTCTTATGGTTGGGGCGGGAATATGACAGAGCAGCTTAAAACAATGATGAATGCTGTTAAGCCTGAATTTATAGATCCTGTTCTTGTAAAAGGCTATCCCGTAGAAGAGGATTTCAGGCTTCTTGATAAGCTTGCAGAAAATATTTATGAAAAACATCAAGCTCTTGCAGATACTACTTTAAAGTAGCCAATATATTTTTCTATCAAAAAATACACCCCGGTTTTTCCGAGGTGTATAAAGGGTATATTTTAGGATATTTAGAGGAGTTTGTTTCCTGATTAAAGGCTCAGGCCGCCTTTTTAAAGAGTAGATTTTTTGCTATCCCTAAAACTGGTTTTAATATTTTGAAAGCTGGTACAGCACATAGAAGGGCTCCGACACCAACCTTTGCCCAAAAGGAATCTTCTTCCTTTTCTTCTTTGGCTAATGCAAATGTTGTTCCTGTATCTTCTTTAAATCTTTTCATTACGGCTTCTTTTTCTTCAGGCGTAAGGCCGCCGAGAGTTTTTTGTATTTTTTCTTCATTATTGAATATTAAGTCACTGATTGGACCTTTCGCCATATAATGTTCTATTAGTGAAGCTGCATCATCAACTTCATGGGTATTCATCAATATTGCTGTTTCTTCTTGTTCTCGGTATAGCTCAGTCATCCTTGTTTGATATGCCATTTCTTTGTCATACGCTTCCTTTGCGGTAGGAGTTAACGTTGCATATTCTTCATTTGTCATACCGTATACGGATGTATTGCATAAATATGATGAGCCAGAACTTCTAAATACAGATGCATTATTCGTACTAACAATAGGGATCATTGGATAGCCTGTTCCAGAATTGTTAGTCAATTCTGATGGCACATATGAATCGTTAATTGTTAAAGCCATGAAATTTCCTCCCCTACTAAAATTATTTAATTTATTACTTCCCTTATTAATAAAAAAACAAATAGATTGATAAAATTTCCTTTTTTTGATGTTTTATTAAGTTATATTAAGAATATTTTTTTAATCAAAAGGGCATTTCTTTAGTGATAAAGCTGTTTTTGAATTACTAAAAGAAATCCCCTTTATTTTAAAATAAAGGGGATTTCTTTTAAGTTTATAAAAATAAGAGCCTGTCTGGTTAAAAATACAAAAATCAAACTATGATTTAATTACAGGCTCGACCTTTGGACTGCGGTTAAAGTTGCAAGCGGCTTGCTTGGCAAGGCGATTCAACTTTAACAAGACAGC